>JABAHP010008468.1_pt1 | contig 33928 bp, 39 predicted proteins | sample 7062081 | NCBI WGS metagenome assembly JABAHP01 (sample SAMN14534357, study PRJNA622989) | marine sediment metagenome | biome: marine biome [ENVO:00000428]; feature: marine pelagic biome [ENVO:01000023]; material: deep marine sediment [ENVO:00002113] | place: India: Gulf of Kutch | collected...
TGACCCCAACAACCAGAACGCTCAGGACAAATCAAGGGAAATACTCGACAGCCTGGAAAGCGTCACATCTTCGGCTCTCACAGGCCAGGGCCTTTCCGAGGCCCCTTCTGATACACCCTTCGGCGAGTTTGAAGGGTACGGCTCTCTGGATATGCCTTCGTCGCCGGTCGAACCGGCCACGGAGCCTCAGCTGGAAGAATCCTCCACAGAACTTCCCCCGATAGAGGAACTGTACACCCCGGAACCCACCGCAAAGGAGGAACCCGAGCCGGAACCTCAGGAAACTCCACCGGCGGCACTGCCCTCCCTTGAAGAGCTTGAAGGCGGACCACAGGAGGAAACCCCGTCATTTTCCGAACCTGCTCAAGGGACCGGACCCGAAAGCGATACCACAGAGCAACCGCTGTCCACGACCGCCGATGAAACAGGGTCGCGCGAGTTCCAGCTTCCTTCGGTCTTTTCATTCCTTTTGCCGGAAGAACAGGAAGAGTTCGTATCGAAAGCAAGATCAACTACTATCGAAAGCGGCACTCCCATCATCAGTGAGGGAGAGACCGGAGACTCAATGTATATCATCAAAAATGGCGTTGCCCGTGTAGTTACCAGTATTCTGGGTAAAGAGGTGGAGCTGGCCGTGCTCGGCCCGGGAGACTTCTTCGGCGAGGTGGCATTCCTGACCGGGCGGCCCCGCACAGCCTCGGTCATAGCCGCCTGCAAGCTTGAACTACTGGAAGTGGAAAAACCCCTCCTTCAGGAGACCATCGACAGGAATCCGTTAATACTGGACAGTATGGTCGAGTTGTATCATTCACGGGCACAGGACACTGTAGCAAAGGTAAAGTCAAAAAATAAATGAACAAAAAGGAGCCGGGTTAACCCGGCTCCTTTTGTTACTTCCTCGCTGTTTTTATCTTATCAGCTATTTTCTTATATCTCGTGGCAGTATGTACACAGATCGTAAGCCCCGGTGGCTTTGTATCTGAACAATGTCGGCGATTCAGATGAGTGGGGCACATGGCAGCTCGGGCACCCGAAGGTCTTTCCCTGACGCAGCGGGTCCTTCCTGCCCCTGACCGGATGGCCGCTCGCGCTGAAACCGGATATGGCATGGGGCGTCCGCTCTACATTGGCATGACATTTACGACACAGGAGGTTGCCCTTCCTTAAGACCAGTTTATCATTCTGCCCGGCATGGGGATCATGGCATTCCGTGCACTGGCCCTGCTTGACAGGCCTATGCGTGCTCTTTTTGAAAAACGCCTCCCGGTCATGACACATCATGCACAGGTCCAGTGCTGGCATGGCCAGGAGTTTGCGCTGTGCAGACTGGTGCGGCGTATGACACATCGTGCACATGCCGCTGGCAACCGGCTGATGAACGGTCGGGCCATAGAACTTTTCCTTTTCATGACAGTTGTAACAAAGGTCAGGCACAGCCGACACCAACAGTTTGGAGTTCGCCGAGACGTGTGGATCGTGGCATCCGGTACACATACCCCCGACAACCGGCATATGTATGAACTTCTCAGAGGAAAAGGCGGCCTTGTCATGACACATGAAACACAGATCGGCGCCAGTCGCTGCCAAGCCGCGTTCCTGACCGCCAAAGTCATGAGGGATATTCGTTGCGTCAACACTTGCATGGCAAACAGCACATCCCATGCCCACAGCCGGATGTATATTATCGCCCTCCGCTTTCTGTGGATGGCACATGGTGCAGTCAGGAGCTTCGGCTAAAGCGGGAGCGGTGCCAACAAGCAAAAACAAAAGTGCCGTTACAGTGAACAGCAGCATTTTCTTCATAACAGTATCCTCCTTAATATAACCTGAACAAATCAATTCATTTTCCTTTCGTGACAATTCACGCAAATATCAGTCGGAACCTTGGCTTTGAACCTGAACATGAAGATAGAGTCCGAACTGTGGGGTTCATGGCAGCTGGTACAGGTGAAAGGCCTGCTCTTCCTTCTCGGGTCCTTCGGGCCGCTTGTCTTGTGTCCACTGGCAATATTAGCATGGGGCTTCTGGAACACATCCGGATGGCAAATCCGGCAAAGGTCGTTATACCGCTCCCTGGTCAGGGAACGGTTAACGGACGAATGAGGCAGGTGACATTCCAGACACTGCCCGGCCTGAACGGGCGGATGAATGAACTTTTGAGAAAACTTCGATTCCCTGTGACATTGATAACAGAGGCCGGGCACTGTTTCGGTCAACAGTTTTTCCTCATCAGACTGGTGAGGCTGGTGACAACTCATGCACATCCCTATGATGACAGGGCCATGCCGCTCGCGTTGTGTAAACTCCTTTACGCCGTGGCAACGTCCGCAGAGATACGGCATATCGGGCTCCAGAAGTCTGTCAGCTGCTGATGAATGGGGTGAATGACATGCAGTACACTGGTTAGCAGCAACCGGTGCATGGACAATCCGCTTTCCCGAGAACTTTGTGCTGTCGTGGCATTTGAAACAAATATTTTCAGCCAGCAACAACTTGCGGTTATCGGTAGCATGTGGGCCATGGCATTCGATGCACCGCCCCAGAGCGACCGGAGAATGTATGTTGCGCCGGGTGAACTGTTCATTGTCGTGACATGTGTAACAGATATCAACGGCACGCAGAAGCTTGCGATTATCGCTGGAATGAGGGTTATGACAGTTCGCACACAGACCTGCGGCTACCGGAGGATGAATGCTTTCCTTATTCTCGAACTTGCTCTTGTCGTGACAGTTATAACATACAGTGGCAGCCAGCAACAGCTTTCTGTTCTCGCTGGCATGCGGGTCATGACAGCTTGTGCACATTCCGGCGGCAACGGGCATATGCTGAACAGCCTTATTGAATGCAGTGGCGTCGTGGCAGTTATAGCACATGTCCGGGGTAGTCTGCGCCAGAAGCTTGGCGTTCGAAGAAGTATGAGGATTGTGGCACATGGTGCACATGCCCCCAGCTACGGGAGGGTGAGTGGACGCCTTGTTGAAATTGCTCTTGTCATGACAGGTGTAGCAGATATCTTCGGAGAGTATCAGCTTGCGATTATCACTTGAATGAGGATTATGGCAACTGGTGCACATTCCGGCAGAAACCGGCATATGGACAACATTTTCTCCCGTAAGGGCGCTCTTATCATGACAATTGAAACAGATATCCGAACTGATGAGCAGTTTTTGCTGCTCGCTGGCGTGCGGGGAGTGACAGTTCGTGCACATTCCCATACTGACTGGCATGTGTACAGTTTCTTTGGTAAACACCGTCTGGTCATGGCACGTGTAGCAGAGGTCTGGTGGCAGCTGGTTAAGCAGTCTGTCATTATCCGACTGGTGCGGATTGTGGCACATGGTGCACATCCCGCCCGCAGCGGGGGGATGTGAGGACTCACTCATAAATTTCCCCTCATCGTGACAGGTAAAACATATATTATCGGACCGCAGCAGTTTGGGCTGTTCGCTGACATGCGGGTCATGACAGTTCACACACATTCCGGCCTGTACTGGCATATGGACATTCTTGGCCCCTGAGAATTTGGCACTGTCGTGACACATGGTGCAAAGAGCGGTGCCTTCCGCCATGAGCCCTTTATTGCCGGTAAATTTGTGAGGGATCGTGGAAAAATCAACGCCCGAGTGACAGGTAGCACATCCCATGCCGACCGCAGGATGAACAGTTTTCCCCATATTCTTTTCCGGATGGCAATCGGTACATTCAAGGGCATATGCCCCTGAAACCGAAACAAATAGAATCAAGGCCATGGGCGCCAGAATTGAAAGAAAATATTTTCTCATCATCACGGTACCTTACTAATTTCCATGGGAACGAACTAAAGTATAAGTACTATATACATAACTAAAAAGTTCTTAATAATACAAAATTTAGAAAGAAAAAACAATGTTTTTCGAATTATCCCGGAGGTGTTCGAGGCGCTTCGGAGGGATATGCAGGCTCATTTCCCGTTTTGTTCTCCTCTTCCTCGTCATCCCTCAAGTATTGAAATATCTGTACACGTTTATTGGCCTGATCCACTACATAGACACGGTCCTTTTTATCCACATAGATGCCCATGGGTAAAAAGAACTGTCCGGGAGCGCTCCCGTTCTTCCCCACAAAAAGGTAGACATTGCCCTGATAGTCGAATATCTGAAAATTGCCAAAGGCCGCATCCGCCACATAGATATGCCCATCATTGTCAAATGCCAGGCCACGGGGCCTGGCAAACATCCCGGGCAGCGTTCCTACCTTCCCGAAGGTAGAAACCACTTCGCCGTCGGGCGAAAATACCTGTACCCGAAAATTCCCGGAATCAAGGACCGCCCAGAAGCCCTCGTTATCAACAGCGACATCATACGGGTAATTGAACTTGCCCGGCTCTACCCCTCTCGAACCGAAAGACCTCAGATATTTTCCATTGGTATTGTACCTAACTACCCGGTGATTCCTTGCATCCACAACATAAACAAAGTTATTTTTATTATCGATAGCTATTCCGCCAACAGTGCTGAGTCCTTCAGGAGGTTGTGGCAAACGGCTAATTCTTTTCTTCCCTGGAGTGATAAGGTAAACCGAACGGCGAATGGAATCTCCCACAAAGATCTTTCCGTCGTCCGTAATGCCAATCCCGGTGAGACTGACAAAGCCTGACTGAAGTATATAAAACTTCTTATGCTTGAAATCGTAGACCTGTATCCGGTTCACATCGTTAACGAACATTACTTCATCCTGAACCTTGACATACGTAGGTTTTATAAAAGTCGTCTCGCCCTCCACACCAAATATAATTTCCTTGAACTTTCCCTTTCGTGGCCCCTTTGCATCCTGGCTCCCGATAATATAATCCACGAACTTGATCCGGGGCTTCTCGGGAGGTGTGGGCCAGTACATTTCGGGGGGAGTTTCAATTGGCGTCGGAGCACAGGAAGCAAGGGCCAGAACAAATGCAGCGAAGATGGCAGCATATAATCTTGTCATGACTAATATTATACTCAACGAAATCTGATGCTTCAAACTATAGCTTTTTTTCAGTTATTTACTAGTTTGGCTAATACCTATAATTATATTGACAAAATCAGGTGCTTATTGGTATAACAGGTAACTTCCAAAAAAATGCAAATGGCTCATTAGTTAAACAATCAAAATAACCGGGAGGTGACTTAGATGAAACTTGGCGTTTTTGTTAGCGATTATTCGCTGAAAAACGACACCCTTGACCGGATAAAAGCCGACAAACTCGGTCTTATTCTGGTTATGAACGGTGTTTATCATGCCACAATCAAAGAAAACGGAGCACCCTCGCCCCTGCTTGACAAATCCTCGGAACTGTATGTCCTGAGCGAAGACCTCCAGACCAGGGGTATTGCCGAAAGCGACATTGATTCAAAGGTAAAAGTGGTCACCATGGGCGATGTGGTTGACCTGGTTTTCAACGAATACGAAAAAACAGCTTGGCTCTAGCAGGAGGTATATAAAAAATGGGCAATCTTACTATTGGATGTTTCCCCAGCATCGTAGGCAACATGTCCTACGACTTTGCCCTCAAGTTTGCTGAAGCGGCTGCGGACAAAGGTCATAAGGTTTCCGTCTGGTTCTCCGGCAACGCCACCGTATCGGTAAAGGCGAACCAGAAGCACCTGAAGGACTATTCCACCGCCGAGCAGCACTTGAAGAGGCTCATGGAAAAAGGTGTTGAGTTCTGCACCTGCGAGGCCTGCACTGTGGCCCGCGGCGTACAGAAGACCGAAGGAATCGAAGGTATCGAGTGGAATGCCATGCACTGGTATCTGGCACGGGTACACGCCGCTGACCGTGTACTGCATATAGGGGGTGAATAATCATGGGTGACGTCAAAGTATCTTTCATCGTTCAGCAGCCCCAGTACAAGGGCGAAACCTCAAGGCTTGCCATTACACACGCCATCGCCTATCAGACCGTGGAGATCCTCCTCGACGACGGCGACAGCGTAACTCCCGACCTGTGCTTCATTGGCGAAGGGGTTCTTGGCCTTTCAAAGAACCAGAACGCCATGGACACCTATGGCATCACCAGCACGGAAAACCATATGATGAACGCCTGCCTGGTGGACCTGAACGTCCTGGTGTGCAAGGAAGACATGGATAAGTACGGCATCTCGGAAGACACCCTTCCCGACGCGGAAGAAATGGGTGCCGATGTCAAGATTAACGTTGTCCCCATGGCCGAGATCCAGAAGTCCATGGAAGACGCGAACCACGTAATGTTCTTCTAAAGAAAATTTAAACTGGAGGTATGTAAAAATGGGCGAATTAAGCGGAAAAACTCCTGCACAGACTCTGGACGTTCTGGGAAGGGTATGCCCCTACCCCCTCGTCCTTACGAAAAAGGCAGTAGAGAAACTGAACAGCNNCACCAGCATCCGCCGAGGATTCCATTCCCCGCTGGGCCGAGAAGCAGGGTTTCGGTTTTGAGTCCGTCAAGGAAGGCGAAAGCTGGAAACTCTATATCGAGAAGAAATAACCTCTCGAACAGAGGACAAAAAAAGGGCCGCCCTATGGGCGGCCCTTTTTTTGTCCGAAAAACTGATTACATCTCGGTTATAGTGATGGCCTCTCCGGGGCAAACGCCCAGACAGCTCTCACAGTAGACGCACTCAGCGCCCTGATACGGGTCGCTCTTGTCGTCTGCCATCTGAAAAACTTCATTGGGGCAAATGCTTACGCATTCCTCGCACCCAGTGCATTTGTCATTATCAACTGCTACCATGTACATACCTCGCTCCACCTCCTTCCAGCTCACTAGTATTTTATAGGAACCCTTCCGAAAAAACGCCCCTGTGTCATTAAGTTTGACACAGGGGCGTTTCGTTTCTCAACTTACAGAGAAGAGTGGCCTCAGGCCGCCTCCTCCTTGATGGAAACAGCAACCTTGTACAGTATGGTCAACACCAGGAACCCGGTGGCCCATATGCCCACAGTCACGGCAACTTCAATAGCGGTGACATGATACTCGACGATGTGCTCGGTCGGGGTGGGCACGAAACCGCCCAGGACCAGCCCGATACCTTTGTCTATCCATAGCGAGAGGAAAAGCATGATGCACGCTATGAACAGACGCGTGTAATTCTTCCGGGTAGACGGGGTAAGCAGCATCGCGATGGCCACGATACCGAGTATCACCGAGGTCCACATGAAGGGCACCAGATTATGGGTTTCTCCATGGATCTGGCCGAACAGGAACTGGAACGTATGCTGATGGCCCGGGATACCGCTGTAGAAGCCCGTAAACACCTCCAGAAGCACGAAGAAGACGTTTATAAGGGCTGCATAGCTAACTATGGTCGTGAGCTTGCTGATGGCCTCCTGACCGGCGTCAAACTTGGTGTACTTCCTAACGATCAGTGCCAGCACGATCAGGAGCGCCGGACCAGCCGCAAAGGCCGACGCCAGGAACCGGGGGGCCATAATGGCCGTGAGCCAGAAATGCCTGCCCGGAAGCCCTGCGTACAGGAACGCTGTGACAGTGTGAATACTCACCGCCCAGGGTATTGAAAGGTAGATAAAGGGTTTAACCCATTTGGGCGGAGGGGCATCCCTTTTCTCGCTCTCAAGGGCCACCCAGCCGCACAGAAGGTTCAGGACAAGGTACCCTGCAAGAACGAGGAAGTCCCAGAACATCACCGAGTTAGGCGTCGGATGCAGCATGATGTTCATGAAGCGTTCGGGCTTACCCATGTCGGCCATGATGAACAGCATGCACATCAGGACGGCAGGGATGGCCAGGAACTCTCCCAGCACCACGATCTTTCCGAATGTCTTGTAATTGTGCAGATAATACGGCAGCACAAGCATCACAGCCGAGGCAGCCACACCGACCAGGAACGTGAACTGGGCAATGTAGACGCCCCATGAGATGTCACGTCCCATTCCGGTGGCTCCCAGGCCCACTATGTACTGCTTTGCATAGGCAAGTCCTCCGACGCCAGCCAAAGCGGCGAGGAAGATCACCAGTGCCCAGTACCGCTTACTTCCGTAAAGTGCTTTTTCTAACATATCTCCCTCACACTATATAGAACACTGACGGGTTCGTACCGATTTCCGGCTTACGCTGGATGGTTTTCTCATGCTCAAGGACCTTGCGGATATTAGACCTCGGGTCCATGAGGTTTCCAAAAACGATAGCCCCCCTAGAGGCCTTCACACACTTGGGAAGGAACTCCTCGGGAGGTTCTACGAGCTTACCTTTACTGGCTCCCACTTCCGGTCCCAGCTCCAGCACCTCGGAACAGAACGTGCACTTCTCAACCACACCCCGTTCACGTGTCGGGAACGCGGGATTGAGCTTCCGCCCTTCCTCTTCGAGCTGGATACGCGGGTCGAACCAGTTAAAGCTCCTGGAGCCGTAGGGGCAGGCAGCCATACAGAACCGGCAGCCGATACAGCGGTGCCAGTCCATCATGGTGATGCCATTGCGCGGGTTCTTGAACGTAGCCTTGGTGGGGCAGACCCGGACGCACGGCGGGTTTTCGCAGTGGTTACACAGCAGCAGGTACTCCCGCTCCTCCAGTTCTTTGCTGACCAGCTGGTGGTTCTTGGAAGGGAACGCGTTCTCATAATGCTCCCTCCAGATCCACTTGATCTCATCCTTGATGCTCTCGAATCTTGGCACGTTATGAAACTCGTGGCAGGCATTGATGCAGCTGTCAAACTCCGCATGCGTTTTGAAACGCCTGGTGTCGATGACCATGCCCCAGCGGAGGTCGGACTTGAGGGTGATTTCCTCGTGTCCGGCCTCGGCACTCTTGTGGGCGATGAGCTTAGAAGCCGTGTTCGCGCCGCCAAGGCCAAGTGCGGCAACGGTGCCGCCGAACCCTTTTAAGAAATCTCTCCTGTCCATTTATAACCTCTCCTCCGGTATTACGTGACATGTCCAGCAGTAAGGTTTGACATTGGCATATGTGTGGCACCTGTCACAGAATTTCTTCTTGTTCTTATGGCAATTCAGGCAGGTGCGGGTCAGGCTCTTGTCAAACACCAGTGGATTGCCCATCTCATCAGTATTCCCATGGCTTTCGTAAGTGCGCTGGTCAAAGCGAACCGCCTCATGCCGCCAGTCCCAGAGTATCTGCATGTGCTCCCTCCGCATGTCTTCAGCGGGCTCAACACACTCATAGAAGCCGTATTCGGCAAGCACTTCCTGCTTGTTCGGCAGTTCCGGCTCGGGAGCCTTGTCCAGCCCCTTCTCCATGCCGTTGAGCCAGAAAGGCGACAAGAAAAATGCTGCAAAGAGCACCATTCCGATTATCACTCTTCCGTTCATTAGGCGTCACCTCCTTCCGGAGCTGCCGCTTCCTCAGCGGGTGCTTCTCCCTCCGGCTCTTCCTCTTCCTCAACACCCGGCAGAGGCTCCATCCTCATGTCCATGGTACGTTTTTTCTCTCCGTCCATGATGAGGGCGTTGCCCACCAGTTCACTGAGGCCGCATACTTCCACGTCCGGATTCCAGTACATCATGAGGGCCGAGAGCGTGGCACGGTCAATGGCACACACACAGCCCATCATGTTCACACCGTGCTTTGCATTCACATAGCTCGCTGCGCTTGCCCTCGGGAACCCACCCTTCATGCGGGTTTCCATGAACTCGTCGGTATTGAGACCCGTTCCCGACCCGCAGCAGAAGGTCTGCTCACGGATACAGTTGTCGGGCATCTCATGGAAGTTCTCTTCAGGGATGACATTCTTGATAACATAGCGCGGCTCTTCAAGCAGGCCCATGCCCCTGGAAGTGTTACAGGAATCATGCCACGTAACCTTCAGGTGCGCGTTACGGCTGGGGTCGAGATTGAGCTTGCCGTGTTTGATCAGGTCGGCGGTAAACTCGGAGATATGGACCATCTTGGTCTCGCGGGCGTTCTCGAACACCGTGCCGGTCACCGGTGACTTGGGAACTTCCAGGAAGTCCGCCGGTCCGTTCATGGTGCTCATGTACTGGTGAATGACGCGCCACATATGACCGCACTCACCGCCCAGTATCCATTTGACGCCCAGGCGCTTGGCCTCGGCGTACATCTTGGCGTTGAGCTTCTTCATCATCTCGTTGGAGGTGAAGAGGCCGAAGTTGCCGCCCTCGGAGGCGTAGGTGCTCATGGTGTAGTTGAGCCCTATGTGGTCGAACAGGAGGATGTAGCCCATCATCGTATAGATGCCGGGCATGGCGAACATGTCCGCCGAAGGGGTGATGAACAGGACATCGGCGCCTTTTTTATTGAATGGCACGTCGATCCTGCGGCCCAGTATTTCCTCGATGTCGTCACAGAGGCTCTCAACGCTGCTGACGATGGCGTGAGGCTGGAGGCCCAGATGGTTACCGGTGCGGTTACAGTTAGCCGCCGGCTCCAGAATCCAGTTGATGTTCACCCCGATAAGATGGAGCATCTCGCGGGCCATCATGGTGACCTCGGCAGTGTCGATGCCGTACGGGCAGAAGGCCGAACAGCGGCGGCACTCGGTGCACTGATAGAAATACATGAACCACTCTTTGATGACATCGATGGTGAGCTTGCGCCCCCCGGCCAGACGCCCCAGTATCTTACCCGCGGTCTTGAACTCGCCGCGGTAGACGGAACGCATAAGCTCCGCCCTCAGAACAGGCATGTTCTTCGGGTCTCCCGAGCCAAGGAAGAAGTGGCATTTGTCGGCGCAAGCGCCGCAACGCACACAGACATCCATAAAGACCTTCAGCGAGCGGAACTTGTGAAGCCTCTCGCGGAAGCCCTCAAGGATTATCTCCTTCCAGTTCTCGGGCAGTTTCCAGTCCTCTTCATCTGGTTTCCATTCACGGGAGTTCGGGAAACCATGATATTCAACGATCTTTGGCTTGCCAGGCCAACAGTAATTACCCGGCTTGAACACGGGCTTGACGTCCATCCAGTGCTCATCAGGAACGTCGCCGCGAGCCAGGTTCGGCGTATTGAGCAGACTGTCGATGAGTTCTGCTGAATTCGGTACCTTTGCCATGGCTATTTCTCTTCCTCTTTATATTCTTTATCGAGCGGCAACCCCACCATATCCATCATCTTATGGAATTCCTCTTCGTATTCCTCATACGAGTGAGGCTTGATGTCGGGGTCGTTCCACGGGTTAATATGGCGCTGCTTCCTGCTGTTGTTTACCATGTTACGGGTCGGGCTCATGAATACCCCGCCCATGTGCATGAGCTTCGAGAACGGAAAATACGCTATCAATGAGCTGACCAGGATCAGGTGGATGAAGAACAGCCATCCACTGCCTGTGACAAGCGCTTCGGGAATCCCGGCACTAAAGGCTTTTCCAGTGAAAAGGCTGTTCACAAGCGCCTTGACGCTCACAATGTCTACCTTGAAAAGGTATCGCATCCCTATGCCCGTCAAAGCAATCGCCAGGATCAGGAACAGCGGCAGGTAATCGGCAGGCAGTGAAATATACTTCACCTGGGGGATAAACACCCTCCGGAGGAACAGATAAGTCACGGCAAGAACGATTACCGCGTCGGTAAGGTAGAATGTGGGGAGCGTAAGCTGCAAAAAGCCATCACCCCACTCAAGGATGCTTACAAACGCGGGAACAGGATCGATGAACAGCCTGAAGTGCCGGAGAAAGATGATCAGGAACGACCAGTGAAAAGCAAGCCCCGCCAGCCACAGCCACTTTGCCGAACTGTATACCAGGCGGGAATCTTCGGCCTTGAGGTCGGCCTTGGTGTTCTTGAACAAGGACCTGAACGTCAGGACCTCTAAAAGCATCCTGGCGATAACGCCCAGGGTGCTCGAGGGATTGTCGATCTTATTCTGCTTGATCCACGGCAGCGACTCGGCCTGGCCGCTGGTGGTCGGAATGCGGAACGGCACGGGAACTCTGGCCCATTGATAGATGCGATATAACACACCACCAATGAACAGAGCTGCCGCCGCATACGGCACGACAATCCCAAGGAAGAAATGCAGAGCGCCGATGCCTGCCTCTGAGGCCAGTACATCCAGCACCCAAGCAAGCCCCATCAGCCCGGCAACGACTCCAAGGGAAACAATCATACCCATCAGTCTTCTACCTCGCTTTGCAGGTTCTTAAGAAATATTTCCATAAACAGCCTGTGCGCCCTAGTTGCCACAGGTCTGCCCTCCAGTATCCATGACGCCTTTGTCCTTAAGAAGCATGTAAAGGTTCCGTTTTATCTCGTCGGTACGCACGTCGTTGAGCCGTTCGCGGCAGTCGCAGTAGATGTCTATCGCCACCTTTACCAGCTCGTCGACGATAGCGTCCACCTGCAGAAGGATCGAAAGCCCTTCGGTGGTGGCAGCCAGTTCCTTGCCAACGGTCTGGAGCACGGCCCTTTTCAGCAGGAACACCACTTCTACTGCGCCGGAAGCGGAGAAATCCTGGACTGAACGTATCTGTACAAGTGGATGCAGAGCTGTTCTGATGGTTCCGGCATCGGCCTCACCGGTAAGATAGGCCATGACACCGTCCACCATATCCTTGGCGGCATGCCCTACGGGATTTTCAAAACGGTCTTTCTTTTTCTTAAGGAAGTCGGACGTGTCAGGGGGATACGTCTCCAGTATCAAGCTAAGCCAGCCTTTACCGATACTGTCCTTATGAGAAGTGAAAAAATCCTTCAGTTCAGTGCTCGAACGCATAACCCCCCTCAGAGTTAATACGGCATTATTAAAGGGCTCGGTTTCTGGTGTTTCGGAAAATGCGGCTAATATACCGGGAGCAGGCCAAGCCTGCTCCCGGTATCCATTTACTGGTGATTCTTACACGCAGCCAGTCGGCTTCGGAAGTCCGGCATAGCGGCAGGCCTGCTTGGCCGGGCCGCCCGGATACAGCTGATAGAGATACTTGGTGTTGCCCTTCTCGGGCCCCATTACCTTACCGATCTCTTTGACGAGAATCTTGATCATGGGAGCGATCTGATATTTCTCATAGTAATCACGCAGGAAGTTGATAACTTCCCAATGGGCATCGGTCAGATCGATACCGTCTTCGTTTGCGAGCACCTGGGCAAGATCCTTATCCCACTGCTCCAGGTCTACAAGATACCCGTCGTCGTCGAGTTCGACCTGCTTACCGTTGTGATCCAGTGTAGGCATATGATGCTTCCTCCTTTTTTTTGTGTATTTAAACTGTTATAAGGTTGTTACCAAAGCCTTACGGCCTTAAACTGCTCAACTGTCTTTCTCTGATTTTGCGTACCTCCCCTTTACGCCAAAGGGTCATCAAAGGGTCATCAAAAGTAATACAGACAAGCAGCTGGGGTCAAATAAAAAAAATTTATCAGAACATCAAATTTATTTTATCTATAGGGTATATAACATATATATGCCATTTCCAATTGCGTATATAGCAGACAAGCATAAGATATTAATACATATTGACATTTGTTCCTTTATTCTATTAAAGTTCCTTAATGGAACATAGTATATGGCAACTCATAATACAGGCGGGACCGGTGGTAAAACTGGTCATGTTGCTGCTTCTGTTCTTCTCGGTCGTATCCTGGGCCATTATCTTTTTTAAATACCGGTATCTCGCCGCCGCAGAACGTGAAAACGCTTCGTTTTTCAACTCGTTCAGGAAGGCCCGCGACACGGCAAGCCTGTTTGCGGTGGGCAAGAAATATGTCATCAGCCCGATGTCCAATGTCTATCGCGCTGTGTTCACGGACATAGAGCTCGAACGCGCGGACAACGACGAGATACGCCGTTCCCTGAAGCGTTTCGAGACACTTGAAAGCGCGAAGCTCGAGCGCCACCTGGGTTTTCTGGCGACCACGGGCTCGACAACCCCTTTCATCGGACTGTTCGGAACCGTATGGGGGATCATGGACTCCTTCCGCGGTATCGGCCAGGCAGGTTCCGCGTCGCTTGCGGTCGTGGCCCCGGGCATTGCCGAAGCCCTCATCGCAACGGCAATGGGCCTGGTGGCAGCCATTCCCGCGGTTATCGCCTATAACTATTACCTGAGCCGTACCCGCAAAGTAATTATCGAGATGGAGGATTTCTCGGAAGAGATCCTGGATATGTTCATGAAGGAAAAAAATGCGGGTTGAACGCGGCAGAAGCACCATGAGTGATATCAATGTCACTCCTTTGGTGGACGTGATGCTGGTTCTGCTTATTATTTTCATGGTAACTGCCCCTCTTTTGCAGCAGGGGATAGACGTCGACCTGCCCGAAGCGAAGGGGAAGGACCTTCCGCCCGAGGAACGCGCCACCGTCACCATCAAGCGGGACGGGTCCCTGCATCTCAACAACAATGCCGTTACCCTTGAAGAACTCAGGACCAAGCTGAAAGCAATGAGCAAACTCAAACCCAATGTGTTTCTTAAGGCCGACAAGGACGTGCCCTATGGACTCGTCGTTTCGGCCATGGGTGAAATAAAGGAGGCGGGGATAGAAAAGCTCGGGATGATGACCGAGCCAGCAGCTGATCTGCAATGAGAGCACCTACCTTGCAAAGGGCCGCTACCATCTCCCTTGTGGCCCATGTGGCGGTTTTTCTGTTCATAATACTGTTATCTCGCACCCCCCCAACCATCAAGCCGGTCATTTACAACGTGAACATAGTTACCCCGGAACCTTCAAAACCTGAACGGAAAGCTCCCCCACCCCGACGGGAAGTAAAAAAGGAAACCACTGCGGCAGCGCCGTTGAACAGACAGCGTGTGGCGCCAAAACCGCAAAACCGTCAAAAGGTCCTTCCGAAGAAAAAAACATCTCCGAAACCCGAACCGGCAACGCCTTCTGCAGAGGAGATCAAGGCGCAAAAGCTCAGGGAACTTCAGGAACAACGAAAACGGGCAGAGGAATTGAAAGCGGAAAAGCTCAGGGAACTCGAAGAACAGAAGAGGCTTGATGCCATACGGAAAGAGGCGGCACAGAAGGGCCTGTCCGCCGCCAGGGCATCAGACAAGGCCCGGCATGATAAAGTACTGGCCGAATACGCGGCGAAGATACAGGCATTGATCACAGAGCGCTGGGTCTACCCCGATATAGCCAGCGTGAAGAAACTTCAGGCAAGTATTGTAATAACCGTGCTCTCAAACGGGGCGGTCCGGATAGGGAAGTTCGAGAAACCTTCAGGCAACAATGTATTCGACCGCTCGTGCCTGAAGGCAATCAACGATGTGGGGGCGGTCCCCCCACCACCGTTTGGGGAGCCCAGGGAGATCGTGGTGAGGTTCATACCGGATGAATAGACAGAAGCATTGTTTTCTTTTTCCTTTCATTTTCGCATTTGCCTTTCTTGCGGCTACAGGCATAATTGCCGCACCGGCTGCATTCTCGGCCGAGCGAATTTATATCGATGTTATCAAGGCTCCCCGAAGACTTCCGATCGCAATCATGGACCTCTCCGGACCCCATGGAAAGGAACTTTCGGACATCATCAGGGAAGACCTGGATTTCAGCGGCCTTTTCGAGCCCATCCCGAGTGAAGCATTTCTTGAGTCTCCCACTGAACCTTTCAACGGGTCGAACTGGGCCGGGACGGGAGCCGAAGCCGTTGTCAAGGGAACGGTAAATGTTACCGACAAGCTCCATATGGTCATTACCCTTTATGATGTCTTCAACGGAAAACTGCTAATGGAGCGCAAATATTCCGCGGACCTTTCGCTGAAGCGGCAGCTGGCCCATGCCGCTGCGAATGATATCTACCGGGAGATCACCGGCCAGGAAAGCATGTTCAGGTCAAAGATAGCTTATCTGACGCAATCCGGTTCAGGGCAAAGAATGTCCGTATCCGACTGGGACGGGGAGCGTGCGAAAGATCTCGGCCTGAGAGCAAACGTGCTTACGGCACCACACTGGTCACCTGACGCGACCTCCCTTGTCTATTCCGCACAGCGTCGAAAAGGCTGGGCAGTCTATCAGCTGTCCTTCAAGGAGCGGAAGGAACGCAGGATAATGGGCGGGGACGGGCTGAACCTTGCAGGTGATTTCTTCCCTGACGGAGAGACAATCGCCGTATCCGCTTCACGGAAAGGCTCACCTGATATTTACAAGCTCAACATCAGGAAAAGGACACTCAAAAGGCTTACGTCCGACCGGAGCATCGAGGTCTCACCGTCGGTCTCACCCGACGGGTCATTAATCGCCTATGTTTCCGACCGCGGGGGGAATCCACAGATTTACACTATGGATAATTTCGGTTATAATAAATCCCGACTCACATATGAAGGCAAGTACAACACTTCGCCCGTCTGGTCCCCAGTTGGAGACCTGTTGGCTTTCAGTGGGAGGCATAAAGGGAAAAACCAGATATTCATAATACGCCCTGATGGCACTGACCTCAGGCTGTTGACAAACGAGGGCAATAACGAGGAACCTACCTTTTCCCCTGATGGAAGGTTCATTGCCTTCACCTCAGACCGCGACGGCAGTAAATCAGTATATATCATGAGGACAAACGGAGAAGGACAGAAAAGGATTACAAACAAAGGAGTAAAGGCTTTTGCTCCGAGATGGTCCCCAAAATGAGGAGGAGGACAATGAGGAAAATCACATTACTGGTCATTGTTTTATCGATTTTGAGCTTTGTAGCCATTGGATGCCAGAAGCAACAGATCCAGACCGAGACCGAGGCTACCGAACAGGAGCAGGAAGTTACTCAGGAAGTCCCCGAAACCGAACCCGAAGTCACCATCGAGGAAGAAGTTGAAACCACTGACATAGCCGACCGCAGCGAAACGAAAGAGATGGAAGTCGAACTGATAACAGACGTATATTTCGATTTCGACAGCTATACCATCAAGGAAGAATACAAGTCCGAGCTCATGGCTGTGGCAAACTCCCTCCTGGACACGAACAGGTCGATCCTTATCGAGGGGCACTGCGATGATCGCGGCACGAACGAGTACAACCTGGCACTCGGTGACCGCAGGGCTAATGCTGCAAAGAACTTCCTGAAGGCGTCCGGAGTGCCAGCCAACCGGCTGGAGACCATCAGCTTCGGCGAGGACAAACCGGTATGCGGTGAGGCCAACGAAAGCTGCTGGTCACGTAACCGCAGGGCACACATAGTCTTTGAGGGTTCGAGATAACCGTTATGCATAAACGTCTGGTTTTCCGTCTTCCGGTACTGTTGCTTGCCGTGCTTCCGGTCCTGCTGCTGCAGGGCTGCATTGCGAACATGACGGAAATGCGCGCCGATATCAACAACCTGAAGCAGGACTCCTTTGAGACCAAAAAGGACATTTCTTCCCTGAAACGAACCCAGGATGCACTGAAACAGGATGTCGGGACGCTGAAGGGGCAGCCGGTAGGCGTGGCTGGAGACGATTCACTGGCGGCCATTCGCACAAGCCAGGCCGATCTGTACAGCCAGGTCTCAGAGACCCTGAACGAGATGCAGCAGCTCAGCGGACGGGTCGATGAACGTTCGTACTCCGTAGACAAACAGCTCCAGCAGCTCAATGCGGAAATGGAGCTTGTCAAGTCACGCATCGACTCCCTCCAGGGGGATAGCGCCCGAAGAACCCCTTCGGGTGCAACCGGAACGGTACCACGAGACATCCAGGAACGCCTCTCACAGATAGAGGCCGACATCGTATTCATCAAGGCAAAACTCTCCGCACTGGAGGCCCACCGGGGAGGCGCTCCGGAAGTAGCTGGAGGCGCCCCGGAGGCATCGCCCGAAGAGGAATACAAGAAGGCCTATGCCCTGTACAAGGAAGAGAAATACCAGGAGTCTCGCGCGGCCATGCAGAAGTTCATGGAGGCCTTCCCGAAACATTCCCTTGCAGGGAATGCCCAGTTCTGGATAGGCGAAACGTACTACAATGAACATGATTACGCAAGCGCCATTCTGGCCTATGAAGAAGTTCTGAAGAAGTACAAGAACAACCGGAAGGTCCCGGCAGCGATGCTCAAACAGGGATTCGCGTTCTCCCACATGGGCGAAAACGAAGCTGCACGGGCCATTCTTCGAGACGTCGTCGCAAAATATCCTGGCACGGACATCGCCGAAGCGGCAAAAAAGAAGCTGGACGCCATTAAATAACTTCTGCGGGGGCGGATGAAAAAGCTCAGCCATCTGGACTCAAAGGGCAGTGCACGGATGGTGGATGTCGGGGACAAGGCCCTTACCCGCCGCGAGGCAACCGCACAGGGCACCGTCTACATGGACAAGGGCACCCTCCGGCTTATCATCGGTGGCGAAATGCCCAAGGGCGACGTGTTCTCTGTCTCCCGGATCGCTGGGATCATGGCCGCGAAAAAAACACCGGACATCGTCCCCCTGTGCCATCCCATACAGATAAGTTCCGTGAACGTCGAACTCACTCCGGTGAAAAGCCGCAGTTGTGTGGTCATCACCGCCACGGTCGCGTGTACGGGCCAGACGGGGGTCGAGATGGAGGCGCTGACCGCGGTGAGCGTGGCCGCCCTGACGCTCTACGACATGTGCAAGGCCGTGGACAAAGACATGACCATCTCCGATGTCCGGCTCATCGAGAAAAAAGGCGGAAGAAGCGGTCATTACAGGAGGAAGAAATAGCTAACTCCCGGACCACCCCTTTTTTTCATCTTCACACTTTTTTTTCGCGGTAAAATGTAACATGGGCGCAGCGGGAAAAGAATATTATTCCAGAGCACATGTATATATGACCGGCTGAGGCAGTGACATGATCCGCATAGGCACATGCTCGTGGGCCGAAAAAACCCTCATCCAGAGCGGGGAGTTCTATCCTCCGGCGGTAAAGACCGCCGAGGCGCGGCTGCGTTATTACGCAGAGCACTTCGATACCGTGGAGGTGGATTCGTCCTACTACGCTATCCCCATGCGAAGCACTGCCGACCTCTGGGCCATGAGGACGCCCCCCGGATTTGTTTTTCACATAAAGGTATACGGGGCTCTTACCGGGCATGGAGTGAACCCGAAGACCCTTCCACAGGATATCAGACGCACCCTCTCCAGAGACGACGAGAAAAAAGCCCGGGTCTATATCAAGGACCCCGGAATGCTCCGGGATCTTTCGGAACGTCTGCATGATGCTGTTACTCCCCTTCAGCAGGATGGCAAGCTCGGACTCATGGTCTACCAGTTCCCTCCATGGTTCCATTACAGCAAACAGAACCTGGACGAACTACTCAAGTGCAGGGAGCGCTCACCGGGACACCGGATAGCAGTGGAATTCCGCCATGGCAGCTGGCTCACGCCCGATCGGACGCTTGAAGTTCTGGGATTCCTCCGGGACCATGAGATCGTCTACATTACCGCCGACGAGCCCCAGTTCAGCACCCTGGTCACGGTGCCCTTCGTTCCCGCTGCCACGTCAGATACTGCCTATTACCGTCTGCATGGAAGGAATACGAAGAACTGGCTCAAAAAAGGCGTGGAGACTTCCATGCGATATGACTACCTCTATTCAAAGGAGGAACTCGTGTCCTTCGTTCCTCCCCTCAGGCAAACGGAGGCCGAAGTGAAAACGGTATACGTAATGATGAATAACTGCCACGGAGGGTTTGCCGTCAGAAACGCCCGGGAAATGCAGGAGATATTCTCATCGGAGACTGACAGCGGAAAATAGTTCGGCCACGCAGGAACACATCGTTACATTGTGTTCACTGACGTGGCCGAGAACTGGGCTTCTCCCGCCCAACCTTATATGCCAAACCAGGTCTTGCGCATTTCGTGAATCGTATTGTGTATCTTTTTCAGGGTCTCCGCAGATGCAGGATCCTCAGGTTTTTTCAGCTCCACGGGAACAAGGTTCCCACAGACGAGATGCAGCTTTTTCTCGTCCGCCAGCTGAACGCTCATGGTGCCTTTTCTGATACCGAATACTCCACGCTCAAAATAAGGGACTCCATCTCGGACTACTCCGGCAGCAAGCTCTATATGTTTTTCCAGTTCCATATCCGTCCCCTAACCCTTAAAAACTGAGTCTTTTTACGCACCCCTTTTTCAAACCTTGAGTGAATCAGCCCAATTTTCCCCACTTTGCGTCTTTTCACCCTCCCCCTCTTTGATATGTACGATATACTTGCAATTTACATACCAAAAGGACAACTAAAGGCATTATCGATTAAATCAGGATTTTTGATCGACAATAACTATCGTTAAATTTAAAATATGGAAGAGCTGCCGAGACAGGAAACTACAGAGTAAGCACTTTAGAGAGGCCCTGCTGCGCACGAGAGTTTTCGGGATTAATGCTCAACGCACGTTCAAACTGGGTTTTCGCCTCATCCAGCCGGCCAATCTTGAGATAGAGCAGCCCGAGGTTAGAAAAATAATTATCGCTCCCGGGGTCCAGTTTCTGGGCCTTCAGGAGGGCCTTTTCCGCCTCATCCTCACGGTCGTCCATCTTCAAAAGGGCCAGAGAGAGATAATTCCAGCACTCCGGATTCTCGGGGTTATACTTCAGGGCCTCACGCAGGTACTCCTCAGCCCGCCCGAAATTCCCCTTCTTTATCTCTCCCCTTGCGTTTTCAAGCATGGCCTCCGCAAGGTCCTCATCCCCCTCAGAGAACTGGGGAGAAATAAGGCTCTGTTTAAGTGATTCGTATGCATAGGTTATGGCATCAAAGACTTCCGCGACCTTCTGCTTCACTTCCGAATCAAGCGAGCCGGCATACCGGTCAGGATGGAACTGCTTGGAAAGCTTGTAATACTGTTCATTTATCTTCTCGAAATCGGCACTCTCATCAACCTCAAGAAGCTGATAGTGGCTCATAGTGCCCAGGTTGGAATGAAAACGGTTCACCCGTCCTATGAACTTTTCCTTGCTGTCATCGACCGGGCGAAGTATGTCTGCCAGGGAAAGGGACATTTCCTCAAGGCCGGCCCCTTCCACTACCATGCCTATGGACCAGAGAATATAAAGTGATTTCATGACATCAAAGCTTTTTAATCCCGATGCCTCAATAATTTGCTTGATGGTGCGTTGCCCGTCAACGAGCCCCAGGATGGTCTTGTCCTGTTCATTGAGCTCTACCGACTGAAAGAGGCTCAACGGATCATTACTCAGCACCAGAACAGTATCCTGGCCGGGCATCTCGCTTTTTTAATGCGCGTCCAGTCATCGATACGGCTGACACCCTCGTAGATAATACTGGCCATGCTCAGGTCCAGGGTAATGATCTCTTTGGGGATGTCCCCCTCGATAAACTCATACAGACCGTCCTTGAGCAGGAACAGGCTGTAAATGATCTCCTGTACCTGATATTTCACTCCCCAGAACAGTCCCTTGGGGGTAAGATATCCAATGTCCACCAGCACGGTCCCGAGCCGCTTGCCGGTGCGCTTCATCTCGGCCACCGCCTCCTCATATTCTTCCACCTCAATACGTCCGGCCTTCAGGAGCATCTCTCCCAGACGGTCGTCCTCGTAAGAGGATGAGGCGAAAATGGCGTTTCCGTTGTCGAAGATGATCTTCTTGGTCATGCCCTGGGCAGTGACCGAAAGTGTTCCCCTTACCCGTTCGCGGTTCAGGTAGATAAGTATCTTGGGCATGCTGTAATTTCTGAGAAAGTTTCTATCGGGTACCTTTTTGATCACTTGTAGCGTTTTACCTCAAAGCGTTCTATGGAAACGTCCTCTCCGGGCCGGATACCGGCCTTCATCATGGTAATCTCCAGCTGCTGCTCAACAGTGTCCACCCCCTCAAGGTCGGGAAGTAACAGGCCGCGCCTGTTTCCATGCGAAACAATAATACCGTAGCGCTTCGGATCAAGCTCGTCACGGCTGTTCACAGGCTCCGGAGTGCTCAGGACATCCACCGAATAGTCCAGATCGTCCAACTCATCCTCGGTAACCGGCGGGAACCTCGGATCATGAGTTGCAGCGGAAACGGCGTTGTTTATGATCTCCAGGGCGATATTGTCCTGCTGGGGAAGGAAGGTACCGATGCATCCCCTGAGATCCCCGTGTTTTTTCAGGCTGACAAATACTCCTGCCTGCCCGGTCATGGTATCGTCAGGAACTTCCGGAGGTTCCGGCGCACTGCCGATCCTGATGAACTGCTCCACAGTCTGTTTGGCAAGTTTCACCAGGGGATGCATTATTTCACTCTCCCGAGAGCATAGTCGGCCATATCAAAAAGATGTTCCCGCACCTTTGAAGGCGGATAAACTTCGAGGGCGGCTTTGGCGTCCCGCACAAGCTGTTTTGCATGGTGTATGGATTTCTCAAATATCTCATACCGCTCGAACAGTTCAAGGATCCGCGCAAGGCCCTGTTCGGAAAGGTCTTCATCGAGCAGGGACCTCAGTTCATCCCGCTCATTATCGGCAGCGCTCTTCAGGAGGTATATCATCGGAAGCGTTACTTTTCCTTCGTCCAGATCCCGCCCGAGGCCTTTCCCCAGGTCTTTCTGGTCGGCCATATAGTCCAGTATGTCATCGGCCATCTGGAAAGCGGTACCTACCTTGAGTCCGAAGGAGGCAAGTGCGTTCTCCTGGTCATCGGAAACACCGGCCAGTAAGCCCCCGATACGGCAGGCCGCGGAAATAAGACCGCCTGTCTTCGCACTGATGATCTTCATATACTGTTCCTCGCTGATGTCCGCATCACCGGAGAACTGCATCTGCATAAGCTCGCCAAAGGTCATTCCCGTCGTGGCGGCAGACAGGGTCTCCATGATTTTCTGGTTGTGGAACAGTACAGCCTGTCTGAGCGCGTTCGAATACATATAGTCGCCGACAAGAATAACGGTCTGGTTGCCCCAGATGGAATGCGCGGCAGGCCTGCCCCGCCTGAGTTCGGCCCCGTCCACAACGTCATCATGTAAAAGAGAGGCAGTATGGATCGACTCGATTATCCCCGCCAGTTCTATGTGTTCGTTCCCTGTATAACCCGCCAGGTCGGCACTCAGAAGCAGGAACAGCGGCCTGATGCGTTTCCCGCCCGAACGGACAAGATGCTCACCGATGGTATTGATAAGGAAAACATCGGTACGGAACATATCCAGGATCGAACTCTCAACTTTCCGAAGTTGCCCCTCATAGAGTTCGAAGATCGGATTGATATCAATTTCGTTATCTTTCAGAAGTTTTCGCATACTCTAAAGCCTTAACGCCTCGATATCGGCATCAGGGTCGTTCAGGGCCGCAAGGTCGGCAGGCCGGAACGCGCCCTTTTCGGTAAAGATCGCGGTCACATATTCCGCAGGAGTAACATCAAACGCCAGATTTCTGACCCTCACCCCTTCGGGTGCCACCTGACACCTCCCGGTAATGTTCGTAACCTCGTCCGGGGCACGTTCCTCAATGGGAATGTCATCGCCCGAATTCATGGTGAAGTCTATACTGCTCAACGGGGCCGCCACATAGAACGGGATATTGTTCTCCCGGGCAAGAACGGCCACCATATACGTTCCAATCTTGTTACAAACATCACCGTTCCTGGCCGTGCGGTCGGTGCCCACGATCACCAGGTCGATCTCACCGCGCCGCATCAGGGTGCCGGCGGAGTTGTCAGTGATAAGAGTTACCGGAAGTCCCTCCTGCATAAGCTCCCAGGAGGTCAGCCGAGCCCCCTGCAAGAGCGGCCGTGTTTCGTCCGCGAGAACGGAAATGTTCTTTCCCTTCTCCTTTGCCACAAGCATGGGAGCGGTGGCGGTGCCGTATCCCCCCGTGGCAAGGCTGCCGGCATTGCAATGGGTAAGCACCCGGGCTCCTTCCTTTATGAACTTCTCGCCCCAGCGGCCTATGGAACGGTTTACCTCGATGTCCTCGTCCAGAATGCGCTGCGCCTCGTCCGTCAGGGCCTGTCTTATATCGTCCGGGCTCATGCCCTCCTTCCCGGCAAGGAACCCTCTGATCCGCTCAACCGCCCAGCGAATGTTCACCGCCGTCGGGCGGGTGGCCAGAAGGTCGGAATATACCTGTTCCAGTCTCTGGACGAGTTCGGCACCGTTGGAAGCCTGCAGGTTCCGGGCCCCCAGAGCAATGCCCATGGCCGTTGCGATACCAATTGCCGGAGCCCCGCGGATATGCATGTCTTTGATGCAACGGCATATACAGGCGTGGTCCTCGCATGCAATATATTCCACCTCATGGGGAAGTCTGACCTGGTCAAGCACCATGGACTTTCCATTTTCCCAATAGATCGTTTTAACCATTATTCCTCCGCAGGGAATGCGGCAGGCCTCTCCCGCCCAGCCGGCATATCCCTTATTTTACCCTAAAGGCACCACTGTGCTCACCACAGCTATGACCGACAGCGCAATAATCGCCAAGACAGTACCCCAGGTTATATAATTATACATACTTGGATTCGTATACTCTCCCATTATTTTCGGGTTGTTGACCAGTTTCAGCGCAAAGACAAGCACAAAGGGCAGCAGCAGACCGTTGACCACCGATGACAGCACCATGAGAAAAACCAGCGGAGCGCCGGGAACCAGAATGATACCGGCGCTGAGCACGAGGATCCCGGTGTAGATCCACATGAACTGAGGGGCCTCCCGGAAACTTTTGTTCACCCCGCGTTCCCATCCCATGGCCTCGCAAATATAATATGCCGTCGCCAGGGGGACGATGATGGCACCCAGCAGGGATGCGTTCGCAAGGCTCAGGCCGAACAGAAATGTCGCATACCCGCCGGCAAAGGGACGAAGCGCCACGGCCGCTTCGCTCGCCTCGGCAATGCGGATACCGGCTGGAAAAAGCGTCGCCGCGCACGCGACAATGATAAAGAACGCTATGATATCGGTGAACAGGCTTCCCACCACCACATCGATCTTCGTCAGGTTATAGTTCTCTTTTCTTATCCCTTTCTCAGCGATCGATGACTGGAGATAGAACTGCATCCACGGGGTAATGGTCGTACCGATTATGGCCACGCCCAGTATCATGAACTGCGGACTCATCTCCACCTGGGGGATGAATGTCTGTTTCATGACCTCGGACCAGTCCGGTTTCGCCATGAACCCCGAAACGATATAGCCCAGATACACCGTACATGCCACAAGCAGGATACGTTCGAGGGTAAGATAGCTCCCCCTGGTCACCAGGAGCCACACAGCCAGTGCGCCAAGGGGGACAACGATATATTTACTGATACCGAAGATCTCCCAGCTGGCGGCCCATCCGGCGAACTCGGCCACTGTTGTGCCAAAGTTGGCCAGTAAAAGGCCCAGCATCATGTAAACCGTAACCTTCACCCCATAATTCTCCCTGATGAGGTCGGACAGGCCCTTACCCGTGACCACCCCCATTCGGGCAACCATCTCCTGGATGACCACAAGGGCTACCGTGGTCGGTATAAGGGTCCAGATAAGCGCATAGCCGAAGCGGGCGCCTGCCACTGAATAGGTAGTGATACCTGCTGCGTCGTTATCAATATTCGCGGTGATGATTCCGGGGCCGATAACGGCCATGAACAGAGCGAGCTTCTTCCAGCGCACCTTTAAACTCCCCTGAGCTTACGTTTCGCGCGTGCTGGCACCATGCGGTCAACCACGTCGTCCAGCGTAACGATTCCCAGGAGGTAGTTCTCGCTGTCCACTACGGGAAGAGCCACGAGGTTATATTTAGCTATGGTCACTGCGGTCGTCATCTCATCGGCCTCGGGACCGATGGTCTTCACATTCGTCTCCATGATCTCCGCCAGTACGGTATCGGGTTCCGCAAGCAGGACCTCTCGGAGCGTAATAACCCCAAGGATCCGTTCCTCGCTGTCAACGATATAAATATAGTAAGAGGCTTCCATCTCCTCGGCATCCTGTCTGAATCGCTTAATACATTCCTCTATGGTGATGTCCGCCGGGTAAGCGAGGAAATCGTTCGTCATCAGACCACCCGCGGTATCGGACTCATGGTTCAAGAGTTCCTGAATGTCCTGCGCGTCCTCGCTCTCCATCTGCTCAAGGATTGCCCGCGCGGTTTCGGTGGGAAGGTTCCCGATAACATCGGCGGCAGCATCGGGATTCATCTCCTCTATGATTTCTGAAGCGCGCTGAACATCCATGTCCGTGAACATGGCCTTCTGAGTATCGGGCTCCAGTTCCGCAATGGCATCAGCGGCGGTCTCGACGTCCATACCCTCAAGAAAATGCGCCCCTTCCTCATAGCTGACCTGGCTGATGAGGTCGGCAAGGTCGGCGGGGTGAAGTTCGGAGACCATCTCTCCGGGGATGTTCAGCGCCACCTCGGAGAGCTTGCTCTGCAGTGGCTGTATGTAGTTCCAGCTGATAAGGTTATGGCTCAGCTTTATCCTGAAAAGCCTCATCAGTTCTTCTCCCTGACGCTCGAATCCCATCCGCCGGAGAATACCGCGGAGCCCCACATCCACGGCCACCAGCAGGGCGTCATCCTTGTAACCTTCGAGCTTCACATCGTTTACCCGGACCACCTTCGCCCCATTGGCATCAACGATCTGCTTGTCCAGGATGTCGCGAACCACCAAGAGGTCTTCTTCGTTTGATTCATATGCCTCCACCGAACCGGCGGAAACATTTACCGACATGACCCGCTTGTTGAATATATTTATCTTTGGCCAGGGAACAATGTAGTGTTTCTTCTTTTTCTCAACAATAATGGAAGAAATGACCGGAAATGTCTCGCCTTTTATAATGGAAACGTCCCTGAGCAAGCCCACATCGTCTCCGGTTGGATCAAGGACCGGCTTTTTGAGTATCTCACTGAGGAACAGCTCTCCGAACATAGGCATAAAAAATCACCATTTTCCAATAATTTTCAAGTAGTTTAGTATATATCAGTCAATTAACCTTTGCAAAGAGTCAATCCTGATTGTGCCATGGTAAAAAAAACACCCACTGCCTTTCCAGGCAGTGGGTGTTCCCGGGTTCCAGTAAAGGGTTTAGCGCTTGTCCAGAGGCAGGTAATTGAACTTCTTGCCTTTGAGCTTGAGAGAGGATATATACGCGGGACGAATGAGGCGCCCCTGGATTATCTCCTCGATACGATGTGCCGCCCAGCCCGAAACACGTGACATGGCAAAAATGGGTGTATACAGCTCCTGGGGAATATTCATCATGTCATAGAGGAAGCCGGAATAGAAGTCCACGTTCACACAGACATCACGCCCCTTCTTTTCCTTGACCACCTGAACGGCAAGTTCCGCGACCTTGTTGTAAAGATTGTACTCGTCCATCCGACCGGCCTTCTGGGCAAAATGCTCGGCCTTTTTTCTCAGGATCGGCGCACGGGGGTCTGATATGACATATACCGCATGTCCCATTCCATAGATCTTCCCGGAGCGGTCACCGTATTTTTTATCCATAAGGCCCTCAAGGTATGCCTTGACTTCGGCATCGTCGTTCCAGTCCTTGACATGACTCTTGATGCCTTCCATCATGTTCATCACCGCTTCATTGGCCCCACCATGCAGATGTCCTGCCAGCGACGCCACCCCGGCGCAGATAGCCATATAGGTATCAGTAAGACTTGAGGATACCGTGCGCACCGTGAACGTTGAATTGTTGCCTCCGCCATGCTCGGCATGAAGGATGAGCGCTATATCAAAGGCACGGGCTATATCAATGTCAGGTTCCTCACCCGTTAGCATATAGAGGAAATTCTGGGCCGTACTGAAATCCTTACGAGGTTCAACAAACCTCGCATGGGCGCTGTCCCTCGCCACACAGTAATTGTAGGCAATGAGTGAGGGAAATTTCGCAATGAGGTCCACGCACTGCCGGGTAACCTCCCTGATATCGGTAGACTTCGGGTTGGGATCGAACTTATGCAGAACGGCTACGGCAGCATGCAGGGCACCCATCTGGTCATCGTTCTCGGCATTGATCTTGATGACCTCCCGGGCCTTCTCCGGGATAGAACGGCGCTCACCCAGTTCACGGTTCAATCCGTCAAGGTTATCCTTCGTGGGAAGTTCGCCCGTAAGAAGCAGGAATATCGTCTCCTCAAAGCCGAACCGTCCAGAAACCTCTATGTCGGCGACGATGTCCTCAACATCATAGCCGCAATAGATAAGCTTTCCGGGAATGGGAATGTTCTTACCGTGCCGGTCGCGTTTGAAAGCCTTGACCTGGCCCTTGCTGGTCACACCTGCGACCACTCCGGTGCCGTCAGTATTGCGAAGCCCAAGCTTTATCCTCTTCTTGGATACGAATTCGGGATCAAGCTTGTCATGTTCCTGCTCGAGCTGTATAATTTTTTCCAGCAAATTTTCCATTGCTTTTTACCTCTGCACTCTTGTTCTTTGTATTCAGGATAGCTGTCGAATTAACAACTTCAATTGGAATACCATTATACCTTATTCTTAACGGCCTCCGCTATTGAAAATAATATTGGCGGTTGAATTTCATAACGCTGCCATGATAAAGGCTTCCCGATAACTCCAGAGCACACTTTCTTCTTCAGAAAATAACTTATTTATCAAGGAATTATATCAGTGTTAGAATATATCCATGGACCAATATTCCATCACAGTACCGGGCAGGAACAATGCCCTGGTATGAGGCGATATCTCTTGTGGCCCTCATTTTTCTGGGCTTTGCCGTGGTACACAGCACATGCGTCACCCTGCCGGTAAAAAGTATCATGTCACGTCTTCTCGGCGAAGGGCTGGTCCGGGCATTCTATCGTCTCTTATATACCCTTTTCAGCGTAGTGACCACAATGGTGACCATCTGGCTCATCATGCAGGTGCCGGATGAATATCTTTTCCGGGGCCCGGCATGGTTCCGATGGCCCATGCATGCACTACAGGTCCTTGGACTGGCACTCGGGTATTTCTCGTTCGCCCCGTTCGATACCCTTGAATTTCTCGGTATCAGGCAGGCGTGGGAATATCTGAAAGGCAGACCCGTGGGCGGCGATGTTGAAGGCATACGCATCAACCGTCTGGTAACCACCGGATTATATCAAATAGTAAGAAATCCCATGTACCTTGGTGGAGTACTGATCTTCACCTTCGAACCCAATATCACGCGGAACTGGCTGACAGTAAGCATCCTGGCAGACCTGTACTTCATCTGGGGGGCATGGGTCGAGCAGCGCCGCATGCTGGAGAGGTTCGGGGACCAATACCGCGATTACATGAAAGAAGTGCCCCTGCTTATTCCCACGCCGCACTCGATCAGAAACGCCTTCAGATAATAAAGAGAATACTCCGGGAGGCTCACTCGGGAAACAGGGGTACCGAGGACGGCTGTATAATGCCGCGCTCCTGGGCCATCCCGATAAGCCGCTCCAGTGCGGCAGTGCCCTCATCTCCCATATCAACGGAGAACTCGTTGACATAAAGGCCGATATGCTGGTCTATCACCTCGTCACGCATTTCCTGTGCGTGGCCGCGAATGTAGCCGGCGGCTTCGTCCGGATGTGCCTGGGCGTACACAATGCTTTCCCTGATGAGTGCCTCGATTTTCAGGACGGTCTCCTTTGCCAGGGCACGGCGGGCGATGATACACCCAAGCGGTATGGGAAGACCGGTCTCCGATTCCCACCAGCGGCCCAGATCCTCAATCTCGGTCAGGCCGTATTCGTGATAAGTAAAACGGCTTTCATGGATGATAAGCCCGGCCTCAACATCTCCTTCACACACAGCGGGCATTATCTCATCGAACGGCATGGGCACCACGTGTCCTCCGAGGGATGGGTCATAAAGCCTCAGAAGAAGGAACGCGGTGGTGTTCACTCCCGGGACGGCTATCCGCTTTCCCCTGAGCTCCTCCATCCGGCATTTGTTACGCGCCACGACAAGGGGGCCGCAACCACGGCCCAGCGCGCCACCCGAACGCAGCAGCACATACCCCTTCCGCAGAACACCCAGGGCCCCGGCGGAAACCTTGGTCACATCCAGCCCCTGTTTGAGAGCCATGAGGTTCAGGGTCTCCACGTCCTCAAGCACCTCACGGAAGGACAGCCCCCCGGTATCCACTTTTCCATGCACCAGCGCATAGAAAATATATGTGTCGTTGGGACAGGGTGAATATCCAAGCGTCAGCGTTTCCATATGGTGCCCATTATAGCGTTCCGGGGTACCTGCGGGCAACAAAAATTGCTGGCAAGCGCACCCTGACAGTGATACGATGTTGCTATGGAGAATGACATTACCATTGTTTCCGGTGGCGTGCTCTGCTATCGACTGTATGATGTGGCGTGGGAGACGGATCTCCGCAGTGTGGAAAATACTGTTGGAGAATCGCGCCGCATCAGGATCGAAAGAAAGCTGTTCTGCAAGGCCTTCGAATTCAAGAACCCGCCGGTCTCGCTCCATTTAAGAGCACTTGAGATACCAGTTGACGGCACGCCCCGTCGGATCGACGCATACGCGAAGCTCTATGATTTTGGCGTGATAAGCATTATCTTCAACATTCCGCTGAACAACGCCACTATAAGCGAACTGCAGCAGCTTGCCATCGCGTTACGTACAGAAGACCCTTTTGACGCGCATTATCGCACAGAGATGGAAAACCTGCTCGGCAGCATCAGGTCTTCCATGACCGGAGTCAACATAAGCTCCCTGGAAGAAGATTACACCATATACCACGTACACAGCCTTTCCTCCGATATAACGGCCGGAGATTTTCTGGAGGCCGTTGACCCCGGCCTGTTACTGCTCCACGAAGAGGGAGAGCCTCTGCCGAGCCAGCATACGGTCAAGGAACTTCTGAAGAACATGTTCTCCTATTCCGACCATGACGTTACCGTCATCAACTGGGACAACGCGCTCGTCATGGAACCGACCATCAGCATGGACATCCCGGACCTGCTTGAGTTCGCAACGGCACAGCTTCTGGAACTCAGGATGTACGACGCCATTCTCGACAAGGAACTTGACCTTATCTATGAGCGGATAAAACCCGGGAAGCGACCTCCCCTGTTGAAGGGGAAGCGATACCAGACCCTGGCCGCCAGGCTTATGCGCAATGTGACCGAGCTGACGGAGATTACGGAAAAGGTTGATAATTCGCTCAAGGTCACCGAGGACGTCTATTATGCCCGCGTCTATTCGGCCGCGGTTGCCCTGTTCCGGGTCAAAAACTGGGAGGCCAATCTCAGAAGGAAGATAGACATCGCATCAAGAGTCTACGATATGATAGCCAGGGACATAACGAACCGGCGTGTCGAGGTGCTGGAGCTGATCATTGTGATCCTTATCGCGGTGGAAATAGTGCTCTTCTTTTTTATCGAATGACCCACCTGACAGGCTTTTCGGATACCTGCCATTGCGGCATATTACCGTTTAAAGACAACCCTGCAGTCCGTTCCCTTATCACAGTGAAATTCAGTCGCGCCCTGAAGTTGATGACTTAAGGTTTTTATGATCCGGAGTCCGAGTGAGGCGTCGGAAGATTCCATGTCCTGCGTGGCATTGAACCCTCTGCCATTATCCCTTACGCCCATACAGATATGGTCATCCGTTTGCCGTCTGAAGTAAACATTGATCTTTCCCTTATCCTTTTTGCGAAAAGCATGTCTCAGCGAGTTCATTAACAGCTCATTGAGCAATAATCCGCAGGAGAGAAGCTTTTCTGAATCCAGGGAAACATTATCAACCTCAAGCTCAAGCTCAATATCACTTTTCTTCTCAGCAAGCATGTCAAACACGGCGCGAACAAGGCCTTTGATGTACGGGCCTGCATCCATGGAACTTTTGTCATTTGCCCGGGAGAACCGGTCGTTGAGCGACAATACAGCCATGACCCTTGAGCGCGCATCGAGGAGGGCGCCTTCCACCTCGGTACCGGAATGTGAACGCACCTGAAGGTTCAGGGTACTGAGCAGGACGGAAAGATGGTTTTTTGTCCTGTGGTATGCCTCCTGAACGAGTGCTCCCCTGAAATCGATCTCTTTCCTGGCAGCTGCCAGCTCGTCTCTGAGGCGATGGTTCTCGGCCTTGAGCCGGGTAATGTTCTTTTTGTCCTTGTGTCCGGATGTTTCTGTCATAAAATCCCTCTTTCCATTGCTATGGCGACCGCATGCGCCCTGCTGAGCGCATTGAGTTTTTCGAAAATATGGGCGACATGGTATCTCACGGTGCTTTCTTTGATGTTCAGAATTTCCGATATATCACCGGTTTTTTTTCCCCGGCTTATCCAGTGAAGCACTTCCCGCTCACGTACGCTCAACAGGGTTGAAGGCTCTGGTACCTTGACCTGCTCGTCCCGGTATTTACAGGGGAGGTGCCTGTGACAGCACCTGCATATGGAATAATCCAGCTTCTCATAATGAGCGCCACCGTTATTCTTTGGTAATGCGTACAGCCCCTCTTCCAGCCCGACGAGACGGCGCAGTTCATTGATCAACTGTGCCCTGCTGGATTTTTTCAAGTTACGGCTGTATTCATGTGAAGTGAAGCAGACTGCTATTGACTCTTCGGTTGAATCAAGCAGGCACGCCTCCGTCTCGGCAGGCAGCGGGCAGCCTTTTTTGGTTGAGTATACTGCCTGGAACAGCACTCGCCGCTCGGAGGCAAGCCGCCGCTCCACGCACTCCAGATCCCTGTATCCGTCCTTTGCAAGAACACTTCGCGTCGTAAGTCCCATGAGTTCCTCACGTGTATACCCCAGAAGCCTCAGGGCATTGTCGTTCGCCTCCATAAAGCGGCCGAATTCAGCGCCTTTTTTGAAAGAGCTTACAGTTACCGCATCAGAGCTGATATTAAACAGCCACCTGGAGTCGGAAAGCCTATTCCTCAGTTCCAAACAACCTTTCGACATATCATTCCTCCACTCCCCTCTCCCCGTATTTTTTTATAATGCCGTCATCAGATAATTCACCAATTAAAAATAACCTCCCATAGCAATCAAAACAATATAATTATCATAATTTTAGCGACCATAAGTAAACTATCCATTTGATGGGTAATTTGTAATCTTTTCAATGGGTTTTAAGGTTTTTCAGGTCCGACATACCCTTCATATATATAGTATTACTACTTTTATTTAATAATTAAAATTGTATCACCTGTTTTTTTTAATTACTATTATCATTATTTTTCATAATTCTTCCAAAGAATGACTTTTCAGACTGTTTCAGCTCCAACAGGCAGTTTTTTTACAACTTTTTTTGTCTTGTCAACACTCTCAACCTATTGATTTTAAGTGATTATTAAAGTTTTTTATTGACACGCTAATTTTTCCATGTTATATTAGAATTTGCCCTGGGGGAGGCCAATTATTGGCCTGAGAGTTCCCTGCATGAACGGGACGGGAAAATGGATTCATCGTTTTTCCGGTGTTCCCGGCACTGGGAAGACCCCAAGAACCTGATCCGGGTAATGCCGGCGTAGGAAAGGGAGGTCGCTAAGGGGGGCGGGATACGACCCCGGAAAGTAGACCGTATCTTCCAGGGTGGGGATACGGTTTTTATTTTTAGAGATGAAGCTTACGGTAAACGGCGAAGACAGGGACATACAGGCCGAAACGCTCAAAGGGCTCATTGAAGAACTTGAGCTTCAGCCGGAAGGAGTGGCAGCCGAGGTAAACCTCGCTGTAGTGAGTAAGAAAGATTATGCCACATGCATGCTCAAGGAAGGCGACACGGTTGAGCTTGTACGATTTGTTGGCGGAGGCTAAAAAGCAACGGAGTTGATGTTCTCATGGAAGACAAGCTGGTAATAAGGGGAATCGAGTTCAAGTCCAGGCTCTGGGTGGGCACGGGCAAGTATAAGGATTTTGAGGAAACCGCACGTGCGCTTGAAGTGTCAGGAACGGATATGGTCACTGTAGCCGTCCGTCGCGTCAACATTACCGACCGGAAGAGCGAGAACCTTCTGGACTATGTCGATCCGAAGAAATACAAGATTCTGCCGAACACCGCCGGATGCTACTCCGTCGAGGACGCGCTTCGCTATGCACGCCTCGCCCGTGAGGCCGGGGTGTCGGACATGATAAAACTTGAGGTAATAGGGGACGAAAAGACCCTGTTCCCCGATGTCTGCGGACTGCTTCAGGCCACGGAGATACTGGCAAAAGAGGGGTTCATCGTTCTTCCGTACACGACCGATGATCCCATTATGGCCCAGCGCCTCATGGACGCCGGGGCCGC
>JABAHP010002725.1_pt6 | contig 33906 bp, 28 predicted proteins | sample 7062081 | NCBI WGS metagenome assembly JABAHP01 (sample SAMN14534357, study PRJNA622989) | marine sediment metagenome | biome: marine biome [ENVO:00000428]; feature: marine pelagic biome [ENVO:01000023]; material: deep marine sediment [ENVO:00002113] | place: India: Gulf of Kutch | collected...
ATGCTGCGGGTGGGGGTGCCGGAGTACCGGCTGCCAGCGGAGCTCGTGGACCGGGAAGTGGCGGACATCGTAGACCTGGGCGTGGAGCTGCGGCTGAACACGACGGTGGATGACCTAGACGACGTGTTCGCGGAGGGGTTTGAGGCGGTGCTGATCGCGGTGGGTGCGCACGAGGGGATTCGGCTGCCGATCCCTGGGGCGGAGATGGAGGGGGTGCTGATCAACACGACGTTTCTGCGGGACGTGCGGCTGGGGCAGGTGCCGGAGCTGGGGGAGCGGGTGGCGGTGGTGGGGGCAGGGGACGTGGCGATGGACGTGGCGCGGACGGCGGTGCGGATGGGGTCGGAGGTGCACGTATACTATCGGCGGACGCGAGAGGAGGCGACGGCGGACGAGGAGGAGATGCGGCACGCGGAGGAGGAGGGGGTGGTGTTCCACTGGCAGGTGACGCCGGTGGAGGTAGTGGGGGACGGGGATGGGCGCATGGGTGGGCTGACGTGCGTGCGGACGGAACAGGGGCTGCCGGACGAGACGGGGCGGCGGCGGCCGGTGTCGATCCCTGGGTCGGAGCATTTCGTGCCGTGCGACAACGTTGTGTTCTCTGTGGGGCAGCGGGCGGGGCTGGCGTTCATTCCGGAGAGCGCGGGCGTGGGCGTCACGGGACAGCAGACGATCGCGGTCAACCCGAACACATTGGCGGCGACGCGGGCGGGGGTGTTTGCGGCGGGGGATGCGACGACGGGGACATCGTTCGTGATCGAGGCGGTGGCGGCGGGGCATCGGGCAGCGGAGTCGATCGATCGGTATCTGAGGGGGGAGGAAGTGGAACCGCGGCCCAAGCCCAAGCTGCCGGTGGTGGAACTGACGCGGGCGGAGATTGAGGAGCGGGTGGCGGCGGGAGCGGTGGAGGTCAAGGGGCGGGTGGGGATGGACGAGTTGCCGGTGGCGGAGCGGGTTACGAGCTTCGAGGAGGTGGTGGCGGGCTACACGGACGAGCAGGCGCAGGAGGAGGCGGCCCGATGTCTGGCCTGTGGCATCTGCTCCGAGTGCCTGAGTTGCTGGTACACTTGCGAAGCCGACGCCATCGACCACGACATGGTGGAGCAAACGCAAGACGTCCAGGTGGGAGCGATGGTTTTGGCTCCCGGCTATGAAGCGTATCAGGCCGAGCAGTCGACTGAGTACGGCTGGGGCCGCTTTCCCAACGTGGTCACTGCACTCCAGTTCGAGCGGCTGCTAAGCGCCTCTGGTCCCACCCACGGTCACGTGCGGCGTCCCTCGGACGGGGAGACACCGAGGCGGATCGCGTTTCTACAGTGTGTCGGCTCCCGCGATCAAACCCACGACTACTGCTCGGCTGTCTGCTGTATGTACGCCACCAAAGAGGCAATTATGTCCATCGAGCACGAGCCGGACACCGAGGTCACCGTCTTCATGATGGACATGCGGGCCTTCAGCAAAGGGTACTATGAGTACTATCGTCGGGCGCAAGAACGGTACGGCGTCCGCTACGTTCGCTCTCGTATCTCGGTCGTCCGGGAAGATCCCCAGACGCACAATTTGAATTTGTCTTACGTGTCGGATTCGGGCGCCAGTGTCGTTGAGGAGGAGTTCGACATGGTGGTGCTCTCCGTGGGGATGGAGATTTCAGAGGGCGTGCGCGAACTAGGGCGTCGGCTGGGTCTGGAACTGGATGAGTACGGGTTCTGTCGCACGCTTCCCTTCCAGCCGCTTCAGACGAGCCGGGCGGGGATTTTCGCCGTGGGGCCGTTCCGCGAGCCAAAGGACATCCCCGAGTCGGTCGTTGAGGCCAGCGGAGCGGCCGCTGCCGCCGGGGCGGTGCTGTCTCCAGCTCGCTGGACCCGCACGGAGGAAGTGATGTACCCGCCGGAGCGCGACGTGGCGGAGGAGGAGCCCCAGGTTGGCGTGTTTGTCTGCCACTGCGGGTCGAATATCGGTGGCTTCCTGGACGTGCCCTCGGTGGCGGAGTACGCGGCGACCCTGCCGGGCGTGGTCCACGCCGAGGACAACCTGTACACCTGTTCCCAGGACGCGATTCAGCACATCACGGAGCAGACGCGAGAGCTAGGGCTCAACCGGGTTGTGGTCGCTTCCTGCACGCCGCTGACCCACGAGCCTCTGTTTCAGGACAGCATCCGCCAGGCGGGTCTGAACCCCGGCATGTTCCAGATGGCCAACATTCGCAACCAATGCTCCTGGGTGCACCCTGACCAATGGGAAGCGGCGACGGAGAAGTCGAAGGACCTGGTGCGGATGGCCGTGGCCAAGGCGCTACGATTGGAGCCACTCCACAAGACCGAGGTGGAGGTGCAGAAGGCGGTGCTGATCGTCGGCGGCGGGGTGGCTGGGATGACGGCGGCACTGACGCTGGCCGATCAGGGTTTCCCAGTGCATCTGGTCGAGCGGACGGAGCAACTGGGTGGTAATCTGGGGAACATCAAGATGTTGGTAGACTGGGAAACTGATAGACTGGTAAGTGGTGCATCGGTTGACCAATCTGCCGATCTACCGATCCACCAATCTACCAACCTGGTGTGGCGGGACCCGCAGGCATTCTTGCGCCAGTTGGCTCAGCGGGTTGGGAGCCATCCTCAGATTGCTGTGCATCTGCGGAGTGAGTTCCTGGATAGCACCGGGTTTGCCGGGAGTTTCACGTCGCGGCTGCGCACCCCTGACGGGGAGCGTGAAGTGCGCCACGGGGCGACGATTGTGGCAACGGGCGGCGTGGAGTACCGGGGACCGGAGTATGGCTACGGCACCGATCCCCGTATCGTGACGCAGCAGGAGTTTGAGGCGAGGCTGGCGCAGGGGGGCGACTTGCCGAACTCGGTGACGNNGGGACCGGAGTATGGCTATGGCACCGATCCGCGCATTGTAACGCAGCAGGAGTTTGAGGCACGGCTGGCGGAGGGGAGTGACCTGCCGGACTCGGTGACGATGATCCTCTGCGTCGGGCCGGCGGAGCGGTACTGCTCCCGCGTCTGTTGTACCTCAGCGATCAAGAACGCGTTGGCACTCAAGCGGCTCAAGCCCGATGCACAGGTCACCGTGCTCTACCATGACGTGCGCACGTATGCCTTCAGAGAGCGGCTGTACGATGAGGCGCGGCGTCAGGGGATAGTGTTCGTGCGGTACGATTTCGACCGTAAGCCGGAAGTGCAGGTTGCTGATTCGGAATTGCAGATTGCAGTTTGGGAGTCTTCCCTGGAGCAGGAATTGGCGCTAAACCCAGAGTTGCTGGTGTTGGGTATGCCAGTGATGCCATCGGAGGGGGTGGGCGAACTGGCGACGCGGCTCAAGGTGCCGGTAGATCTGGACGGTTTCTTCCTCGAGGCGCACGTCAAATTGCGTCCAGTGGACTTTTCCACTGACGGTGTCTTCTTGGCTGGGATGGCCCACTACCCCAAGTTCCTGGACGAAACGATCGTGCAGGCGCAGGCTGCGGCGGCCCGGGCGATGACGATTGTGAGCAAGGATGTGCTCGAGGTCGGTGGCATCGTGGCCCAAGTGGACGTGGGGAAATGCGTCGCCTGCCTGACCTGCGTGCGCATTTGCCCCTATGACGTGCCCCAGGTCCGAGCCGAGTTCAGCGGGGTGGGGAGCATCGTCGGCGCGGCCTACATCGAGCCGGCCCAGTGCCACGGTTGTGGCGTCTGCGTCTCCGAGTGTCCGGCCAAGGCGATTCAACTGCTCCGCTACCGGGATGAACAGGTGGAGGCGGAGATTGCGGCTTTGTTGAATCCGGAGACGGTGGAGGTGTGCGAATGAATCGACGGAGCTTCGAGCCCAGGATACTGGCCTTCTGCTGCCGCCACTGTGCGTACGCCGCAGCCGACCTGGCGGGGGGAATGCGCATCCAATACCCGACCAACCTGCGCATCGTTGAGGTGCCCTGTTCGGGACGGGTCGAGGTGACGGAGGTACTCCACGCCTTTGAGCGGGGCGCGGACGGCGTGATGGTGGCTGGCTGACTGGAGGGCGACTGCCATTACCTGGAGGGTAATGTCAACGCGAAGCGGAGGATGCAATACGTCGCTGAACTGCTCGACCAGGTCGGGCTGGGGGGTGAGCGCGTCGCGATGGTGAATCTGTCCTCGGCGATGGGGGCGCAGTTCGCACAGACGGTGACAGAGATGACGGAGAGAGTGCGGGAGTTGGGACCCAACCCGCTTTCTGGTTGCTAGTCGGCAGCTAATAGTCGATAGCTAACAGCTGACAGTTTATTCAGGAGGTCATGATATGATTGTAGGTGAACAGAAACCGCTGGCGGAGATTATGGAACTGCTGGGCGATGCCCGCAAGGTGCTGGTCGCCGGCTGTGGTACGTGTGTGACCGTCTGCTTCGCCGGTGGCGAGAAGGAAGTCGGTATCCTGGCGTCAGCGATGCGGATGAAGAGCAAGCTGGATGATCACCCGATGGAGGTGGACGAGGTCACGGTGCAGCGCCAGTGCGAGTGGGAGTACATTGACCCGCTAAAGGAGCGGCTGGAGGAATACGACGTCGTCCTCAGCCTGGCTTGCGGCATCGGTGTGCAGGCGATGAACGAGCGTTTCCCCAGCGCTGTCACGCTGCCTGGGATCAACACCACCTCGTTAAGTCTGCCGGTGGAGCAGGGAGTATGGGAGGAGCGATGCCAGGCCTGTGGTGACTGTATCCTGGGCCTCACTGCTGGAATCTGTCCCATCGCCCGCTGCTCCAAGCAATTGCTCAACGGGCCGTGCGGGGGTTCCCAGAACAGCGTGTGCGAGATAGACCCCGATGTGCCCTGTGCGTGGCAACTGATCTGGGAGCGAGTGATCAACCTGGGGAGGATGGATCAGTTGCTGGAGTTTCAACCGCCCAAGGACTGGTCACGAAGTCGTGATGGCGGGCCCCGCAAGATTGTGCGTGAGGACCTGCGGCTGGCAGAAGCGGAGTGAGGTGGACAATGACGGAGGCAATGGTGGAAGGAAGAGCAAACGGTTACAAGTCGGGCAGCAACTTGGAGAAGATCCTGCGAGCGGGTCACTTCGCAGTAACTGGGGAGTTGGGGCCGCCGCAGGGGGCCGACCCAGAGGAGATTCTTCACAAGGCACGCCTGCTGGAGAGTGTGGTAGATGCGGTCAACATCACCGACAACCAGACTGCCATCGTCCGTATGTCTAGTATCGGGTCAGGGGTGCTGGCGATGCGCGAGGGGCTGGAGCCAGTCGTGCAGATGACCTGCCGAGACCGGAACCGGCTGGCGATTCAATCGGATCTGTTGGGGGCTTCCGCCTTGGGGATGCGCAATCTTCTGTGTCTGACCGGCGATCATCAGAGTTTCGGCAATCACCCCACGGCCAAGAACGTGCACGACCTGGATTCGGTGCAGTTGATCCGTGTGGTCAAGGACATGCGAGACGAAGCTCGTTTCCAGTGTGGGGATGATATCAAGGGGCAGGTGCCGCGCTTCTTCATCGGGGCGGCGATCAATCCCTTTGGCGATCCGTTCGAGTTCCGTCCCTACCGGCTGGCCAAGAAAGTCGCCGCCGGAGTGGATTTCATTCAGACCCAGTTGATCTACGACATCCCGCGCTTCCGCGAGTTTATGCAGCGAGTGGTGGACATGGGGTTGCACGAGAAGGTGTACATCCTGGCCGGTGTCGGTCCTCTGAAGTCTGTCGGCATGGCTCGCTACATGCGTGACAATGTGCCGGGGATGATCGTGCAGGATGAGTACGTGGACCGGATGCGGGCGGCGATCGCCGGTATCCCAAAGGAGGAGAAGAAGGCCCGGCGGGATGCTTTGCGGCAGGAGGGGATCAAGATTTGCATCGAGCAGGTCCAGGAACTACGCGAGGTCGAGGGGGTGGCCGGCGTGCATATCATGGCCATCGAGTGGGAGAAGGCGGTGCGGCCGATCGTTGAGGGGGCGGGTCTGCTGCCGCGCCCGACGGTGGATGTCCTGAGCGAGGACGAAGGGACGAAATAGGGATATGGCCATCACTTTGAGTACCGATATGGCGAAGTTCGTCCGCGAGGAGTGCGGTGAGAACGTCTATCTTTGCTATCAATGCGAGCGGTGTTCGTCTGGCTGTCCCACTGTCCCGGCGATGCGCTACCGTCCGGCCCAAATGATGCGCATAGCGCAGTTTGGGTTGGAGGATATGTTAGCGACCGATGCCAGCATCTGGCGCTGCCTGGGATGCGATACGTGCACGGCTCACTGTCCCCACGATCTCAGCGTGCGCCGTCTGGTGGAGGTCATGCGCCAGCACGTAATGCAGGAGCGCTATCTGGTCAGCGGCGTAGACGCGCTGGATGGGGATGAGGCGCTGCACAAGGGGGTGCGGGCCCTGGGCATGTTGGGCCAACGCATTGGCACGCACTACAACGTCTCCGGCGAGGACAACGCGGCCCGCCTGGCATGGACCGACAACCTGGACGAGAGGCCGGAGGGATTGGTGCGGGATGCCGAAGCCGACTTGGCCTACTTCGTGGGCTGTGTCTCGGCTATGTTCCCCATGAGTTACGGCATTCCTCAGAGCTTCGCCACCGTGTTGGATCGTGCCGGTGTCCGTTTCACGACGCTGGGCGGCGACGAGTGGTGTTGTGGCTTCCCGCTGCTGATGGCAGGTCAGTTGAAGCAGGCGCAGGCGCTGATTCGCCACAACGTGGAGCAGATGCGGGCGCTGGGGATCCCTCGCGTGGTTGTTACGTGCCCTTCCTGCTACCACATGTGGCACCACTCCTATCCCGAGATCATCGGTGAGCCGCTGGGTTTCGATGTGGTGCACGCGGTGGAGGTGTTGCGTGACTTGGTGGCGGATGGACAGTTGGAATTGACGGAACCTCGGCGCACGGGTGTCGTCACTTATCACGACCCCTGCGACCTGGGGCGCAAGGGTGGCATCTACGACGCACCCCGGAGGATCCTGCGCAGTGTGCCAGGCTATACCTTCGTCGAGATGCAGCAGTCGGGTGAGCACGCCCTCTGTTGTGGCGGCGGCGGCGACCTGGAGACGTTCGACCCAGACTTGGTGGAGGAGGTGGCGGCGCAGCGTATCGCTCAGGCGGCGGAGGTGGGGGCTACGGTCCTGGTCTCGGCCTGTCCTCAGTGTGTGCGTACGCTCTCCAAGGCGGCCCGCGCCAATAGGGTGCGCGTCCGGGTGATGGACATTACCCAATTTGTCAACATGGCCCTACCTTGAGGGGGCTCTAGCGGATGAACAGGGAGGCTTGTGGGAGAGTGGCTGATGGGCCAACGAGCGTTCACCTTTGAGACGCAGGTCACGAAAACGCTGCGCCTGGACTACCTGCTCTTTCTGCCCAGGGACTATGGCAAGAGCCCGCAGAGGCGCTGGCCCCTGATTGTCTTCCTGCACGGGGCAGGGGAACGAGGCGATGACCTGGAGCTGGTTAAGCTGCACGGCATCCCCAAGATCGTGGAACAGCGAGACGATTTTCCGTTTATCGTCGTCTCTCCCCAATGCCCGACGGATTCCTGGTGGTCGTCGCACATTGTAGCTCTCGATGCATTGCTGAATGACGTGATAGCCACCTACCCCGTAGATGCTGATCGCCTGTATCTGACCGGGCTGAGTATGGGGGGCTATGGGACGTGGCACTTGGCGTCCGTCTACCCGAGGCGGTTTGCTGCACTGGCCCCCATTTGTGGTGGCGGTCCGTGGTTTCTTGGGTTCCCAGAGAGGGCCTGTGTGCTCAAGGATATGCCCATATGGGTTTTTCATGGCGCGAAGGACGCAGTTGTGCCGCTCGAAGAATCCGAGAAGATGGTCAACGTGCTGAAGGCCTGCGGCGGCAACGTCCGATTTACTGTGTATCCCGAAGCTGAGCATGACTCTTGGACAGAGACCTACGATAACCAGGAGCTGTATGAGTGGTTTCTACAGCATACCCTGCCCCGGAGTAGCACATGATGTCTATTGCCGTTTTCCCGCTGATCTGAGGAGGCGCTTTGGATGACTCAGTTGAACAAAATCGCTATCAGTGGCAAGGGAGGGGTGGGCAAGACCACGCTCTCTGCACTGTTGGCTCACATCTACGCTGAGCAAGGTCGCAGTGTCATCGCCATCGACGGCGACCCGGCTGGTGGGCTGGCCCAGGCGTTGGGACTTCCGTTCGACCTGGATGCTCAGGTCACACCGGTGGCTGAGATGGAGGATCTGATCTACGAGCGCACGGGGGCAAAGCCCGGCAGTTCCGGGGGGTTCTTCAGTCTCAACCCCCGCGTGGACGACATTCCCGATCGTTTCAGTGTTTCCCATCGAGGGATACGCTTTCTCCGGCTGGGCACCATCGAATCTGGGGGGAGCGGCTGTATATGCCCCGAGAGCGCGTTGCTTCGGGCCTTGGTGACACACCTCCTGCTCTATCGGGACGAGATGCTGATCCTCGACATGGAGGCCGGAGTTGAGCACCTGGGTCGGGCGACGGCCCAGGCGGTGGATGCATTCCTGGTCGTCGTCGAGCCGGGACGGCGTAGCCTGACCACTGCGGAGCGTGTCCGCCAGTTGGCCGCCGATATCGGCATCAGCCGCGTGTATGCGGTGGGCAACAAAGTGCGTGGTGAGAGCGATTGGGCGTTCATTCAGGCCCAAAGCCCCACGCCCGTGCTGGGGTATCTGTCTGCCAATCCCGAGTTGACCGACGCGGACCTGCGAGGTGAAGGTGTCTTCGACGCTGCCCCCACGGCCGTTGAGGAGGCACGGGCGATTGTGGCTGCGCTGGAGGCGCTGTGAGACGAGCGGCGGTTGTGGTTGCCCTGTACGTCGTTGCATCAGCTCTCACGTCGACGGCCTACGCCGACGAATTGCCGCCGTCGGCGGTGGTGGAGGGATTGGTCGGGCACCCGCAGGAGCACAATCTGAGCTGTGAATCTCGCTCGGCGACCGATCTGGCTGCTTTCTGGGAGGTGGTGTTTGCTGAGGATGATTTCTTCCGCCGTCTGCCCAAGTCCGACAACCCCCATCGCGGCTTTCTGGGCGATGTGGATCTGCCGGCGGGGAGCATGCCCCCCGCGGGGTATGGCGTCTACGTCGGGCCGATCGCGGCTAGCTTGCGGAGTTTCGGGCTTGACGCCCAGGCCCGGCAGGGGTGGAGCCTGGATGACCTGAAGGCGGAGCTGGTCGGCGGACGACCGGTCATCGTGTGGGCAACCTACGGTATGGAGTTGACGGGTGTGGAGACCTGGGTTTCATCTGACGGTGCAGCCTCTGTCGTGGTGCCGTGGCAACACACCTTTGTCGCCGTTGGTTACGATGAGAGTGGTCTGTACCTGGTGGATGCGTACGATGGCTTGCCGAAGCACTTCTCCTACGAGGTGTTTGTGCCTGCCTGGGATCAGCTGGGCCGCATGGCCGTGACGGTGCAAGGCCCCCTCGGCGTTGCTCAGGGCAGGCTCGCGGCTCAGCTTGGAGGACGGGAGTGGGAGGCGACGGACGTAGATGGTCGTCGCCGCTTTGTCGTAGATGGCCGGTGGATGGTCGGCCCTGAGTGAGCAGATCACAGTTATAGGAGGAAGAGCCATGACCGCTATGGGAGAAGTCAGCAAGATGATGGAGAAGGTTGGTGTCCCTGGGCAGGATGCCTACGATTTGCCCAGCAGCACCAAGACGTTCCCGGATGGGGCTCACTACCGCATGGAGGTCTCCGGCGTAGAGCGCCCAGAGGTACTGGAGGCTGTGATTGATGAGTCGAACAAGCGCAACATACCCATCCATCGCCTGATCTCCGTGGTGATGGGCGCGACGTTGTTGGACAAAGCGGAGCTGAAGGACTTCGCGCAGATGGCCGCCGACGCTCGGATGGAGGTCATTCTCACGCCGGGTCCCCGCGCGGGTTGGGACATCGGGCGGCAGGTGGTCACGCCAGAAGGCGCACTGTCCGGCATCCGCTGCCGAGGCTCCAAGGGACTGAGTCAGACCATCGCTGACATCATGACGTGCATTGACCTCGGCTTTCGCGGCTTTCTGGTGGTCGACGAGGGGGAACTCTGGCTGCTCAACGAGATGAAGAAGAATGGCGATATTCCTGAAGATGTGATCTTCAAGGTGAGCATCTACGCCGGGCACGCCAACGCCGCTGGCGGCAGGGTGCTGGAGATGCTGGGGGCCGGGACATTCAACCCGGTCGCCGACCTGACGCTGCCTCAGTTCGCCGCGATTCGCCAGGCGGTTGATATCCCCCTTGACCTGCACATCATTCTCACCGATTCCTTCGGTGGCTACATGCGCTTCTACGACGGGCCGGAGATGGCCCGGGTCTGCTCTCCCTGCTACTTCAAGATCGAGCCCGGCCCGGCGTGCGCTGCGACCGGTGCCGCGCTATACAAACCGTGGGTCAGTGGGGATATGCTGGCCGACTGGGGGAGGGTCAAGGTCAAGTACGCTCAGATTATCCATGAGATCATTCAGGAGAACAACCCGGGGCTGAAACTCTCCGATCTGGGACCGGACGACCTGGCGATCCCAAAACCGTAGGGTGGGTGTAGGTGTAGTTGATGGACCAGTGGATGGGGGAGCTGGTAGGTTGGCGATTGGCTTCCTTGACCAGTCTACCGATCTGCCGATTTCCCGGGGAGGTGAATGGATGGAGGATATGACTGGGGCTCTTGTCGAACTGATCCGCCGGGCGTCGACTGACCTGCCGGAAGACGTGGAGGCGGCCCTGCGGGCAGCCCAGGCCGGTGAGGAACGGGGGTCGGCTGCCGCGGGCGCGCTGGAGACGATTCTGGAGAACGTGGGCCTGGCCCGTGCCAAGTCCACGCCCATCTGCCAGGACACGGGTGTGCCCATATTCTACGTTCACCATCCCCAGGAGGTGAGCACCCGCGCCATGCGGACGCAGATGGAGGCGGCAGTGGCAGAAGCTACCCGCAAGGCCTATCTGCGGCCCAATGCCGTGGACTCTCTCACCGGTCGCAACAGCGGAGATAACCTAGGGCTGGGCTTTCCCACCTACCACTTCGAGGAGTGGGGGGACGACTATGTGCGGGTGGACCTGCTCCTCAAGGGCGGCGGGAGTGAGAACGTGGGCGCACAGTACAAACTGCCCTACGGGCCGCTGGAGGCTGGACGCGACCTAGAGGGAGTGCGCCGGGTGGTGCTGGACGCGGTCTATCAGGCGCAGGGAAGGGGTTGCGCGCCGGGAGTGTTGGGGGTCGCCATCGGGGGCGACCGGGGCACGGGCTACGTACGTGCGAAGGAGCAGCTCTTCCGCCCGCTGGACGTTGCCAACCCGGTGCCAGAACTGGCGGGTCTCGAGGAGCGTCTCCGACGCGAGTGCAACGCACTGCGCATCGGGCCGATGGGCTTTGGCGGCAGGACTGCCGTTCTGGGTGTCAAGGTAGGCGTCTATCACCGTCACCCGGCCTGCTACTTCGTCACTGTCGCCTATATGTGCTGGGCCTGTCGGCGGGCGAGCGTGGAGGTGCGCGGAGGCGAGTCAGTCTTCTCATGAGCGGGAATGAGGTGCTGTGATGGCGACTTATGATCTGACGATACCGATCTCGGAGGAGGAGGTCCGTGCTCTCCGCGTTGGCGACACGGTGCGGCTCTCTGGCGTGATGGTCACCGGGCGGGATGCAGCCCACAAGTACATGATCGAGAACTTCATCCGCGCCGATGTGGTGCCGGAGAGCGAGCGCTCTCTGTACGGGGAGTTGCAGCGACTGCTGGACGGCGGTGTCATATACCACTGTGGGCCGGTGGTCCGTCAGCGGGAGGACGGCGGCTGGGAGTTTGTCGCCGCCGGGCCGACCACCTCTATCCGCGAGGAGGTCTACCAACCGGAGGTCATCGCCCACTTCGGGCTGCGCGGCGTTGTTGGCAAGGGAGGCATGGGACCGGGGACGTTGCGGGCCTGCCAGGAGCACGGTGCGGCGTACCTCCACGCCGTTGGGGGGGCGGCCTCCCTCATCGCCGACGCGGTCAAAGAGGTAGTGACGGTACATAAGAAGGACGCGTTCGGCGTGCCGGAGGCCTTCTGGGTGGTTCGCGTCGAGAGCTTCCCCGTGGTAGTGACGATGGACAGCCACGGGCGAAGTGTCCACGATGAGGTAGAGGCGGCGTCGAGGGCTGCACTCGAGCGGTTGATCGCGGGGTGACGGCGGAGGGGGATAGGGGCGTCGTGGGTAGATGGCGTCGTCAAGATATGACTGGGTGGATACTGTGTCGACTTCCGAGATGAAACTCTGGCGTACTCCGCTGGATGCAGATAAGTTCATCATCCCTCATGGGGAGGTGTACATCATCCCGCTGCGCTGCAAAGGATGTGAACTGTGTGTACGCTACTGTCCTCGCGACGTGTTGGAGCTCTCGGACGAGATGAACGAGAAGGGCTATCACCCGCCCCAGGCTGTCCACCCGGAGCAGTGCGTCGCTTGCCGGCTGTGCGAGCTGCTGTGCCCGGAGTTCTGTATTTACGTGGTGGAGGTGGATGAGCGTGAGTGAACCTGGCTTGTTGGAGGGCCGGTTTTTCTTAGATGGGGACACTGCTGTTGCTGAGGGGGCGATATGCGCGGGCTGCCGCTTCTTCGGTGGCTATCCCATCACCCCGGCCACCGAGATCGCTGAGCGGATGGCGGCCCGGTTGCCGGAGGTGGGCGGCGTCTTCATCCAGATGGAGGACGAGCTGGCCTCAATGAACGCGGTGGTGGGAGCGGCCTGGGGTGGGGCGCGCGCGATGACCGCGACCTCCGGTCCTGGCCTGAGCCTGATGCTGGAGAACATCGGCCTGGCCATCATGACTGAGACCCCCTGCGTCGTGGTCGACGTGCAGCGAGGCGGTCCTTCCACCGGCCTGCCGACGCTGGCCAGCCAGGCGGATATGATGCAGGCCAGGTGGGGCTCCCACGGTGACTATGAGATCATTGCCCTGGCGCCGGGTTCTCCCCAGGAAGCGTTCGACATGACGATTCGCGCGTTCAACCTGGCCGAGAAGTACCGCACTCCGGTGCTTCTGATGACCGATGAGACGGTGGGCCACATGACGGAGCGGGTGGTCATCCCGCCATCAGAGCAGATCCCCATCTACCCCTGGCGCAAGCCGAGCATGCCGCCTGGGCCAGATTTCCTTCCGTACGCGCCGGATGAGGATGGCGTGCCGCCGTTTCCCGTCGCGGGGATGGGCTATCGTATCCACATGACCGGCCTGACCCACGACGAACGTGGGTATCCAGCGACGACGGCGGCGGCACAGGCTCGACTCATCCCTCGCCTCATCAGCAAGATCCAGGACAACCGGCACGATATCATCGATCTAGTCGAGGATGGCGTCGAAGGCGCGGAGGTGGTCGTCGTGGCCTACGGCATCTCGTCCCGCACGGCGTTGCTCCCGGTGCAGATGGCACGGGAAGAGGGGGTGCGGGCAGGTTTGCTCAAGTTGGTGACGGTGTGGCCCTTCGCCGAGGATCGCATCCGCCAGCTGGCTGGCCAGGTCGAGGCGTTCGTCGTTCCGGAAATCAACATGGGCCAGATTGTGCTGGAGGTTGAGCGGTGCGCGGGTGGACAGGCGCGCGTCATCCCCGTCACACATCCAGGTGGGGACATTCACGAGCCGGAGGACATCCTGGACGCGATCCGGGAGGGGGCGAGGTGAGCGGGGAAGCAAGGGGTGAAGGGATGATCAGGCGACAGGTTGACGAGGAGCGAGAGGGTGGAGGAGCAACGGGGCCAGGGGGCGAGGGAGCGATGGCGGACGCGACGTCGGAGGACGAACTGGTGGGCGTGCCGACCCGCGAGGAGATCGAGCGCCATCCGATGGATGACCTGTTGCGCACGGAGCGATTGCCGCACATCTGGTGTCCCGGCTGTGGCCTAGGCACGGCGTTGAGTTGCTTCACCAGTGCGCTCATGCGCTCGGGACTCGACCTGGACAAGGTGTCGATCGTCTCGGGCATCGGCTGCACCGGGCGGGTGGCGGGCTACCTGCGGCTGGATGGCTTTCACACGACCCACGGGCGGGCCATTCCCTTCGCCACGGGGCTGAAACTGGCCAACGGTGACCTGAAGGTGGTAGTCTTCTCCGGCGATGGAGATCTGATCGCCATCGGCGGCAACCATTTCATCCACGCCGCCCGCCGCAACATGGATCTGACGGTCATCTGCGTCAACAACTTCAACTACGGGATGACCGGTGGGCAGGTGGCGCCAACGACGCCGACGGGGGCCCGTACGAGCACCTCGCCTCGGGGCAACCTGGAGCATCCGTTTGACATCCCCAGCCTGGCAGCAGCAGCCGGCGCGGTCTACGTCGCTCGCTGGACAGTGCTCCACGCGCGGCGGCTGGAGAAATCCATCCACAAGGCGCTGCTGAAACCTGGCTTCAGCGTCGTCGAGGCCGTTTCTCCCTGTCCCACGCTCTATGGGCGCTTCAACCGCGCTCGGTACGGCACCGACATGATGGAGCACTATCACCAGATGGCAGTCATCCGCCACGACGCCCAACCGTGGGAGGCGGACATCGAGCTGGCTGGGGAGATTACCTGTGGGGAGTTCGTCGACATCGAGCGACCCACTTTCCAGGACCGCCTGCAGGAGATGTATGGTGATTTGCGCCCCTGTGAGGATCTGGGGTTGCTGCACCGCCCCTCTGCCGAAGCGACGACCACCTTCGCAGTGGAGATAGCTCTGAAGGAGGAGCAGCCTGCTGCCGTGCCGCCCGAGGTCAAACCGCCTGCTGTCGCTGGTGCTGAGCAGGTCGAGGTGCGGCTGGGTGGGTTTGGCGGACAGGGTATCATCCTGTCCGGAAAGATCGTTGGCAAGGCGGTGGCGCTCCACGATAGGCGGGAAGTCACGCTGACCCAGTCCTATGGCCCCGAGTCGAGGGGTGGGGCTTGTAGCACCGCCCTTCTCATCTCCGATAGCGCCATCCCGTACCCCCACGTCGCCCATCCCAGTGTGATGGTGGCGATGTCCCAGGAGGCCTATACCACGTACCGTGGGCAGTTGACCGAGGGAGGGGTGTTGCTGATCGATGCCGATCTGGTCGAACTGGACCCGACCTCCGGTCAGCACACGATTCCCATTCCGGCGACCCGCATCGCCGAGCAGGAGTTGGGGCGGCGGATTGTGGCCAATATCGTGATGCTGGGTGCACTCGCCGCACTGACCGAGGTGGCCTCCAAGGAGGGAATGCGTCAGGCTGTTCTCGACAGCGTGCCCAAGGGGACAGAGGAACTGAACATGAAGGCGTTCCAGATGGGGTACGAGTACGCCCAGGGCATAGCCGATGCACCGGCCGATGCCCGAACCGAGGAGATCTAGTACGCGAACGGCAGTCCCAGTCGTGACAGGCCTGGCGCAACCTCTTTCGTGCGGCTTCGGTTGCTAAAGTTCACCGTTTGGTTGTATGCTGTCCAGGGAAGCGACGTAGGCGGGATCGTCGTAACGCGCCAGCGAAAGCTGTCGGGCATAGTCTGGTAACTCACTGCCCGCTACCCAGGCTGCAGCCAATTCGCCAGCCGCGCAGCCAACCATGGTGCCGAAACCCGACAGCGCTCCCACGATGTAAGCACCTTCGACACCCAGCGGACCGATGGTGGGTAGGTTTTCCTTCGTCTTTGTATAGTAGCCAGCATAGCGCACAACCGGCTTGGCAATGCTGCCGACGTACTGCCTTAACTGAGGAATCAGTCTGGATGCGCCACGCAGGACAAGGTCGGGGAACTCTGGCGTGCCTTCCGGCTCCCAAACTGGTTGCTCGGCGGCACGGTTGAACGCCCAGCCGAGTTTGATCCACGGGCTATCGTCGCCGCCTTCAGGCCTGATGTGCAATCCCCCAGGGAACTTGTCCAGCAACCATCTGTATCCTGGTTCTGACTGCAGGACTTGCCTTTCATCTTCGGACCAATCGAGGAACTGTTCGTCCATGAATATGGTAAATGGAGCGTCGCGCGCCACGACTCCGAGATGATCCTGTATGACGACTTTCTGTTGCAGCACAGAAAAGACGGGTAAGGCGACATTCAACATGGCGGCCACATGGGGCGCAAATGGCCCGGCCGCATTCACAAACTTGCGTGTTTCTATACGTTCCTTTCCATCTGCCGCAATCACCTCAACAGCCTTGACACCGCGGTGATCTTGCTCGACGGCGACCAATTCAGCGCGCAGTTCCCTGATGCCGAGCCTTCTTGCCTCCTCCAACATAATCATGCCCAGTTGCTGCGCGCTGATCGATCCACAACGCCGGGCATGGATGACGGCCTGCACATCGTCTGAGAAGTGGGGGAACGTTGTCCTGATCACCTGCTTGCTGAGTAGCAGATCTGCGCCATCGGGTTGCCCTTCAAAGCCCTGATGGGCTGGAGGGGAGTAAAGCGCGGTGTCGTTGTCGCCCGTGGCCCGGTGGGTTCGTATTTCACCGATACCCAGTTGGCTGTAGCGGTGAGTGTAGTCGTGAATATCCACAACGAACTCTGGGTTGGAAGTGACGTAGACGTAGCCACGACGATCCATGTTGAGCGCGTTGTCGGAGGCACTGGCAAGCCCTTCCATGAGGTCAATGCTGCGATTTGTGAAGCGCACCATTGCCTCAGTGGGCCACCAGTTGCGATAGTTCTCGCCCGACTTGGCGCTGGTCTGCGTCAGTGGGGGGTGTTTGTCCAACACCAGCACGTCTGTAATGCCCTGGTGCCTGGCCAAGTAGTGAGCTGTGGCAACCCCGGCAATACCCGCTCCACAAATGACAACGTCTGCAGATTGAGACACTTGGGAGACTCTTCGTACTGGTTCAGTAGTAGTACCAGATGCTTTCGTAGTCCTGCGGGTCCTCTCCGATCTCCTCCAGCCGCTGCAGATATTCGTATATCGAATTATCCACGTAGGGCCAGGGCTCCATCGGCGTGATGCCCTTCTCCCACGGATGCCAGAGGTATACGCGGCGTCCATCGGGACGGATGGCGATCAGTTCCCGGTCCTGCCACGCCCGGATGTGGTTCTTTCCCAAGCGAGGAACGTTGAAGACCGGTTCGTCAGTGCGGAATATCCCCGGCAGCAGCCGCGCCTCTTCCTTGCGTTCCTGTGCCACGCGAGCGAGCGGGGTCAGGTAGTCTTTCGTCTCTTCCTTCCCCTTGGGGTAGAAGACGTAGTAGGGGTCCACGCCGATCTTCTTCATGGCGATCCGGTTGGCCACGGTCTGGAAGCGCCGGCTGGTGTTCAGTGTGAAAACCTGTTGATTGTAGACGTAGATGCCTTGGCGGCGCAGTCTGTAGACCGCGTTGGCCAGGTCGGGGGTGATCTCGGCCGCACTCTCAATGTGCGTGACGAAGCACACGTTCTTGCGCCCCGGATCGATGTACGCTCCCAGCATCTCCGCCAACTGGTCCGTGATGCGCATAGGCATCGTCACCGGCGCCCGCGTGGCCCAGCGGATGTTGATGATGTGGTCCATGCGGCTGAGGCGATCCATCATGTGCTCGATCGTGGGGTCGCTCATGAAGAGCGGGTCGCCCCCAGTGATCAGGATGTCGCGCACCGCAGGGTGGGCGGCAAACCAATCCAGAGCCTCATCCAACTGACGAGGGGAGGCCATCGCCTGGGGCATCATCGGGCCGGTGATCTCCCAGTTCCTCTGGCAGTAGACGCAGATCTGGGGGCAGGTGTCGAAGGGCTTGATGATGGCGACGGTGGCATAGCGCCGGGTCACCAGGTCAACAGGCGAGGTATCGTGCTCTCCCATGAAATCGAAGTAGTACTCCCGATCGTCCCGGTGGTCCATCATCCGCTCGACGTAGTGCAGGGGGGGGATGACCTGTGACCTGACCTGAGCGTCCTCGCTGCGCTCGGCCGAGTCGAAGTCGAACAGAGAGAGGTAGTAGGGGGTGATGCCGAAGGGAATGTCGTACTCGACACACAGTCGCATCGCTTCGATCTCATCGGCTGTCAGAGGGACGAGTCTCTGGAGACATTCGACGCCCTCCTTGTCCTTGAAGATGTACTGCAGTTGCCAGGCGTGGCTGTGCCAGTGATCCAGCGTGGCGTCGAAGAAATCGATGATCCGCTGCCGGTTTCGCTCCCGCTTGGCGATCAGCTCAGGGTCCAGGCCGGTCGGATGCCGGTTCACCAGTCCCATCACCTCGTCGTTCATGTGGTCGAGGAAGTCCGAGCGGGCGACACCGGCCGCTCGGCCTTCGATGGCCGCGAAGTCTATCGGTTCTATACCTGCTTCGGCCAGGACCGGCCCCAGCCAGCCCTCAGATAGCCCGGCCTTTCCGTTGATCGCTTTCAGCAGATGCTTGAACTCCTCGACGAAACCAGGGGTGGGCCTATCATCCGGACCAGGGCTGCCGTTGGCCAGTCGCCACAGGTATTCCAACGTGCTGAACCCGGCGATCCCCTCATTGCGCGGGGAGATCAAGTTGTGGAAGACGTCCAATGCCTCCATGGCCGTGGCCCACTCTAGTTTATGTATGTAGACATCCCCACGGCGGTACTTCCACTCCAGGTCCTTGAGATAGCTGAACAGCGCGATCCGCCCCTCCTGCACGTCTGAGCTTTCCCGCAAGATGCGGCAGACCTGGGGGTCTTGCTCCCACAGATCGTCCAATGCCGCTTCCTCAGAGCCGGCTCTCACCTCGATCACAGATGCCTCCTTTGTTGGTAGGTTGGTAGATTGGTACACCAGTAGACTGGTAGATTGGCCCGTTGGTGGATTGAAGGATGGCCGATTTCAGTAGATCACGGAACACTCCGGCTAGGTCCGGCGGTCCAGCAGAAAGTGGCGGACTTGGCAATCCGCCACAGATATGTCGTGGGTACTGAGTTCATCGAACCGTCAGTTTCCCAGTTCACCGATCTACCAGTTTCCCGATCCGACTAGCCTGTTCTCACATCCAGTATCTCGACCTCCTCGAGTTCGCGCAGGCTGGCTACTAGATTGTCCTGCTCCACGTACCTGACCTTGAGGGTGATGTTGGCCTTCAGCGCTTCTTCGGCGGGATAGGTGCCGCATGCGAGAATGCCTCCGCCCTGCTGTGCGATGGCCGCTGCGACCTTGGCTATCTCTCCCGGCACGTTCGGAACACGCAGGGTGACCCGTACCCCGGCCTGCCGGGCGCCCATGAGCTCCATCAGTGTGGCGAGCATATCGGTGTCGGTGATGATGCCTACCAAAGCCTGTCCTGAGCCTTTCTCAGGGGCGTTCCGCATCACCGGCAGGCACCCAATCTTGTTCTCGGCCATGATGCGGGCTGCTTTCTCGATGGAGACGTTCTCTTGCACAGTGATCACCTCCCGCACCATCACGTCGCGGGCTTTGACCTTGTTCAGGGCGTAGTTCATCTCCCAGATGCTAAGTGTGGTCACCGACGAGGGCATCGCTTGCAGCAGCGTCTCCCGGGTGACCAGGCCCACCAGCTTGCCGTCCTTGCGCACGATGGGCAGGTGGCGGATGTTGTTTTCCCTCATGTATCGGTGCACCTCTGTGACGGACGCCGTTGGCTCCATCGTCAACGGGTGCATGGTCATGCGCTCTTTGACTAGCATGGGTAAACTCCTTCTATGCCCAGAATGCCTTCTTCAGGTCCGTGAATTCCTCGACCGGGCCCTCGAAGCGGTTGCGGCCCAGTTCCAGCACGTAGACGTAGTCGGCGATCTTCAGCGCTTGTCGGATCTCCTGATCCACCAGGATGATGGTCAGGCCTTCTTTGTCCCGCAGGTCGGTCAGCATCTGGTACACCTCTTCGGACAGCAGTTTGGCCAGTCCGGCCGTTGGCTCGTCCACCAGGATCAGCTTGGGGTCGGTCATCAGCGTGCGCCCGACCTCGACCATGCGCTGCATGCCGCCAGACAGCTCGCCGGCTTGCGACTTGCGTCGCCCCTTCAATATCGGAAAGCGTTCGTAGTTCTCCTCTATCTTGCGCTTGATACGTGCCCGATCGTTCTTGAACGTCCAGGCGCCGAGTTCCAGGTTCTCCTCGACCGTCATCCAGGGGAAGATGCCGGGCTGCTGCGGGATGTAAGAGATGCCTAGGCCGATCCGTTGGTGGGTTGGCGTACCGATGATGTCCTGTCCATCGAGGACCACCTTACCCGAGCTTGGCTTCAGAAAGCCGTAGATGGCCTTGAGCAGGGTGGACTTGCCCACGCCATTGGCGCCCAGGATGGTCGTAATCTTCCCGGTCTGGGCCGTGGCTGAGACACCCTGCAGGATGTGCAGGTCCTTGTAGTAGCCCACGTACAGATCATGCACCTCAAGCATTGGTCTCCTCCTCCCTTCGCCTCCCTTGGATTCATCCAGGGCGAGCCCTTTGGCCAGCCGTCCGGCCGGGATGACTGTCGGGCCCTCTTCCTCCTCCTCACCCAGGTAGGCCTCGATGACCGCTGGGTCTTCTTTCACCTTGGCCGGGTCGCCGTCGGCGATCAACTCGCCGTAGTTCAGCACCACCAGTCGTTTGCTGAGGGTGAAGATGGAATCCATATCGTGGCTGATGATGATGAAGGCCTTGCCCTGCTTGTGCACCTGGACGATGTACTCGTAGATCGTCTCCATCAGCTTAGGATGGACGCCAGCGAACGGCTCGTCGAGGATGATGAGGTCCGGGTCCAGCATGAGCAGCCGGCCGAGTTCGAGCAGTTTCTGCTGTCCCCCGGAGAGGCCGCGGGCGTATTCGTTGGCCAGGTGTTCGATGGTCAGGAACTCGAGTACCTCCATGGCGCGCCGGTGGAAATCCCGCTGGCGGGCCGTCGCGTGAAGGGCCATGGCCGGGACGAGCATGTTTTCCAGTACCGTCATGCGCCGGAAGGCACGGGTGACCTGGAAGGTGCGTCCAATGCCGCGCCGGGCGATCACATACGGCGGCAGGCCATCAATCCGCCGGCCGTTGAGCCACACCTGACCATTGGATGGTTTGTACACCCCATCCAGAACATTGGTCAAGGTTGTCTTACCGGCGCCATTCGGTCCGATCAAACCGATCAATTCATTGCCTCGAATGCTCAAACTGACCCCGTTGAGGGCCTGAATGCCGCCGAAGTTCTTGTAAACATCGCGCACGTCTAGTTCGATCATGGCTCCGTCTCTCCTTCGGCTACGGACGTTCCGTCTGCACTCAGCACAGGTCCTTCGGCTACGGACGTTCCGTCCGCGCTCAGCACAGGCACCGCCTGCCCCCGCTTGGCCACGCTTTCCTCCCGGGCCTGCTGCCTGGTCAGCCGGTCAATGATGGGGTGAATCAGCCCGTTGCGCCAGAAGCGCAGCGTGAGCATCAACAGCAATCCAAAAGCCACCATCCGCCAGGCGTACGTCATGATGCCATTACTGCCTACACCGAAGCCCAACCTCTCCAGGGTCGGCGTCATCTCGATCAGCCGCGGCATCAGGGCGGCAGGCACAGGGATCTCCTGCAGCCACTCCAGCGCGAAGTGGACGAATATCGCTCCCAGGGCCGCGCCGAGCAGACTTTCTGTCCCGCCGATCACTGCCATGGCGATGATCAGGCTCATCCGGCCGATGATCAATTCGCTGGGCGCGATGAAGCCGATGAAATGATGGTCGACGGCACCGGCCAGGCCGGCGATCATAGACGTTACCACAAATGCCAGGATCTTGTACCGCACGACGTGGACGCCCATCGCTGCGGCGGCCTCCTCGTCCTCCCGGATGGAGCGGAAGAACAGGCCGAAGCGCGAGTTGGCGAGCCCGTACATGAAGGCCAACGAACCCAGGAGCAGGCCGAGCATCAGGTAGTAGTAGGGTATGTAGGACGAGGTATCCAGCAGGTAGTCAACGTACAGTCCCAATGGGCCTCCGGTGAGATCCAGCTCCGCGTTGACCGCGAGCCGGAAGATCTCAGCGAAGGCGATCGTAAACAAAGCCAGGTAGGTCCGCCGCAGGCGGAGACACAGGTACCCGATGATCAGGCCCACCACTCCGGCCAACACTGTTCCTGCGATGATGCCCGGGACAGGTGACCATCCCAGGTCACGGCCCAGGATGCCGCTGGCGTATGACGCTATGGCCATGAAGGCGATATGGCCGAAGGAGAACTGGCCCGCGTACCCGGCTAGGAGCGCCCAACTGGAGGCTAACATAGCGTAGAAAAACGCCTGGATGGCGATAAACAGCCAGTACTGCTGGCCTCTCAGCAGTACCGGCGCGGCCAGCGCCAGGATGAACAAGGCCGCCGCCAGAATCCATTGGAGGGGAATGCGCTTCATCATACTTCCCTCCCGAACAGCCCCGTGGGTCTCAGCAGGAGCACCAGGGCGAACAGGAGCAGGCCAAAACCATCCTTGTACGCCAGGGCCCGGCCCGGGTCCGGAAGCAGCCCGGATCCCAGCGACTCGACCACGCCGATAATCAAGCCGCCCAACAGAGCCCCAGGCATCGAGCCCATGCCGCCCAATACGATAATCACGAAGGCCTTGCTCGAGGCCGGGACCCCTATCCACGGCACCCAGGCGAACACGTCGACCAACGTGGCGCCGGACATACCGGCCAGCATGGTGCCGAGGCCAAACGCGAGGGTGTTCATGTTGAGCGGGTTGATCCCTACCACTGCCGCGGCTTCCTTATCCTGGCTGACGGCCTGCAGTCCCTTGCCAACCCAGGTGCGCTTGATGAAGTAGATCATCGCGAGCAGCAGGATCACCGCAAGGGCAGCCGCGGTCAAGCGGCTGGCACTGAAGGGGCTCTCCCCTATCCTCAACGTCGCCGCGCTGGAGGTGATCCACCCCCACTCAACCTCCGGGAGGTCGAAGAAGCGGTCTGCCCGTTTGGATTGAGGCCCCACGATGCCGGTCATGAGATACTGGAGGAAGAAAGCCAGCCCAAAGGTGACCAGGATGGCATATTCCCCGGGCCGTTCGATCTCCCCCTGCGCCATCGGTTGCAGGAATAGACGCTCGAAGATGATGCCGATCAAGAAGGTGACCAGACCAGCCGCAAGGATGGCAAGCAACGGGTGCAGGCTGGTGAAGCTCTCCAGCAGGTAGTACACCACGTAGCCGCCGATCATGTAGAATTCACCATGGGCAAAACTGACAATTCCCAGGACGGAGAAGATCAGCGTCAGGCCCAGGGCCATTAGACCGTAGATGAGCCCGATCAGCAGTCCGTTGAGGATCAAGTTTATCAGATATTGGCCCGTAATCTGCATATCGCGTCTCCTCTTTACTATTGCCTTCCCGCAAGCTGGCCTCGTCCCGGTTGGCCTAGAGAACGTCTATGGAGCAGTTATTCAAGCCCTCGGGCGTCCCTGTGGAGCTTGCGGGAAGTTCCCTCGGGACGAACGACCACAGTAGGGTGCCGGGTTCCGCCTGGGGTGAGGGGCGTCTGCAAAGCAGACGCCCCTCGAACGTACAAGCATACCACCCGAGCCGACTACGGCGTCGTGCCGTAGGGGATCAGGAAGGTGCCGTGCGTCTGGTAGACCTCGGGCCAGACCACGGCCGCCTCGTCGCTGGTCTGCCCGACCTCGAAGTACTGCTGGAACAGGACGGCAGGATCCGGCCACTGATGCCACATCCACTCGGGCTCGTCATCGGGGACGGGGTTCTGGGTGCCGTAGGGGAAGTAGTAGCGGCCCTGCGCCAGGAGGATGTCCGTGGCTTCCAGCGCCGCGATGATGGCGTCGGGATCCAGTGAGCCCGCCTGCTCGATGGCGTCGGCCATGATCATCATCGAGTCGTAGGCCTCCAGCGTGTAGGACTCGGGGAACTGGTCGGGGAAGAAAGCGCGGTACTCGGCCTCGAACGCCGTGGTGACCTCGTTGGCCAGCGCGGGCACCAGGCCGACCCTGCGGTAGGCGCAGTAGTTGCCGTCGGGCACGGCCTCCCAGAACTCGGCCGAGTTGACGGCGACCTGGTTGGCGATGCAGACGGTGTCCTCGGTCGGCATCAGCCCGGCCTCGGCCGCCTGCTGCTCGAAGTTGTACGAGTCCTCGCCCGTCATCAGCACGAGGATGGCGTCGGGGGTCGGTCCGGCCTGGATGCGGGAGATGACCGACGAGTAGTCCAGCGTACCCTTGTCGGCCAGGTACGTTTCGGATTCGATGCCGCGCTGGGCCAGTCGTTCGGTCGTGGCCTCGGCTGCTGGCACGCCGTAGTCGGTGTTCTCCGAGAAGATCACGACGAACTCGGCACCCAGGTCCTGGAGATAGTTTGCGTCGGCCTCAGCGACCATGGACGAGGCCGGGGCGATGCGGAACACCTCGGGGTACTGGACGCCGGTGATGGTGTCGTTCCAGGTTTCGGCGAACACGGTGGGTATGTGGTATTTGTGGGCTATCTCCTTCATGGCCACGCCAGCGGAGCTGTGGTACTCACCGACCACGCCAACGACGCATTCCTGCGTGATCAGATACTCCATGGCGGCCGTGCCGCGCTCGGGCAGGCTGGCGGTGTCGTAGAAGATGACCTTGACTGGCTTGCCCAGGATGCCGCCGCCGTCGTTGATCTGCGTCACGGCGATGTTGATGGCGGTCATCATGCCCTGACCGCCGCGGACAGCACCAGGCGCGGACTGCGGCGCCGTCGCGCCGATCTTGATCTCCTCGACCTCACTCGCGTCCAGCGGGGCGCAGCGGCCGGGGACGGCCGTGACCTCGACCGGGACCTCGACTTCGACGGGTACTTCGACCTCCTCCACGATCTCGACTACTTCGGTGACCACAACTTCCTTGATCACCTCGACCTCCTGCGGCTGGCAGGCCACGAGGATCAGGGTCATTGCAGCCAGGATCGGCAAAGCATAACGTGTAATGCGAGACATGTCCTCCTCCTAATCTTGTGAACTAGCGTGCTGGTTTCAGGAAATCGGATCTGGGTTGAGTCGCTCCTTCGATCAGTCGGTTATAGGCTACCTCCTTTCGAATCGAACCTTCTGGTTGGTTCGGGTCACTCCGGTCGTTCAGCCGCCCGCCTGGGGCGGCCCGCGCGCGGGCAGGCTACTCCTCCCCCGGCCATCCCAGTTGGTGGGAGACCGCCTGGGCGGCCTCACGCGTCATGTCTGCCAGCTCCTCCAGCCGTTCCTCTGTCAGCCGAAAAGAGGGGCCCGAGACGCTGATAACGGCGATCACGTGGTCCTCACGGTCCACAATGGGAGCGGCCACTGCACTCAGCCCCTCCTCCAACTCCTCCCGCGCCACGGCATAGCCTCGCTGGCGAACCCGCGCCAGGTCCTCTGTGAGACGGTTTGGGTCGGTGATCGTCCGTTCGGTGAAGCTTGGCAACTCCGCGGCCAGGATGCGTTCCACCCGCTGCTTCGGCAAGTGCGCCAGCAGCGCCTTCCCGCTGGACACGCTGTGGGGGAGCATCTCACGGCCGATCCAGCCGACGTTGCGCACCAGGCGCGGACTCGGGAAGGAAGCGATGTTGATCACCTTGTCATCGTCGGTCAGGATCGATAGATTGACGGTCTCCTGGCAGGCTTCGGCCAGGGCGCGGAGGTGGGGCTGAGCTACCTGTTGCAGGTCCATGCGGATGAGAACCGGCTCTGCCAGCCGCACCAGACCAACACCAGGCCGGTACTTCTCCGTGGTGGGATCCTGCTCGACAAGCTCCTCCTGCTCCAGGGTCGTCAAGAGCCGGTGCACGGTGCTCTTGGGAAGCCCCAGTCGCTGACTCAAGTCAGTCACCCCCATATCCGATGCCGCTTCGCCCAACGCCTTCAGGATGGTGATGGCTCGGCCCACAGACTGGAGCGTGGAGGCCGAACTCTGTTCTTTCATAGGGGTTCTATCGAACGGCTAGGTGGGCCGGGGATGGCGCGTCGATGGCCATCGCGTGGCCCAGACGTCTGGCAGGGCTTTGTTCCGCCATATGGAACAACGTTCCTATTGTACCACAATCTTCGTCGCGTGTCAAAGTCTCGTGCGAGTTGACAACGCACCACTTGCGGTTACAATGGGCCGACGATGCAGACTTCCTTCCGCAACGCGCTGGGGTGGATGGCCCTCGGTGCAGCGCTATCCGCCGCACTGGTAGGCTGCCTGGGAGGTCCATCCCCTACCACCGGCTCCACCCCATCCCCCGATCAGACGCGGACGCCGCACACCGCCTATCTGCCCGCCGTCATCGATAGTGAGGCGTCCCCGGTCCCATCCGCGACGCCTGTGCCCTCCCCTGTCCCGTCTGAGCAGCCGCCATCGGGCCCCACGCCGCTGCCGCCGCCGGTCCCCAAGCCTGGCTACGGCGTGCAGATACACCTTTTCGCCGGTGACATGGGGGAGACGCTGCACTGGGCGCGAGGGTTGGGCGTGGGCTGGGTCAAGCAGCAGGTGACGTGGCACACGATCGAGCATGGGCCGGATGACTTCGAGTGGGGGCCGCTGGACCGCGCCGTCGCGGCGTGCGACGGCTTCGGTTTCAAGTTGCTGCTCAGCGTGGTCCACGCTCCCGATTGGACCCGTGTCTCTGAGCTCGAAACCGGCCCTCCGGCCGACTACGCCCAGTTTGGCCGCTTCATGGGGCAGCTGGCGACCCGCTACCAGGGCCGCGTGGCGGCCTACGAACTGTGGAACGAGCCCAACCTGGCCCGCGAGTGGCGGGGGGACACCCTCGACCCGGCGCGCTTCGTCGCGCTGGTAGCCGAGGGAGCCAGGGCCGTGCGGGCTGCCGATCCAGATGCGCTGGTGATCAGCGGCGCGCCGGCCGTCACCGGCATCAACGACGGTGAGGAGGCGATCGACGACCGCGTCTTCCTGCGCGGGATGTACGAGGCTGGCGTCGCTCAGTGGGTGGACGGTATCGGCGCTCACCCCTATGGCTTCGCCAACCCACCCGACGAGAGCTGGCAGGACGGTGCGCACGTCGCCTCCGGCCACAACGATCATCCCAGTTTCTTTTTCCGCGACACGCTGGAGGATTATCACGCCATCATGGTTGCCTACGGCGATACCGGGCGCCAGATCTGGGTCACGGAGTTCGGGTGGCCGTCAACGGAGAGGATGGGGCGGATGGACACGACGGGCTGGGAGTATGGACGCCAGGTGAGCGAGGCCCAGCAGGCGGATTACGTGGTGCGCGCCTTTCGGATGGGGGAGGAGCGACCCTGGGTGGGGCCGATGTTCCTGTGGAATCTGAACCTGGCGACCATCTGGGGCCCCAAGGACCCGGTCTCCGCCTACAGCCTGCTGCGGCCCGACAAGTCCTATCGTCCCGCGTACGTCGGGCTGCGCCTGGCAGAGCCTCTGGGACGGTAGGACGACGTGTCTGGCCCTGTGCGGCGGTCGATGGATGGCCGGCGCGGAGGACGCTACGGCTGCGGTGTGGGCGTGGGAGGCACGTAGTCCTCCTCCGCCTCGGGTGGCAGAGTGGAAAGCGGCAGGCCGTAGTACGCTTCTACCACCTGACGCACCAGTGGTGCGGCCACGCTCGAGCCTTCGCCGACGTTCTCCACCAGCGCGACGATGGCGATCTCAGGGCGGTCGGCCGGGGCATAGGCGGCGAACCAGGAATGGGGGCGGGTATCCGGCCCGCCGACCTCGGCCGTGCCGGTCTTGCCAGCCACCGGGATGCTCAGCCCGGTGAAGCGATGGGGCGCGGTACCGATGGGCACGGTGGTCACCCCCAGCAGAGCCTCCTGAATGGCCGCCAGGTGGGCGGGGCTGACCGGCAGGGTGCCGACGGCCTGGGACTGGGTCACCTGCTCCGGCGCCACGTCTCCGGCCGGCCCGAGCCGGTCGATGATGTAGGGGCGGTAGAGCGTGCCGCCGTTGGCCACCGCCGCGATCATGCGCGCCATCTGTAGCGGTGTCACCAACAGGTAGCCCTGCCCGATAGATAGGTTGACCGTGTCGCCGATCCACCAGGCTTCACCGATCGCGTCGGCCTTCCACGCAGGATCGGGCATCAGCCCGCCCTTCTCCAGCACCCCCTCCAGCCCGGTCGGCTCACCGAACCCGAAGCCCCGCCCAAAGCTGGGGAGCACGTCCTGGCCCACGCCGTCGAGCGTCTGTCCCACGGAGTAGAACGTGACGTCACACGAGGCGGTCAGGCCATCCTTGAGGCTGATGTCGCCGTGCCCCTCGGCCTTCCAGCACACCTTGCGGTACCCTGGCCCCAGCCCCTCCCAGAAACCCGGGCAGTGAAAGAAGGTCTGCTCCGGGTCCATGCCCGCCTCCTCCAACGCCGCCGCCGTGGTGACGATCTTGAACACGGAGGCGGCGGGGTAGGTGCCCTGGGTGGCGCGGTTGAACAGCGGGCGGCGGGGATCGGCCAATATCTGGGAGCGTCCCACGGCTCCGGCCGGCCCGACGAAGACGTTGGAGTCGAAGCCAGGTCCGCTAGCCAGCGCCCGCACCGCGCCGCTGTGCACGTCGAGCACGACGATGGCCCCTTTGCGGCCGCCCAGGATCTCCTGCACTTGCTCCTGGAAGTCGCGGTCGAAGGTGGTGTGGATCGTGCGGCTGGGCAGGGCCGGCCGCTCCGCTAATCGAGCGACCTCCTCCCCCGTCTCGGTGACGACGGTGAGCGCGCCGCCGTGCTGGCCGGCCAGCAGTTCCTCGCCCCAGGCCTCCAGCCCGGCGACACCCACCCACTCGTCGCCCCGGTAACCCCGTGCGCGGTAGGTCTCCAGTTCCTCGGCCGGCACGGGGGCCACCCAACCGACGACGTGGGGCGCTGCACTGCCGTGGGGATAGGTGCGCCCCTCCTTCTCGTCCCGGTAGATACCGGGGATGGAGGACAGCAGGTCGTTGTGTTCCACGCTCAGCTCGGCGGGGATGTCGGCGATGGGGACCTTCCAGTCGGCAGGAGCGGCGACGTACCGGCCGCGGATCTCCTCCGCGGAGAGGGCGGTGATCGACGTCAGCGCGGCCAGGAGTGCGGTCTCGTCCGCTATCTGGCCCGGGATGACGCCGACGGTGACGATGGTGCCCTCGGCCGCCAGGCCCAAACCGGCCCGATCGTATATGTTGGCGCGCGCTGGAATGGCGTACTCCATTCGGAAGTAACGGTCGCCCGTCAGTTGGGGCCAGATCAACCCCGGGTCCCAGTCCACCCACCATTGGCCCGCGTGCAGGCTGAGCGACATCACGGTATCGGTGACCAACGTGCCGACCAGGGCCGTATCCAGCGTCAACTGGTAGGCGACGCGGGCGCCCTCGCCCTCCTCCAGGGCGGATTGCAGGCGCGTGGTGACGGTAAGCACGGTGGCGGCGTGAAGGGCGTTCCGGTAGCGCTGGGTGAAACTCTCGGCGTCGACCGCGGCCTGGCTGGCCGGGGAGAGGCGCGCGTACATGGTCCCGTAGTCGCCCGCCCGCCAGGCGTCCAGAAAGACAGCGGCCGTCGCGCCGGGCGAGGGCGGCTCCGGTGTAGGGGTGGGGGGGGGAATGGGGGTGAGGACCGGGACGGGCGAGGACGGCGCAGCGGCTGGGGAACGGGCACAGCCCACCAGTAGAGACACGGCCAGGATGGCGAGAGGGAAATTGCGGATTGCGGATCGCGGATTGCAGATTGCAGATTGCAGGTTGCGGATTTGCCGATTTGCCATTTGCGGTCGGTGCTTCGTCCTGTAAGGTGTGATGGCTACCCGTCGTCTGCCGCCGGCCGGTTCGGCCATCCATCCAGGATGGTGGCGTAGACCGGACAACGGCGGCCGGTGTGGGCCTGACAGGCCGCGGGAACGTCGTGGGGGGGCTCGATGTTCCAGGCGCGCAGGGAGCGGGTGAGGTGGCACAGGGGGAGCCCCATGACGTTGGCGTAGCAGCCGTGCAGCTCGGCCACGGGATGGAAGCCAGGATGCTGAATGGCGTAGGCGCCAGCCTTGTCCAGGGGGTCGCCACTGGCGACGTAGGCGGCCACTTCGGCGTCGGTGTAGGCGCGCATCGCCAGCCAGGTTTCGGCCAAGTCGCTCGACGTGCGGCCGGCGACGGGTTCCAGCAGCGTGACGGCGCTGAAGACGGTGTGGGATCGGCCGCGCAGGCGACGCAGCACCGATAGTGCCTCGGCCGCGTCACGCGGCTTGCCCAGCAGCGCGCCATCCAGGGCCACGATGGTATCGCAACCGATGATGAGCGCATCGGGGTGCATACCTCGGCTGGAGGCGGCGCGGGCCTTGGCCTGGCTCAGCCGGACGGCGGCCGCCGCTGGCGATTCGTCCGCCAGCGGATCTTCGGCCACGTCCGCCACGGTCACCTCGAAGGGCAGCCCCAGCAGCGCCAGCAACTCGCGGCGGCGGGGGGATTGGGAGGCCAGCAGCAGGCGCTTGCTCTCTCTCATCGTGGACGCTATTGTAGCATACGCGGTGCAATTGTAAAGATCGGCGGGGTGTGTTATGATGTTTCCTGGGGAGCCCGCCTGGATTCGGGGCAGGGGGCTCCATCGCTGTTCCTTCAGGAGGACGCTGTGGACAACTTCCGCGCCATTCGACGGGTCCTGTGGATCACGCTGGGCCTCAACCTGGTCGCTACCGTCGCCAAGCTGATCGTCGGCTACTGGACCGGCTCCCTGAGTTTGATCGCCGACGGCTTCGACTCGGTGTTCGACTCCGCCTCCAACGTGATCGGCCTGGTGGGGGTCTACCTGGCCGCCCGCCCGGCCGACGAGGATCATCCCTACGGGCACCGCAAGGCGGAAACGATGACGGCACTAATCATCTCCTCGCTCCTCTTCATCACCGCGTGGGAGCTGGCGAAGAGCGCGGTGGAGCGACTGCGCGATCCGGCGCTGATCCAGGCCGAGGTCACCGTGTGGAGCTTCGGCGCTCTGCTGGTCAGCATTCTGGTGCACCTGACCGTGGTGTGGTACGAGCTGCGGGCGGGCCGCCGCCTGCAGAGCGACGTGCTGGTGGCCGATGCCCTGCACACCCGGGCCGACATCTTCGTCTCCCTCTCCGTGGCTGGCGGGTTGATCGCCGTGCGCCTGGGCTACCCCGTCGCCGACCCGATCCTGGCCTTGATCATCTCCTTGGTGATCGTCAAGATCGGGATCGACATCATCCGCGAGAGTTCTCCCACGCTGATGGATGAAGCAGCGATGCCGTCGGACGCGGTGGAGCAGATCGCCATGGCGGTGCCGGGGGTCCTTTCCTGCCACCGGGTTCGCAGCCGGGGGCACGAGAGCGCCGTGTACGCCGACCTGCACATCCGGGTGGATCCGGCCACGTCCACCGACCAGGCCCACGCCATCGCCCACCAGGTGCAGCGCCGGCTGCGCGAGCGGTTCCCCGGCATCCAGGATGTGACGATCCACGTGGAGCCGCACGGCCCCTCCCCCACAGAGCCGGGCCGGGAGGGTATCGCGGTCCAGCTTCACCGCCTGGCCGACGAGAGCCAGCTGGGGATCCACAACGTGTGGGCCGTTGAGAATGAGGTCGATGGGCGGTATCACGCGGAGGCACACCTGGAGGTGGATGGCACGCTTTCGCTGCGCGAGGCGCACACCCTGGCATCCGCGCTGGAGGAGCGGGCGCGGGCGGAGATCCCCGATCTGGTCGAGCTGACCACCCACATCGAGCCCCGGGGGCAATTGGTCCGCCCAGCGCAGCCCGGCCTGGAGGAGATGCAGGTGGCCCAGGCGGTGGGGCGGATCGCGCATGAGACGCTCGACGCTGGCACCTGCCACCAGGTCCAGGTGCGCCAGAGCGGTGGGGGATGGGTGGTCTCGATGCACTGCCAGTTGCCCGGCGATGTCCTCCTGGCGGAGGCCCACCGGATCATCACCCGGCTGGAGGCCCAGTTGCAGGAACAGGTTCCCAGGTTGGAGCGGGTGGTGATCCATGCGGAGCCCGAGGAGTAGTAGGGGCTGTTCCTGTGTCATCGTCAGCGTATCTCGCTTCTTCCGCTTGCGTAGTGAATTGGTAGATTGGTACATTGGTAGACTGGTAGATTGGTAGATTGGCGGTCTAACCCGATGTGGTGTATAATGGTTAGAACTTACGTTCTATAGGAGATGCATATGCCTCGGTTCCAACTCGTCTCCGATTTCCAACCCACCGGCGACCAGCCGGAGGCCATCGCGCAACTGGTGGAGGGCCTCGAGCAGGCGCACCAGCACCAGACGCTGTTGGGCGCCACCGGCACCGGCAAGACGTACGTGGTGTCTCGGGTCATCGAGCGGGTGCAGAAGCCCACGCTGGTGCTGGCCCACAACAAGACGCTGGCCGCCCAGCTCTACGCCGAGTTCCGCGAGTTCTTCCCCGACAACGCCGTCGAGTACTTCGTCTCCTACTACGACTACTACCAGCCGGAGGCCTACGTGCCCCGGCACGACACCTACATCGAGAAGGAAGCCGACATCAACGAGGAGATCCAGCGCCTGCGGCTGGCCTCGACGACGGCCCTGTTCTCTCGCAGGGACGTGGTCATCGTCGCCTCCGTCTCCTGCATCTACGCCCTGGGCGACCCCCACGAGTGGGGACGGGTGGTGATCAAGCTGGCGCCCGGCGAGCGGCACCGGCGCGAGGGGCTGCTGCGTCACCTGGTCAGCATCTACTACGAGCGGAATGACTTCGACCTGCAGCGCGGGGCCTTCCGCGTGCGGGGCGACACGCTGGAGGTGGTGCCCGCCTACGGCGAGATCGCCTACCGGATCGGCTTCTGGGGGGACGAGATCGAGCGCATCACCGAGATCGACCCGCTCACCGGCGAGGTGCTGGCGGACCTGGACGAGGTGCAGATCTTCCCCGCCAAGCACTTCATCACGCCGGAGGACAAGCGGGAGGAGGGCCTGGCCGACATCGAGGCCGAGCTGGAGCGGCGGCTGGCCGAGCTGAGGGCCCAGGATAAGCTGCTGGAGGCGCAGCGGCTGGAGCAGCGCACCCAGTACGACCTGGAGATGATCCGCGAGATCGGCTACTGCTCCGGCATCGAGAACTACTCCCGCCACCTGGAGCAGCGGGTGCCCGGAGCGCCGCCGTGGACGCTGATGGATTACTTCCCGGCCGACTACCTGCTCATCGTGGACGAGTCGCACATGACGATCCCCCAGGTGCGCGGCATGTACCGCGGCGACCGCAGCCGCAAGGAGGTGCTGGTGGATTACGGCTTCCGCCTGCCCTCGGCGCTGGACAACCGCCCGCTCAGCTTCGAGGAGTTCGAGGCCCGGGTCAACCAGGTCATCTACACCTCCGCCACCCCCGGCCCCTACGAGCTAGAGCACAGCCAGCAGGTGGTGCAGCAGATCATCCGGCCCACGGGCGTCGTCGACCCCCAGGTCATCGTCAAGCCGGTGCAGGGGCAGGTGGACGACCTGGTGGGCCAGATCAACGAGCGGGTGGCGCGGGGCGAGCGCGTGCTGGTCACCACGCTGACCAAGCGCATGGCGGAGGACCTGGCCGGCTACCTGCGCGAACTGGACATCAAGGTCCACTATCTCCACAGCGAGGTCCAGACGCTGGAGCGGGTGGAGATCCTGCGGGACCTGCGGCTGGGGGTCTACGACGTCGTGGTGGGGATCAACCTGCTGCGGGAGGGGCTGGACCTGCCGGAGGTGAGCCTGGTGGCGATCCTGGACGCGGACAAGGAGGGCTTCCTGCGCTCGGACACGGCGCTCATCCAGACCATCGGCCGGGCGGCGCGGCACGTCAGCGGCACCGCCGTGATGTACGCCGACCGCGTCACCGATTCGATGAAGCGGGCCATCGAGGAGACGGAGCGGCGGCGCAAGATCCAGGCGGCGTACAACGAGGAGCACGGCATCGTGCCCGCTACCATCGTCAAGGAGGTGCGCGACCTGACCGACCGGGTGCGCCGCGAGGCCGCGCCCGAGGGCGAGCCCGGCATGGCGCTGGCCCGATTGCCCGCCGACGAACTGGCCCGCCTGATCCGCGAGCTGGAGAGACAGATGAAGGCGGCCGCGCAGGACCTGGAGTTCGAGAAGGCGGCCCTCCTGCGGGACCAGATCTTCGAGCTGCGGGCGGCGCTGGTCGAGCAGGAGGAGGCGGAGCTGCCCGCCTGGGAGCGGGAGCGGCGCCGGGCGCGGTTGCAGGTGGAGGGGAAGTAGTTCGCGAATGCGGGG
>JABAHP010002215.1_pt3 | contig 33589 bp, 51 predicted proteins | sample 7062081 | NCBI WGS metagenome assembly JABAHP01 (sample SAMN14534357, study PRJNA622989) | marine sediment metagenome | biome: marine biome [ENVO:00000428]; feature: marine pelagic biome [ENVO:01000023]; material: deep marine sediment [ENVO:00002113] | place: India: Gulf of Kutch | collected...
ACGTTGGGGAACCTCTTCGGAACGAAGGGAAGTCGGAGAACTTGGTCCAGTCCTCGGACAGGAAGATTGGGGTCCGGATTAACGGGGGGGTCTGGGGGGGCGGAGCCCCCCCGGTTGCCTTCCTTGCGCTGGGGGTCGGAGACCCCAGCGCAGTTAGAGGTTGTCTCCGAACGAAGTGAGGAGATAACCTCTAACCAATAAGCCTTCCCCTTTCCCTTTTCCCTTAAGTTAAAAGGGTGATCCACATCTGGATCACTGTGATCCACATCTTGATCACTGTGATCCACATCTTGATCACCTTGGGGATGGACCAGCGCACTTAACATTTCTGCTTGGTGATCCACATCTTGATCACCCCCACTAGTGTTACTCTTTGTCGTTTCTTCTTTCAAGTCAACGCCTTCCATTATATCAGGGGCAGTTTCAGGGGATTGTTGGTGATCCACATCCTGATCACCCTGGGAGGTGGGAGATGCCTTCGACTTTTCTGTTACGTGATCCACATCCTGATCACCCTGGACATCCTTTCCCTTCTTTTCAACCTGTGTAGTTTTGGCGCCAGGCTTGGTCAGCTTGAACAGTGTGTCATTGCCAGAAGTCTCCATTGTCAGTATGCCTTTGGTGACCATTGCGGCACAGGCATCAGATAGCTGCTGAATACCAGGTTTCTTTCCCGACCGCTTTGATATCCGCTTGCGGATTTTACGAATGCTGCCACTCCACCCGTTATTCATCCAAGCTCTATTGTGGCAAAGCACAGCGTAGACGACGAAAGCCATCCAACCGCAGTCTATCAGGTCGTCTAGTCGGGTCTCATCCACGTCCCAATAAGAGGGTACCCACTGATAGGCAGCACCGTTGTTTCCTTTATGCTTATTGTTGACAGAACGGTCTTTTCCGGTATGATCATTCATAACCTCGGTCCTTGACGTAGCCCGGTGCCCGGCCAGAGCTTCCGGGTTTTCGTCGTTAAAGGGCCTTGTTTGGCCCTCTATGTCATCGCTGACCGTCCATCATACCAGAACACTACCCTTGGTCAACCGCCTTCTCGCTCCCAACGAATGGCCGCGTACGCCGCGGTAAACGGTAGTTTGACTGGATTAAAAGATATTGTTCTGACCCTGAATTCCAAAAGTCCCCGCTAAGGCCACTGAAACGCCCCACACGGCCCTCGATTCCTCCCTATACAAATGTACCTTTTCCGCTTTACCTGCCTTTGTCACAAGTGTGGCTTTTCGTTTACACATGACATTTTGTCACAGTTGTTGGTGTGAAAATGCGTGCCAATTGTACGCTATCATTGATTTATCTTGTTACCCTACCTATCGTTTTTTTGGCCCTAATCTTTTTTCTCTCAGAGCGCCGAGGTCGGAGTCGCACCGCCCTCTCCGGGTTGGTTGTCACCCGACGCATCGCTGTCTATGCTTCCGGCGCTTATCTTCTTGGGATACGGCTTGGCCATGGCCAACACACGTTGTTTCATTTCTTTGTCGAACGGGTATAAGTATTTGTGTTTGGGGAATTGTGGCACTCTTTCGCAATCTTCGTATTTTAAATATTTGCGTTTTTTCCCGAAATGATATTTTATCCCCATGCTTGATACTACACGGGGGTGATAGACTTTACCGTCCGGGCCTTTGTAATAGTCCCTAGTATCAATTTCGCCAACGTAAATCCAATTACCTGCTTGGTATATCACACCAATGTGTTGTTGATTCTGATCAGCGTAGGAAACCATCAGTCTGATTGTTGGAAATCTCTTCCTCAGTATCTTTATAGCTATCGATATGATTCTGGTTACCGGAGTAACATGTCCTTTCAGCGCCACCCTAAGCAATTCAACAGCCTCGTTTTGCTTCAATCCGAAACCCCTTGTGAACTGTCTGGCCGAACAATGCCCAAACACCACCGCTCCGATGTACTTTCCGTTTTCCCAAACTCCCAAATGAACTTTTTTCCCTGCTGCTATGGTCTTGGAATAATGCCACCGCTGGCAGGCGTACCTGGCAGCCCTTTCACTGACCCAATCGATCTTTAGTTCAACCTTTGATTTCACAGCCGCATTCCGGACAAATGATCGTCTTAGGTGCCGATTCTTCCCCGAGGTCAGACAAATCTCCGGGATCAACCGGCGTGAACTCTTCCACAACCCTGGTCAAAGACAAGTATTCTTCTTCGTTCCAACCCAGAACAACCGGTTCCGTACCGATGTCGCTAAGCCTAGTCAACTCTTCCACTAGCATTTGATCATCAAACTCCGAAAACTCCGAAGTTCGGTTGTCCCTTATAGCATACTTGGCCAGCCCTTTTTCATCTTCGTCGGAGAAGACTACAGCCAAGTGCTTCCACCCGAGCTCTTTGGCTGCCAACACGGTGCCCCAACCAGCAATGACCTCGCCTTTCCGATTGGCCACTATGGGCTTCTTTTGGCCGTGGTCCGACAAGCTGGTGGCTATCGCTTCGATGCTGCGGCGGTTGTGCGTATTCACCTGTCTGGGATTAGGTTTCAGATCTGACAAGGCTGTCGCCAAAGGCCGGAGTCCTGGTTCTATGTGTGAAAGGTCAGGTGTCTTTTTCTTCTTTGGCATGCTTATACCTTTGCAATCGGCAACGGGCTAGGTGGTAGCAAACACCGGTGACAAGTCGGATTTACATAAGCAGGACTGCGCCGGTCAGGTTCGACAAGTTCCCCGCATCGGACGCAGTGGTCGTTTGTCTCGCTTGTAAAAGTCTTCCTCAGTCGTCTGATTGCTTCCCCAGCATGGGCAGCATTGAATTCAAGACCCGCCCTTTCTGCAGCGCAATAGGCAACTCCGAGGCCAGCTTGCCAATCTTTGATGTTGATCTTTCTTATCGAATGGTCCCACTCATTCTCATCGTGCGTCATCATGTGTAGTAAAACGGTGGCAATATCTCTGAAAACTCCGATGTCTTTTGCTACCTCCGCTTCTTCAGGCGGACCGGACAACAGCCCGGCCGGTATGGCATGATCTTCCATCGTGTCTTCTCCCTCCTGCGGGTTAGCTCCGCAACCGGGGCACCTGGTGCATGAATATTCCACCAACCGTCCGCACTTCGGACATGCGTCCATTCCGTCAACCATGATCAGCTCCTTCAACGGCTCAATTGCGTTTGCCGTAGCGGGGCTTGTAAGGAACGGTTGACATCTCCGGTTCAAAGCCTACGTAGGTGCTTCCCTTGTGCTGCACAATGACCATGCTCGGCGTTGCATCGCAGTTTTCGCACCAGAACTTTATTCTTATGCCATCCCGCCGAGGACTTGGGTTTCCGATTTGTCCGTTTTCAACGGTTGTGAACTGACTTTCGGACGTCACGGCGAGTCCCACAGCAGAGTCTTCCTTATGCCTAAAGTAAGTATCAATATGATTATGGTGTAAGTAATTGCCCCCACAACTAGGACAAAACAGGGTGCCCCCTAACCCCATAACATCATCTTCTATTCTAAGTGGTATGTATGTTTCAGCCATGTTAGACTCCTTCAATGGTACTACGTTGTTTGTTTACTCTGGGAACACTGGTCACTGACCTAAATCAACCGCCTTGTCGCACTCCCAATACAAGGTCAGCGTCTGCGCTTTGTTGAACGCCTCCACCGCTGTTCTCAACTCGGCCTCTCCGACGATGTTTGTCATCTCCGCATCTTCGCAGCCTTCGGCGAAGTCTTCCCAAGCTGCGTCAAGGATATCATCAGCGTTCAGGGCAAAGGTCTCCGGTTCAGTGCTCCATACCCTGGCCGGAACCTCGAGCTTTTCCATCTCGCAGTGGTCAAGGAAAGCATCCAGGCAGGTGTGGTACTCCCCATCAAAGAACACCCCTTGTTTGTCAGGGTAGTCCTTTGCCGGGATAGCTTCGGCCTTGGCCAGCCGGCGGATTTCATCCGCCAGCCTGAACTTTGCGAGGCACTCCGCGCAGTGGTGTTGCCACTTGCTCCAAGCCTGGTTGTCGCAGTCGTCGCAGAAGAACTCCGCGCAGCACAAGGCTGCCCCGTTGTGATCCGGGTATATATTCCCACATTTCAGGCAATACCAAGCCTGAACCTTCTCCGGACTATCCCGCTTAACCAGCTCTCCGACTGCGCTGGGGATGACCCGGTGTCCGACTACCGTGATGATGCTCCTCATGTTTTAACTCCCTGTTGGCTATATACTCATGTCAGTCATCCCCCACGGTGCGTCCGCGGGTCGCCCCCTCGGCTGAAACCCTTGGGGGCTGTTTATCGCCACAAACCGCTCGCAGATCGTCCCCCACGACCCACCAGTCCGACCACAGAGCCGCGGCAACCGACGGATAACAGGTAGGTGTGAACACCACCCTGGTAGGCTCGGGCTGAATCTCCAAAGCCCCGCGGGGTCTGCGCACCGATCTGAACTTCATCGTTGGTATGATCAACAAAACCCGTGCTTAGGTACCACTTCCGTCCACCAGCCCATAAGCACCTTACCATCGTCGGTCAGCACGATTTTACCGTTGTCGTCTTCGGTGATCAGCTCCGCGTTGAACAGGTCCTTCAGGGTAAACTCCAGGCAGTGCCCGCACAACGCCAAGTCAGTTTGTTTCAAAGGCTGTCGATGAAAGATCTCCTCCATAAGGTGCATGTACCCCCACCTAATGGGGTTGATCTTCTCCCACAGGACCATCAGTGTGTGCCCCTTGTTCGTCGTGTGGTAATAACCTTCTTCTTCCATGACCAACCCGGCTTCCGACAAACGCCGGGCCATGTCCTTGCTGATCAGGTCCCCGACCCACAGAGGTCGCAGTCGGTGAATCTGCTCCAGCTGCTCCATGTGGCGCCACCGGGGGGTTTCGTCGGGGGGGTCTTCCTTTCTGTTGTCAAGTATCGCTTTGGTGCGCACGTCAAGCCAAGTAACCGATTCATAGATGGTCTCGGCGGTGTGTTTGTATTCTTCCTCCGTGATCAGGTCCAGCACAGAAACTTTGTACCCCCCCGGCGTCCACGCGAAAGAACCGGCGATCCAGTTCTTGGCATGTAATTCGGTGTTGAAGAGGTTTTCGATAATTGACTTTTTTTCGTTGTCTTTTTCCATGGTTGATCCTTTTTGTTACTCCTTTCCGGAGGGGTATTCCGGTAGTTCTTCCGGTAGCTTGGACCATGCGATCATTATCTCATGACCGCTGTTGGTGAGGATGTAATAACCGTGATCGTCCTTCATAACCAGCTGTGCTTCCTCCAAAACTTTGGCAGCTCCTTTGTCCACCAACTCGTCTTCCCTAACGGAAACTTCAGCTTGGATTTGCTCGAGCTGTTCCATCGCTCGCCAGCGTTTCATGGTTCACCTCTTTGTGGTCGTCATAACGTCTTGCTCAGCATCGTAGAGAGAATTCTCCTGATACCATTTCCACAGTTTCAAGGCTTCCTTGGCCATGGTGGGTCCGGCGGTACGGCGACTTCTTCCATCTTGGCGGTTATGGTGCCTATCGGAGCACCCTCGCTGTCGGTTAGCTTTGCTGTTTTGGCGCCGGGTTCTCCCCTTCTGAGAAGGATCTGATAGCCGTTGGTTGCTTTTGATTGTTCCCTTGTCATAAGGATTTCAACCCTCCGGAAAATCGAACAACTTCCGCGTGGTCCTCGCACGCTTTGTAATCTTCGTTGTCCCTGTTACGAACGGTTACCGTAGCCGGTGCCTGGCACCATTCGAAGCAACAGGTTTCTCCTTGCTCAAAAGCCTTCTCCGACAGCTCGAACATAACGATCTGCTTCTGATCGTTGTCGTACACCGCTCGGACGTAGCCCCAGCCGTTCTCATCGACCCCCAGCAGTCCGTTGATCAGTCCCAACACTCCGACAGTTCCTTTTTGACCGGCAAGCCCATGTCCAGAGCGTACCTGAACGGTCGGATCATCCGTCAGCGCCTCGTTGCACGGTACGCGGTAATCGAACAGTTCGTTGATCGCCCCGGGGTCCGCCTTCAACGCCCGGTTGAGCACCTCCACCACGGCGCAGGCGGTGACCGTTACCTGGCAATTGCAGTCTTTGTTGTTGGCACACATCACACACCTCTCAGAAAAGCCACTGTTGTCCTTTCAAGTCCGACCTTGGCTCGTCATCAGCGGAATCTTCGTCGGGCATCACCGCGAAGCTCCGCACCCGCTCTACCGCTACTTTAAGGCTTTCTTCTTCAAGCTCTATCCCGATGCAAGGGCGGCCCTCGGCTATGCACGCCAGCACTGTGCTCCCGCTGCCCATGAAAGGGTCGAGGACCTTTCCGCCCGTGGGAGTGGCGGTCAGGCGCACCAGCCAGCGCATCAGGGCCACGGGCTTTACTGTTGGATGCTTGTTGGACACCTCGCCGTTGGCGGTACGCTCTGCAGTTGTGATCTTGGGGCAATAGAAATATCGGGACGGGCCGCCGGTGTCAGGGTGACAAACAAGCCTTCTTTCCGAGTAGCTACCATAACAGTTATTCGTTGTTTTGCTTCCACCCGGCTGTGGCTGGCCGCCAGAACGGACTCCCACCGTCCGATCAAGCTCCTTGGCTACCTCCGGATCAAGAACGACATTGGGCGGCCAGCGTCCTTCTGCCTGTCTGCCGGTGTACGGATGTCCGGCACCACCACCGAACGGCTTAGCCCCGTCGTTCCAGGTGTTTATTGTCACAACCCCGGTTTTCAACCTACACCCATCAATATTTAGTCCCGCAACCCCGTGTTTCATGGCATTCTCCGCGAAGGTTCCGTCCAGGGGCTTAATGGCGAGGATTATCGGCTGCCAGCCTGGCCGGAGATTGGTGTTCCATCCGTCCCAAAGCTGGGCTTCCTCAGAGGCAGGGGCGGTTATAGGGACTTCCTGCGAGGATATGGTTCCGACCTGCACACCATACGTCCCACCTTTTTCTTTTAGTGAAACACAGGCATTGCCCGTAAGGCGTTGATGACCGACTATTTTTCGTTCAGCCCCCAGTTTCCGGTCAATGGCTTTGCTGATGTTTTGACCTTTCGGGAATCCTTGGCCAAACAACCAACACAAACAATCCCTAACCTCAAACCCAGCATCCTCGATGGCACAAGCCAATCTGTGAAACGTCCTGCAGCCCCCAAACGCTAGTAGCGTTCCTCCGAGTTTCAATACCCGATAAACCTCGGACCAGTAGTCAATACCGGGTACGGCGTGGTCCCAACTTTCTGACATAAAGGAAATTCCATAGGGTGGATCGGTAACACACGAGTCTACCGAACCATCATCTAAACTCAGCAGCACGTCACGGCAGTCCCCCTGCCAAAGCTCCACCGATCCGTCATGCGAACGCCAGTGTTTCATCCGCCAGTCCATGCTCGATCAGTATCGGTTTCAACTCATCGCTTTCCATCCAACCGTCGAGTCCGGAGTCCCGTTGTATGTACAACACGTCTTTGCCTTCTTCTACGGCAGCATCGATGTCCCCTCCGGGCTCGCTGACGCTGACCGTCAGAAGGCCATGACGGTATCTTACATACACCCCCCTATCATCGTCAGTTCTACCCTCCCATTGGGCGGGGCAGGCAATGCAGGTCTTGGCCAGGGTGGTTATTTTCACGTCCCGTTTCCTTTCGTAGGAGGTCTTATCCGTGGGTATGTGTGCAAATCCCCAATCGCTCTGTGTTTCTGGTAACACCTGTTACACAGCCGTCTGCCGCGATGCGGTCTGACAGACTCCCCACAGTCAACGCATGCTCCGGGCAACCCACCCCTACCCCAAGTAAGGCGTCGGAGTTGTCCGCCTGACACTCTGTTTGGATTGTCCAACGAATTCAACACCTCGATAATAGATTCCCGGTCTTCGTCCGAAAAGGCAAAGATCGGGTTTTTAGGGTTCTTGTGCCGAGCCAACCTTGGCAATCGCTTCAGGTGCACACCGGCCATCTTGGCAACAGTCAGCAATGCTTCCGGATCGTAGCCCATATCTATAGAAAGTTGTCGAAGCGACATACTCCCCTGGCTGCGACAAATGCCCATTTTCATAGCGTGGCGATCCACTCCCCAAGGTGTTCTCTCCAGCTTGCGCGCTATCGTTTCTGTGTGTTGCACGCCGTACCAAAGCGCCAATTTGGCTTCTTCCTCTTTGGTCCAATGTTTGAACTTCCTGAGCGGGACGTCTTCCTCGTTCGCACCGCCCGATTTGTCAGTCTTGTCGGGCATTACTTTCTCCCCACTCCACGTTTTATTCGCTCTGGGATATTTGTTGGGTGTTTCAATGTTTGGTTTATTGTCCACTTCAGCCTCCCTTGACGGTCTGTCACGACTGTGACATCATCATCCCGGTAAATCCTTTTCACACCCACTGCGGTGGTACCTTACTCACGGAGAGGGCTCGGGCGATCGGCCCGTGACGCCTCTCCCTCGTCTTCCGAGTTAGGAAACACCGGGACTTCCTTTCGCAACTTTTCTCGCAGCTTTCGCAATTGCTGTTCGTGCTTTCTCTCAGCATTGCGGGTGTCGGAGCGCAGTTTGTCCAGCTGCACACATAGACGGTGAAAGTCTCTTTCATTAACCCATACACAGAACAAAAGCGCCGCCAGAAACAGATCGAAAATCAACCACAACCAAGCCGGTACGGAATAGCCCAGGAGATGCCCGAGCTGCATCACCCCGACCAGTCCCAACACCGCTCCTATCATGTGGGGCATCAGGCTACTCCTCAGACTTCTCTTCGGCCGAGTAATGCCGCTCGAGCCAACCCCTCACCACGAAGGTCCTGGGCTTCTCGTCCGACCCCTCCCGACGAACTCTGAGCGTGATTTGGTCCCCGTTGATGATGTATGGAGCGTCCTCCGCGTCTTTCTGGTCAGCGTACACTTCCGCCGCCTCCGCGTGGTCGTAGGCGCGGACGACCCGGAAGTCATTTTCATCATCGTTCTCGAAGACCACAAACTTAGGGGGACATTTGTGCCGGGCCATGCCTATCCCAAGCGGGGGGTCCCATACCATCTCGCGGCATCTGTCGCAGAAATTACTGGCCATCGCCTTCACCTTCTCCCCACAAACCGAGCTGTTTCTCGTCAAAACTCTCCACGGTTCCGCCCTGCTCACCCGACAATGTTTCCCGGGCGATCACCGCGATCAACCGCCAATGCCGACGCACCGAAGAAGGCAGGTCCCCCCAGAAAATTGCATACTTGCCTTTCCCCGTGGTTCCTTCGTACATCGTCCTGGCCAGGGCTTCGTCGCGGGCTTTGTCTTGCTTTGAGTAGGGCACTTTCAATCCTCCGTTGGCTTCGGCAGTGCCAGAGGAATTTCGTCTTCATCAAGTATATGAAGTATCCTGACTCGCTGCCCCTCAGTCAGCCCACCGGCTTCAATCACCTCGTCCAAGCGTTCCAGCACATCGCGGTCAGGATGCCCGGGTAGTACCTTCACCACCGTTGATGTTGATTCCCAGTGTGCACGGGCCAGTTCCTCTTTGGAGACACCTGAGATTGCCCGAGCTAAGATGGTCCAGTATTTCTCCGACAGTGCTGCCCGGCGCCCCAGCTCCACGTCTCGAAGGTGTGTGGTGGTTATGCCCAAACGCCGGGCAACCGCGCTGATGGTCAGTCCCGCTGCTTTACGCTTGGTACATATATACTCCCCGAAAGGGGTGGCCTTTTGTACTTTTTTGATGTTTTGTTGCATCGCAGCTTGACAAGCTATCACAGCTGGTGTAGCTTGTCAAGCATGAAAGTTGCGGTAGGGCAAGCTTTGGCTTGATTCGGAATACCAAGGCTAGCTGTGACTTTGCATGGTGTGGTAAGGCGCGAAAGGTTGTGGTGCGGTCGGGAGGGTTATGGCCAGCTTCGATATGGAAAGTTGAGCTATGGCAAGCCTCGGTTCGGTAGGCAATGATCCGGATTGGAACGGTAAGGTATGGAAACTTCCCACAGCGGCTTGGGCGGGTTCGACTCCCACGGTGGGAATGCCAAATCTGGCAGGGTCAGGCCGGCTTGGGCGCGCTATTGCAGGAATTGGTTTGTCGAGCTTTGGTGAGGTAAGGAGAACTAACAATGTTCAAAGTCTTCAAAGGGGCGGTCCGCCGCCAGTACGAGGTCATGAAGAGCCATCAGCTCTTCCGCACCGAGGTGGAAAAAGAGCTGTTGTGGCTCACCTACCTCGAGAGCTTCCCTCCGGGAAGCAACCCTATGTTCCGGGAAAGAACGGAACACGACTGTCAAGCGTGCAAGTCGTTCATCCGAGCCGTAGGCTCAATGGTGGCTTGGGTCGACGACAAGCTGGTCTGTCTGTGGGACTGTGACGTTGAAGAACCCTACGCCACGGTGGCGGCTGCCATGAACGAGCTCGTAAAGAGCGCGCCGATCAGGAACGTGCTCCTGCACGAAAGCTACAAGGTCGGGGTGGACAAGAACCACCAGTACGTCGACGGAGCTGTCCTAACCTGGGAGCACTTCTACGTCGAGCTTCCGCAATCGTGCGTCAACCAGGATCGTGGTTCGGTCTACGCCGAGAAGCGGTCTACCCGGGACGTGTTCGCCAGGGCTCTCGAGGAGATAACGTTCGAGGCCATCGGGACCGTGGTCGAGCTCATCGATCAGGACTCGCTCTACAGGGGAAAGGAACACCTGCACACGGTGCAGAGCTTCGCCAAGCTGAAAGAAGCCTATGACATCCTTGATACAGACCGTCCCCGGGAGGTGTTCACATGGCGCCAAGACCTCGGACCGGCCGTGGCCAGGATCCGCAGTACCGCCATTGGCACCTTGCTGGTAGACCTCTCCGACGGCAAAGGCCTCGATGAGGCGGTCAGGCTCTTCGAGTCCAAAGTAGCGCCGCAGAACTACCAACGCCCCAAGGCACTCGTGACCAAGGCCATGATCAAGCGAGCACGACAGGCCGTCGAGGAGCTAGGCTACAGCTCAGCCCTTGGTAGGCGGTTCGCCGTGCCCGAGGATATCACGGTGACCAACGTGCTCTTCGCCAACCGGGATGCCCGTCGGTCCATGGGCGCCGACGTGTTCGACGAGATCCTGGGCGAAACCAGGGACAACCCCAAGAGCCTGGAAAAGGTGGAAAAGGTCCCGATCGAAAAGTTCGTCGAGGATATCCTCCCCAAAGTTACCAGCGTTGAGCTTATGGTGGAAAACCGACACGCCGGGAATTTCGTGAACCTTGTGGCGCCTGTGGACCCTGAAGCACCGTCGTTGTTCAAGTGGGACAACGGGTTTAGCTGGTGCTACGCCGGGGAGCTTGCTGACAGCATCAAGGCCAGGGTCAAAGCCCAGGGCGGAAGCGTCACCGGTGAGTTCAGGGCCTCGCTGGCCTGGTACAACTCCGATGATTTGGACCTGCACCTGCAGGAACCACGTAGTGGTAGCCACATCTACTACGCGGACAAGCAGTCACATACTGGCGGTGAGCTTGACGTTGACATGAACGTCAACGAATCCGGACCGCGCACGAGCCGAACCCCTGTTGAAAATATCACATATGGGCAGCGCCGCCGGATGCTCGAGGGTGAATATCATCTGTTCGTCAACAACTTCACCCACAGGGAACACCGGGATGTGGGCTTCGAAGTAGAGATTGAGTTAGACGGTGAAACGTTCGCCTTCGCCTACGACCTAGAGGTGAAACAAAAGGAGAACGTAACGGTGGCGAAATTCCGCTACTCCCACAAGGGTGGCATAACGTTCCTCAACACGCTGCCTAGACAAAACGTACAAAAAGAGCTGTGGGGAGTAAAGACGCACGTCTTCCACCCGGTGAGCATGATCATGCTCTCGCCGAACCACTGGAACGGCGTGCCGGTCGGCAACCGGCACTTCTTTTTCATGCTGCAAGACTGCCGGCGGAAGGGGTCCTCACGGGGATTCTTCAACGAATACCTGAAAGACAGCCTAAGGGAACACCGGAAAGTATTTGAAATACTAGGATCAAAGATGCGGACCCAGGATGAAGGCGAGCAGCTCAGTGGGTTGGGCTTCTCCAGTACACAACGCAACAACGTCTTTGCCAAGGTGGCGGGGGCGTTCACCAGAACAATCAACATCGTGTTTTAGAGAAAGCTAAGGAGAAAATTATGGCTGAGAAAATTTTTGAAAAAGCAACCAAGATGAAGCTGAGGTTCGACACCCCGCTGGGCAGCCTGCCCGTGGAGGACGTGTGGGATCTGCCGCTGCTCCCTGCCCCGGGGCGGAAGAACCAAGCCAACCTCAACGACTTGGCGAAAGCGCTCAACAAGGCGATCAAGGACCATGAAGGGGAGGATTTCGTCCGTCAAAGGTTAATCACTAGAACCGACGAGCTGCTCCAGCTCCGCTTCGACGTGGTGAAGCGCATCATCGACGTGAAGCTGGAGGAGTTGGACGCCGCCGAAGCTGCCGCCAAGGCCCAGGAGAAAAAAGCCCGCATCATGGAGATCATCGCCCGGAAGGAAGACGAATCACTGGCGGAAAAAAGCATCGACGACCTTCGGAATCTTCTGGAGGAGTTGTAGCCGGTAGTTTGTGCGATAAAGGCGTGCCACGCTGTGGCAAGATATGGGTTAGCTTTGGCCAGGTGTGCTCCGCTATGGCGGGGTAAGGCAAGGAAACTTTGAAACCAACCCCGGCAGGCCGCGGACGGGCTTGGTTCGGCCTGCTCTGGGTGGGAAAGGTATGGTGAGTCATTGTGAAATAAAGTGCGTCGGGCAAGCCGTGGCGAGTACGGGTGTGCCTGGGTCGGGTCGGGCATAACAAGGTTCCCCTGGGCAGGGTAGGGCGTGATTGGGTCTGATTGGGTGAGGCAGGGCACGGTGTGGAGAGCGCAGGCATGGCCAGCAATGGCGGGGCGAGGATGAAAACAAAATATCTGCTCAGACCGGGACTGCCCGGGTATGGCAAGGCGGGGCGGGCAGGGGTCCGATCGGGATTGGTCGGGTAAGCCCTGGTGCGCTCAGGCAAGGTGAGGACAACTCCCCGCACTGGCAGGGTGCCGGTTTCGACCACCGGCGCGGGGAATAATCATGGCGAGGATCGGTTGGGTCAGGCCAGGCCTGGTGAGCAACGATTGGCCATGGTCTGGTTAGGCAAGGTGTGGAAACTCCCGTGATCGGTATCACCGGGTTCGATCCCCGGCACGGGGGCCGATAGTCCTAAGCACAATTGGCTATGCTTCGGTAGGGCGGGCTTGGTCTAGGTGCGGTGAGGCGAGGCTTGGCGCTCTGTGTCACGGCGCGGTCGGGCAGGATATGGCTTGCCGGGGTCAGGTTGGATACTTTGAGGTTGGGCCAGCAGCGCTTGGAAACGGTTTGGTGCGGAGGGCCATGGCCCGGTGCGGTTCGGTATGCTCAGGCTAGCATCGTTTCGGTAGGGCTAGGTAAGGGTTTGAAACGATGTGTGTATCAAGGTGTGGCCAGCCGTGGCAGGCTCATGTTGGGCTTGCTCTGGTGAGGTCGGGTTGGTCTAGGTATGTTTCGGACTGGTGCGGCATGGCAAAGATTTGAAACAATCAACCCCGTACCCAGGTTCGGCTCGCCCCGCCGGGGCTCGGCATGGCGTGCCACGGTTGGGACTGCCGGGATTTGGTCTGGTATAGCCCGGTGCGGTGCGGAGTGGTCGGTTTATGCTAGGTAGTGCATGGCAAGCAACGCTTTGGTCGGTAGGGAATGGCATGGAAGGGTTGGCCGTGTCAAGGCAAGCTGGAGACGGCCCTGGTCCGGTGCGGTATGGTGAGATAACTGGAATCAAAGTGTAATGCGGCATTCCGTGCTATGGAGAGCTTCGGTAGGCCAAGGCAAGCTTCGGTCCGGTGCACTGTGGTANNCGTGGCTCGCCTGGGCAAGGTATGGATTGGTAAGGTGGGCCTAAACCGGGAATGGTAAGCCCGGGTCGGGCCGGGTCCGCAGGGGTTTGGTATGGCAAGGTAACAACCGAACGTGCATCGGGGCACGGGGCCCCGACACAGCTCGGTAAGGATAGACAGGAGTAAGGTAGCATGACAACAAAGAACAAGGAAGCGGCACACGGCGCTCTCGAACGAAATCAAGGTAAACTAAACGGGGATCCCCCCAAGCGAAAGAGAACCACCAGAAAGGCTCCGGCAAAGCGGGGCTCGGTGGAAGTGACCGAGATCGGAGGTGAAGTGCCGACCAACGGAGCGGAGGCGGTGATCACCATGGCTAAGCCGGTAACAGTGGAAGTGACGATCCAAGGCACCTGTGACATGCTATTTCACAGATGGAATGTTGAAGAGGTAAAAGCGAAAGCTGACGCTGACAAAGGATCCAAGGCCAAGAAAACGGACAATCCGGAGACGATGGTTTATCGAAACGACTCCGGAGAGATTTGTCTCCCCAACACGTACATAAAAGGAGCCTTAGTTAAGGCGGCCAAAAGTTACCAGGACCCCCGATCCCCACGAAAGTCTCTTATGGACATGGCAAAGGCTGTGATTTTGCCCCTGACCCGATTGGCCTCTCTAGGACTGACCAAATGGGACTACGAACATCAGTGTCGGGTCAACGTTCAGCGAAACGCGGTGACCCGAACCAGACCGGCCATAAAAGAAGGGTGGAAGGCCACTTTCATGATTCAGCTGCTTCGCCCCCAATATATCGACTCGAAAATGCTGATGCGATTGCTGGTCGACGCCGGAGAGCTGGTCGGAGTCGGTGACGACCGTCCGAACTACGGACGATTTCAGGTAGTGCACTTCGAACCGCTACAGTAGCATCTTCCACAAAGAACCTTTTTTGCGGTTGTCCACGGGCAACCCGGTAGTTCTGATCACCAACACGTCAATGACGCACGTCCCGCAACCGTTGCAAACCAGCACTCGTTGCCTGGTCGGAAGCTTCCGACCATCGTCGGTGATCACTCTGTACCGATCAATGGGTTCATGGGATAGCAAGCCTCCACAGGCACTGCAAAAAGCGCTGAAAATGTTACTACTTCCCAAGACATCCACCCTGGGCGGGGCGCAGCAGGCCGGTCGCTATCCTACCACACCTATGGCAGCGCCAGATCGTGACGTGCTTCGGTACCCTGGGGAGCACCTTAGGTCCCAAGCCCAACAGCTTCCTGGTTTGTCTTACTCCCTTTGCCCAAACCCAGCTCAGGGGGTTGTACCATGGGGTTAGTCTGACCCACACGTGCAGACTGAGATCAACCACCTCGAGTATCCTAGAACTGCCCTGTTCGGTCAGGGCTTTGATCATCACCGCCCGATCAGCTTTCTGAATCGCCGGATCGAATCCCACCACCCAATCCTTCAACAATCGGTCAGCTTCTTTTCCGTTGTTTTTGTCCATTCCCTTCAGCCTCCCATGGCAGTGCTAGCGCCGCCTTCAGCAATCTCCGACCCATTTGCCGTGCTTGCTTCAGGGTCAACCCCCGGGCTTCGCCTTCCCGATCGTAGGAAAGCAACATCATAATATGTATCGGAACCCCGAGCGCTTCCGTTATTTTCAGAAGTCGCTTCAGGCTGGGCGTTCGCTTGCCATTTTCGATATTCCATATGTACGAGGGATCCACTCCCGACAGCCCGGCCAACTCCGAAATGGACAGTTTTCTACGTTCCCTGACCATCCTGATAGTCGCCCCGACGTCCATGTGTTGATGATTGCCTATTTGACACGAGCTGTCAAACAGGGGGAGCTGACAGATCACAGCTGTGCGACAGATCAGTCTTTCTGACAGCTGACAACGATGCTTCCATCAATGTCATTATCCTACGCTTTCTTGAACAGGTCGAATGGGAATGGTTGTTCAGGGAGGGACTGACTCTCCGAACCATTTCCAAATTGGTGCGGGAAAATCGCAGACTGCTGCAAGAAAACCAGGCCCTGAAGGAAGCCCTGTTCACCCCGATAGAAGAAAGACTGCAAAGAGCCACCTTGAAAAGCGATTCGCTGGAAAACAGGCGGTTGTCTATGGACGCACTGGGAGGACTCGCAAAGTTGAAATCTCAGCTGCTACGGTTGAACACCGTGCGCTGAGATGCCCCAGATACAGCGGACAGGTGGACACCCCGCCCGGGGGGGTGCCTTTTTCCAGATAGCAATGCGTTCGGACTCAATAGCCCTTCTTCGGCGGAGGAGTTGTCAGAACCCCCCGACGACGCTCCCGATCTATCCGCTCCACCGTTCCTACCATATGCTTGTGAATGGTATGGAGTTCTTGGCAAGCTTTCATGGTCTCCTTCAAATGTTCCCCCCACTCCTGCGGGACGTACCACCGCGGGGTCACTCCGTCCGGACCGAAGCGGTTGTGCATGTCAAAGATCTTCTGGGTGATTGCGGACATATCATCCAATTTCTTGCCGATGCTTTTCAACTCTTCGGTCACGGCGGCGTCCATCTTTCTCCGGACCAGGTAATCAACCACCTTTACCCCGGCCAGAACGACCGCTATAACCCCCACAACTATGGCCAACTCTGGTTGCATGGGGCACCTCCCTCCTGTTAAGGAGGTTACCCCATATCTGAGAGTTAGTCCTGGGACAGACCCCAACGCCAGCTGGGGCGCTTACCGGTAAACATCGGTATGTGTTCAAGGAAGCACTCTCCATGCGCCTTCCACCGCTCCCAACCGGGACCCTCTACATTCCGGGTAACGTACGTCACATACTGCTCCCCGGGAACGATATCCTCGCAACATCCGTCGCAGGTATGTGTTTTCCTTGCCACTGGGGTATGCTGACTGAAAACCGGAGTTTCCCAACGGTACTCCATCCGATCAAACGAGCGTATACTTTCCCAAGGACCGTGTTCCATCATACCTCCTTTATCACCGGCTCGTAGCCTTCCGAGCGGTACGCCGCGATCCTGGCCCTCGAGTGGTCCTCCAGGAACCGGTGCCCGTGGTCCCAAATGTCCCATAGCTGAAAGGCTTGCTTGTCTTTGCCGGGACGACCACCCCTGCCGAGCCTTTGAAGAGCTGCTATAACTGATTTCCCCCCGGTGCCCACGATCACCGACCGCAGAGAAGGGATGTCCACCCCTTCCTGCCAGACCACACTGGCCACCACCACGTCCAGATCGCCGCGGTTGACCGACTTTTGCACCTGTTCTCGCTGTTTTTCTGCCAACTGCCCTTGCACAAATCGGACACCAAGCCCAGTGCGCTGCAACAACCTCATCAGATTGTGGCCGTGCTTCAGTTCCTTGATGAACAGTATCGCCGGCTTGTCGGCCAACTCCTTGACGATCCGGACCAACAATTTGTTTCTGACAGAACTCCTAACGATCGTCTCTCCGTATACTCCCTGGTAGGTCGGGCGGTCTGAGGTCTGTTCACACGGAACCATGGTGATCAATGAATCGGCCACGTGTCCTTGTTTGATGAGCTCCTGTGCAGATATCCTATAAATCACCGGACCCAGCGCACCCACCGCGACCAAGCTGCGCTTGTCGTCCCGGGCCAGCGGAGTGCCGCTGAACCCAAACCGCACCCCGGCGTTGTAAAAGCTCATGGCCACCTTGGCATGTGAATCCGCGGGGAGAGTATGGCACTCATCTACTATCAACCCTTCGATCTGATCGGCGAACTCCTGAAAGGCCTCTGACCCAACTTTGTCCCTGAGCATCTGAAAGGTCGTCACGGTCAACGGGCCGGCAATCCCATCGTAATCCTCAAAGCGGACTGCTCGCTCCGGTAACCCCGCTTCATGATTTCGCAGGCCGTAGCGATCCGCTAGCTGCCCCATCAGACCGCTTCGGTGCGCCAGCGCCAGCCACCTGCAAGGACGCTGTCTGGTGAGCCCGATCATCATCTCCGTCTTCCCGCTCGAAGTCGGAGCATGAATTATCCCCCTGGTGGCCCCAGACGCCTTCAGAACAGCTTCCAGCTGGTAGGGCCTCAGCCACGACAAGTCCGCTTCCGGGCGTTCAGGCGGCAACTCTGAGCGTCCGTCAACCACTTCCACGACCAGTCCGGCTTCCCGGGTCCTGACCACCACCAACGGGAGGAAACCCGTGGGGAAGGTTTCGTCCGCCAGATCGAAAAGCGGGATCTTGGGCGGCTTGACCCACTCCGGCTTGGCCCTGCCTCGGACCTTGCGAAAGGCGTTTTTCTCATCCCGGAAAGTCAGGTATCCGATCAGCCAGCGAATCTCGTCCCGAGTCGCACGGCGGACCTTGGTGGTTACGTTGCCTATTTCGAGGAGCATACTTCGGTCTCCCCAAGGATACGCCTCCGCAACGGGTCAGCGCCCACGCAATCTGCTAGGGATTGCCGATCGACGAACCATCGTTTACCGGCTTGCGTGGCCAACACCTTCCCGACAGAGATGTATCGGTGGATGGTGAATTTGCTGAAACCGGACAGCCGGACAGCTTCGGACACGGAAATCCAACCAGCGTTTTTCATGATAAGTTCAACAGCAGATATCTTTCTCTTTTTGGTCATACAAATACCTTTTCAAAAGCAGCCGCCCAACTCCCACCCCTGTTTTCTTGTATAATTCGGGTCAGCTTACCAGCTGCGTAGGACGTAGTGATGTTGGCCGGAATGTCCTTAGTGGCCATATCAAAGCGAGCGACGTCGAAAATGAACCAGCAATACACGTTATGTATTAGCCATTCATTGTTGCTTTTACGCACAACTTCGATGTCGTTCAACACATTCGTGTTTGATGCTAGGGTTCGCAGGACCGTTGCTATTCTATCAGACAAGTTTATTTCTAACTCATGCTCGAAAAATCGAGCCACAAAGCTTGCCCACTTCGGGGCGAATACTCTTTTTCTGGCCGACACCCCACGGTAGGGCTTTCTTTTCAGGCCCATTCGTTCTTGTTTCGTTAGGGTAGTTGCTGCCCCCAATCCGACGCGATGCCCTATGTTTGCTAGCTCTATCGAAGGTGCTAGATGCGGAGGCACAGGAACGTACCCTGCAGCGGCCTCCCGCAAAAGATTTTCATGCACCAAGCACCAATCGGAGCCTACGTGCCCCCTGCCCGGAACGTAATTCTTCTGGCACCGGGGGCACCTAGCTATGATGCGCTGGCCCGTGAGCCGGGCAATGATTCCAAGGAGCTTTTGCTTTGATTGATCTTCGGGGAAGATGAGTACCCGTTGGGCTTGATCATCGTAAGCTTCGGTGAAGCCTGGGAGGTCATAGGGCACCTGATCACACCTTTTGTATACGGGGGTGTTCTACTGCTTCTTCCTGCTTGATCCGATCGTACAAGGCTTTGAGTTCCTTTTCCAAGTCCGCAGCGCAAACCGCCGCTTTCAACTTCGTGGGTACTTCTTCCGTAGGGACTCCTTTGATAGCAGTCCTGATCCAGCGTTCGATTGTGCAGTCAGATGTCGGGGGCCACGGCTTGTAATAGAAACGATCGGTCAGAATCACGGATTGCAACTCCGGCAAGTCCCTGATGGCCCGTAGCACCGCTATTCTACGCCCCCGCGGTCGTATCCCCTGCGTGATGTGCAAAGCCCTGAGTACCCAGGTCGGGGCGAACATCCGCTCGCCGGCCACCACCCCCTTGTAGGGCCACTTGCCGTAAAGGTGAGTAATGCTTTTGGTGCTGGGATGATCCATGCCCCCCCAGTTATTATGGTTTTCTATCCCGGCATTGTCCAAGATTTTTTGGTAGTTTCTAGGGACCATGGTGAAACCGTTTTCTCTTTCTTTTCGCAGGGTAGTCTGAATCAGGCACCAATCGGAACCGAAATGCTTGCCAGAGGTTACGTAGTTGTAGCCGCACCGGGGGCATCTGACTAGTTTGCCCTTTCCCCCTAGACGTCCCTGAGCGTCCAAGATCGTCAGCTCTTCAATAATCCTGGTCTTGTCTACTGGTCGGTCCTTTTTTTTCTTCATGGCAATGACCTGACGTATTCCTGAAGAACTTTGTCTCGCCTAATGCAACGGCGGGCCTTCCGAGTCGAGTTTCGGATCGTGCCGGGATCGGTGCAGGTAGCCGCGCAGGCTTCGGCAATGGTACACCCTTCCAGCAGTACCATACGGGCACCCTCTCCAGCCGTCTGAGAAAGTATGTGTCGGTGAAGACGGCGCCACATCATGCCCTGCTCGACGATGTCGTGGGGAACCTGGTCCGAGAGCAATAGGTCATCTGACAGATCCGCACGCTTCCCGGACATAGGAAACACGACCGTTCTGACGCTGGTTCTCCTCAAGGCGTTGTTGACGGCGGTGTAAACGTATGCGCTCCGGCTGGCGCCTTTTTCAGAACACCACTTGTTTTCAGCTTCTAACGCGGCCAATACCGCTACGCATAGCAACTCCTGTTGTTCTAGCTGCGGGTATGCTTTTCGATAGAGGTGTATCAAAGACAGCATGATAGCCGCTTCCTTGATGTTCTCCTTGATAGCCTCCGTTTTCATGGTAAACCCCCATCCGCTATCGTCCTCGATAGTTCGCCGCCTCCAGCGCGGGAGCCATCTTTTTCAGTACGCCCTCATATAATTTCGTGTGAACGCCCCAGCGGTTTTTCATCAATACAGTGGCAGCAGGAATCACCAAATCTGTCCCTACGTCCGCTATATCTGAGATGATTTCCCACAACTTGAGCGAACGCTCTTTGTGACGCTTGCACTTCGGCGCCATCAACAAAGCTGTACAGGAGCTCAGCACCGCGTTGGTTCGGTCCAGACGAACGGGATCGTGCCGAAATTTCAGCTGCCCATCCAAAAGTCCAGCTGGATCCGGCAAGTCCAGGTCCTTGCGGAACGCGACAAACTCCGTCGCGGCGGCCGGCCCCACAAAGGCGCTTATCAGCTCCATGCTGAGAGTCTCGTCAGCTTCGTGCACAAAACAGCCGCCGAGTGCTCTGGTGGCATACTCCCACGACCTCGGACTGGGCCACGCTTTCGATCGGGATTCCTGGCCGGCCTTCGGCATCGCATGGAGCAAGTGCCGTTGGGCACGCACGAAAGCGGAGATCATACCCTTGGCCTTGGCAAACGCTTCCGGCCAGCGTTCCTCCACCCGTTTTTCTTCTTCGGCGGGATCGAAAGTGCGGGGTGTGGTGGCCTGTGGGGGATCTACTTGACCGAGGAGCTCTGCGAAGTCCCCTGCTATGTTGGTTCCGACCAACCACGCAGTCCAGGTCTCCCCATCCGGGGTGGGCCAACTGCAGTGTCCCAAGCGGTTGGCCAGCGGTGCGGACAGATCCCAACCCCCGGCAGCGTCTGCCACCTCGTTGGCCGCGGCCAGGAACCTCACTCCGGGGGGCAGTTGGTAGTCCCCGAGAGCACCGTTCAGTATCAAGCGCAAAAGCGCAGCTTGCGTAGCCGGGGCGCAGGTAGTCACCTCATCCAAAAACACCACCCCTCTGCCGTCTCCCTCGATGGCCAGGTCGGCGGCCCAGCCCGCCGGGGTGTACTCAATGAAATACTGATTGCCTTTCCGCACCGGGATTGGCAGACCCCCGAAGTCGGAGGGCTCCCTGATCGACGCGATCAGGGTGTGACACATCAGGCCGAGCTCGTCGGACTTGCCCTCAATAACCTTGGACTTGCCCACCCCGGGCTGCCCCCAGAACAGTATGGGCAATCCCCACCGACCGTTCAGGCCGGGGGTGAAAAGACAGATGTGCAGCAATCTTTCAATCTCGTTCATTCTTCAGCCTCCCTTGCCCCGTCTTCCGGGGACAGCGGATAACCTACCCTATACAAGCAAGCGTAGCAAGTGTTTTTTTAGGGGTGAGTGTTTTTTTAGGGGCGAGTGTTTTTGTTGTTGCGTTTGTCTGTGGCCGGTATATTATATAGTCATCCGCCGCTACACAGGCGATATAGGGAGGCTGAAGATGGAAAAAGACAAGCTGTCGCCCAACGGTCGACTGCATCGTGATAAGTTCCTACTAAGGAAGTGCTTAACGGAAAGATTATATGTCGCAAGGCTGAAAGCGCTCTTCAGGCAACAGATGGGCGACTTAGGGGATACATAAAATGAAAAGTCCGCTCAAGAAACCGCTGTGCCTGACCCCCCAGCAAAAACTGAGCGCTGCCCGGCTGCTGGCTACTATGAAGTTGCCCTATTTCACCTCCGGGTTACTCTCACTAGCGCCGGTGTGGCTGCCAGACAGTACCCTCAGCTCAAACGCGGGAGGAACCCTGAGTGTGACGGATAATTGGGTATTGCTAATCGAACCCGCTGCAGTGCAGCGATGGTCCGTCGACCAGCTTGCCGGGGTATTGGTCCATGAAATGCTACACGTCCTGCGAGAGCACTTCCCTCGCAGTAGAAACATAGGCGTCACCACACCGGGTTTGGCGAAGCTGTGGAATATTTCCGGAGATTTAGAAATCAATGATGACCTACTGACCGCCGAGCTCGAACTGCCGCCGGAGGGAATTTTCCCGAAGACTTTCGGATTCGAAGACGGTCTGTCGGCTGAACACTATTACCGAAAGCTGCTTGACATGGCCTCGGTGTGCCCTAAGTGCCAGAAAAGGCTGCTCGGCAATGACCTCTCTGAGGACGGCGACGGATGCCCTAAACAGAAAACAAAAGGTAAATCAAAAAACACCAAGAAAAATTGCCCACTATGCTCAGCCGGGAACAAACCGGCTGCCGGCGGCGGTTGGTGCGGGTCAGGGGCAGGTCGGCCAGTCCCTGGAGAAGCAGACCGATCCCAAGAAATCCGGTGTGTCGGAAGATCCCCCGTGGAAGCCAAAGCCATCAGAAAGAAGGTGGCCGCCGACATAAAAGAAGCTGCCCAAAAGTCCCGAGGAACCGTGCCCGCTGAATGGGCTCGCTGGGCGGACGAGGTGCTCCGACCTCCCAAGATCGACTGGCGCACCAAGCTGGCTCAACATGCTCGCTGCGCGGTGGCCTACGCTCCGGGGGCAGTGGATTTCCGCTATGACCGGCCGTCCCGCCGGCAAGCAGTGGTGGGATTCGGTGCCGGAAGCCCGGTGCTACCCGCCCTGCGCCGGCCCAAGCCCTACGTGGCCATCGCCGTCGACACCTCGGGGAGCATGTCTTCCAAGGACCTCCGAGAAGCCGTCAGCGAGGCCAAGGGCATACTGCTGTCCGTCGGTGCGGAGGTTGTGTTCATCGCCTGTGACGCAGCTGTCGGAGCCGTTCGTCGGGTGCGGGACACCGAAGAGTTAATCAGCTGCCTGGTGGGAGGGGGAGGGACGGATTTTTCACCGGTTTTCGATGCAGTAGGAACTCTTTACCCCAGACCTGAGGTGCTGGTCTATTTCACTGATGGTATGGGCCCAGCACCGGCCAAACCTCCACCTAGGCTACACACCATCTGGGTTTTGGTGGGAAAAGCCGCTTGTGAACCACACTTTCCTGGGGAACCCTGGGGAGACATGATCTGGGTGGACGACCAGGAAGAACCGGCGGAAGCGGCGTGATGTTTTGGGGGAAACTATCTCTCGTAGATGTGTTGAAACACAACGGAATCTCTACGGTCGGAGCAACGGCTGTTGCTTTGGGGTATCCCATTGACGTTACATTGGTTTACAGAGGAAATGATGGGCGACAAAGAGACTGGCGACAAAGAGCTACTGCTTACGTTGAGTTACAAGCTCCGCTCCAAGACAAAGCGGAAATGCCTATTCAAGTATTTTACAACATTGCCAAGTCGGTTTCTGGAAGGATACGTGAACTAAAGGATTATTCCTTTGATAAAAACTGGCCAGTCGAGGATAGCTGGCGGAGTATCGAAGACCATTATCGAAGATGAAATCGAAATTCAAAGACCAACACTATGAAGAAGTCGCAATCACCGCCCTGGAAAACTGGGCGGTGTCGCGACTAGGCAAAAGCTCGGTGGTGGTCATGGCGATAACGCTCGGCAGGCTTTGCAAGTTGTTCGGAGTACCTCCGGAAGATGTGGCGGAGTTGGTCCGACGAGCTTGTGCTGCAGCGGAGTATGGAAAGGAAAGCTCGGTGTCGTAATGAAAGACGGAAAAGAGATAAAAACGTTGCTTGAAGTAAACCTTTCCCAAAAAGGGGATAGTTCTGGCTGGCGATTAGTAGTGACAGACTCTCAAAGCCACGTTGCCGTAGTAGAAACCGAGTTTACCAACGAAGACCTCAATAACGTATTGGAAACGCAACCAACTTTTGTCGAGGGTACCCTGTGGCAATCTGATTGCCACGGAAAGCGATTAGAAACGACCACCAAACAGATCAAAGTCAACTGGCCGGCTTCTTCGGAAGAATGGGAAAAAGAACTGGATCGCGTAGAGTCCTCCTTAGAAAATACTGACCCGTATTGGGAACTCCGTCGAGATCGGTTCAGTTCTCACCGTGCGAAAACCTCGGGCGGGCAGTGTTATTACAATTTTGTCTTGAGAAGGTGGTCAGATGCCAAACCGGAAGAAGCTGGGCAAGCGTAGCAAGTCAAAAGGCCGTGCTTGGGAGCAGGCCGTCGTCCGCCTCCTGAAGCCAATCTTCGGCGACAAGGTGCACCGCGGTCACCAGGACTCCCGCGGTGGCGCAGCTGCCGGTGAGGGGTGCGACGTGGAGGGTACCCCTTTCTGGGTCGAAACGAAGCACGGCAAAGCCGTGAGCCCGATGGCAGCACTGAGGCAATGCCGGGAAGCTCAGCAAGTCCGAGGGGACACCCGCCCCCCGACGGTCATCATCAAGGACGATCGCAAACCCCCGGGATGGAAGGTCGGACAGTCCCTCAGCCCGCCGATCGTGGTAATGGAGCTGAGCGACTGGCTCGACCTGATTCAGGACTGGGCAGAACTGAAATCCGACGCGGGGGAAAAGGTCGCGCTGTGTCGAAAGGAAAGAAAACTAAGGTAGTTCCGGCGGGAAAGCGTCGATACGCGATCATCCTGACCCATGATCAGCTTCAGTGCATAGACCGTGCGTTGAACTGTTACATAAAATACCTGAAAAGGTCCCGCAAAGACCTGACAGGTCGACAATTGGAAATAGCCACTTGCGACAGCGCTAAAGAAGCCCTGGCCAAAGCCACCAGAATCGCAAGGCCAGAAGATGCCGAAATCGCAAGGAGAGAAAATGCAAAAGCCGCAAGGAGAGAAGAAAGTGCCAAAAAAAGAAAAACTTCCCGCCGAGGAAACGATCCCTGACAAGACTCGCTATGAAGACTGCGGCAACCAAGGCCATATGATAGCTACCTGGAAGAGAGAGCACATTTGTCTCCGATGTCAGGTGTCCCAGGTGTGCACGCTGGCCGTGGCCGCCAGCCAGATCGGGGGATGCTTCCCGGCGGTGTCCCGGTGTCTGTTGTTCACTACGGAAAGTGACGCCTGACCGTGTTGTCAGCATCTCAGCTAGTACATAGATTAGCAGGGTTTCCACACTTTGTAGGTTGCTCTGACACAAAAATAACCTGTTGGTTGTGTGGTCGGCCGGCTAACAGAGGCATGCAAGTTCGCAAGTGGCAGGGAGCGAATTTCACCGACCAGAACAAATGCCGCTGCCCTGGCTCGGAGTACATCTGTGAGGCGTGCGCTTGGGCCTGCTCCTGGATACAGCCCCCAGGGCATCCGGCTCCGCAGAAGGAAAAGAAAGGGACCAATCTCCGCCTATGGAGCCACCTGTGGAGCGAGGAAAACGGATACCGATATCTGAACAAGTCGCAGAAGCCGGAGATACTTGCATGGCTCAGAGCTCCTAAAAACGGTCCGTGGTTTGCGGCCATAGCGGACACCGGCCAGAAACATACTCTGCCGTGGACACCGATCAACCTCGGGGTCGGAGGAGCGGTGTTTTTTGAGGGGTCCGGAGAGGTGGTGATCGGAGATTGGCAGCTGGTTGATGCCATGGTTGCCCTGTTAAATCTAGGGATAACTAAAGGAGAAAAGAAGAACTGCGATATTTGCACCGGAGACTACACGGTCAATAGTTGGCACTACTGCGCTGATGCAATACGCCGGTTTGAGGCAATTTATGGACACCTTAGGGGCAGCGGATGGTTCTATCTGGCCTTATGGCTGGCCCAGCGTGATGAGGAGAAGGTCAAGGAGGTACTCAATGGAAGAAAGCGATCCGATGGAAAAGGCCCGGTATCTCACTGTAATGGTACTGGTCGACATCAAGAATGCTTATCTCAGGACAGGGGTCAACGCTCTGAAACACATCGAGCAGATCCAGACCAGACTGTTAGCCGCGGCAAAGACCTGCTCAGGAGTCGAGGAACTGTTCAGTCAGGTCAGCCGGAAACTGAACTTGGGAGGCCCAAGCAGCAAGCTTTCTTCTTCGGTCATCAGCCTTTGTGATCACGTCAATTGCACGCTGGGTGCAGCTGCCTGGTTAGATATGGTGGAGCGAGAGACTGCATATCTTATCGTCAGAATGAGAGGTGAGGCAGAGCAAGCGCCTGTACAGAAGGCTGAGTTATGATGGAACATCTACGATACGAATTCATCTTGCAGGCCGATCAGCCGATCGCTCACCATAGCGAAAACCTGGGCAATATCTCGCTGGCCATGAGGCGGAAGATCCGCCAACCGTCCGGAGGTTTTTCCAACGTTCCGGTGATTACCGGCGACACCATGCGTCATGGGATGCGAGAAGCAGCCGCCTATGCCACTTTGGACGCCGCCGGACTTCTCAATGATGGCAATCTGGGTGAGCCAGCCCTGCGCCTTCTGTTTGCCGGGGGCATAATCACCGGGGCTCAGGGCGGCAGTGTCAAGCTGTCTGACTATCGAAAGATGATCGATCTGCTACCCTTCCTGGCCCTGTTCGGGGGTTGTGCTCAGAATCGCACGATACCGGGCCGGCTGATCGTCAATGATGCGGTGCTGGTCTGCACCGAAACAGCCCATCTGATGCCGGATTGGGTGCCATTATGGAATGAGTCCGAAGGATCGCCCCAGATGGCCTCCTGCCGGTCCCATATCGAAGAGGTAACCAGGGTCCGAATGGACCCCACCCTTGACCCGGGAAAGCGACAGCTTCTTTCTTCTTATGCTCAGGACTCAGCCCAGGAACGCCTGATGGCTAGCGAGAAAGCCAGTGAGAATGGTGATGCCATTACCAAAGACCGGGAGAAGAGCAGTATGATACCACGGTCTTTTGAGACCGTGGTAGCCGGATCGCTTTTCTATTGGGCTGTGAATGCCATTTGTTTTTCCGAGCTCGACGTTGACGCTTTCCATGTGGCGCTGCTTTCCTTCTTGGCCCTGGCCTATGTCGGGGGAAAGCGAGGCAGTGGTCACGGTAGGATCAGCCCAATAAAGGCGTGGAAACGCCATCTGCCACGACCGGCACAACGGATCGAGCCGGTAGACACCCAGGCTCTAGGCAGCTCCATGGGATTGATCTTCCGTACCCATATGGCCGACAAGGGCGAGACCCTGAAGGCTTTTCTGTCCACGGTGAAGACATGAAATGTTGGGAGTCGGAGTTTGCTCTGCAACGCCAGGCAGATCCGCACCAGGTATATAAAGCGCTATGGAACGGGTTTGACCGTCAGGGTCACCGCCCTGCTCCGTTTATATGGGTACTGACCGATTACGGATTGATCAGGATGCGTAGCCGGGAGCAACTACGGGCTTCGGGGGTTTCAGTTCTTCGGTGGGTTGAGACCAGACGGTGTTTTTATGACATTGCGGAAGTGGATTGCTGGCGATTTGTTATGGTGTGTTGTCCGGTACGACGTGATAACAAGAGCAGAAAACGCCGGGCTCTGACCTCTGCAACAGATATCCGTGCATGGATGAACCGGAAGGGTGCTCAGCACGGTTTTTCCATTGAGCGGTTTTCGGTTCGCAACCTCGGCTCGGTCCGGTGGGCCAGTAGTAGCGGACATCGGGCAGTTCATGGCAGTGCCGAAATCAGTGGGGCGCTCCGGATTACCGACCAGGGCGCTTTTGAGCTAGCCATGCTTGACGGAATAGGCGCAGCCAAATCGGCCGGTATGGGAATGCTGGTGCTGGAGGAAAGGGATTATGGACCCATTGATAATCACCGCGAAGCTGGCCGGTCCGGTGGCAATGCCGATCGGGACGATTGCTCTCGACGCATTGTTGGCTTGGGCAGTAGCCACCCATGATCAACTGGTCCCTGCCTATACCGCTGATGAGGTGGTGCCCATTGAGATACCAGTTCAACGTGAGCCTGCGGGCCGCTTCCACCTGTGCTCATTCTCCGTCAGCAAGACCGAGATGTATGAGGCTCGCTTTGTCCAGCGCCGCCCGGTGATAGCCGAAGCCCAGATGCTCGGACCGTCTATAAAACGCATTCAGATCAATGCCGGGCCTAGCAAGGCATACCGTGTCCCGATGGAGACCAGGCACCTGCGGCGCGATACTCTCGATTGGTACTGCATCGGGGACCGAACCGGGATTGAAAAACTGCTCGGTATGGTTACCCACCTGGGCAAACGCCGTGGTGTCGGCCTGGGAGAGGTTCGCAAATGGACCGTAAAGCGTACTACGCCCTGGCCAGATGGATTTCCTGTAGTAATGAACGGCCGGCCTTTGCGTCCGCTTCCGCCCGATTGGCCAGGACTGAAGATATGGAGAACAGCCTTCAGAACACTCACTTACCCCTATTGGCTTGTAGAACGGGAGCAACTTTGTGCCGTACCACCAACGAAATAGCCGAGCAGCCGGTTACGGTATGCGAGGCGTTCCTTATAGGAAACACAATGTCCAAACTTAAAGTTTATTCCGAACAAGATGTATATTCTGCTGCAATTGAACGGTTTGAAACGATTTTCAGGTTGTTCGATAAGGTATATTTTTCCTGCTCTTTTGGGAAAGACAGTAGTGTAATGGTTCACCTTGCCTTGGATGTTGCGAAGCGTATGGGTAAGCTGCCCTTGAGTCTTCTATACATAGATCTGGAAGGACAGTATCAGTCGACGATAAGACACGCCGAAGAGCTGTTCTCCAGAAATGATATTGTGGGCCATTGGGTGTGTCTTCCACTTACCCTGAGGAACGCTGTTAGTGCTTATCAACCGTTTTGGCAGTGTTGGGATTTGAAAGAAATGGACCGGTGGATACGACCTTTGCCTAATAGCCCGTATGTAGTTTCAGACCATGATTTCTTTCCATTTTTCAGGGCAGGTATGGAGTTCGAGGAGTTCGTTCCGGCATACGCCGAGTGGTTTTCCAATGGAGCACTAACCGCGTGTGGAGTCGGAATAAGAACGGATGAGAGTCTTAATCGGTTTCGAACTATAGCCTCTCAGGCCAAGCAACGATTTGATGATTTCCCGTGGACGACAGAGATGGTCCATAACGTCTATAATTTTTATCCGCTGTATGATTGGCGTACCGAAGATATTTGGACGGCCGTAGGGAAAAACAATTGGCCTTATAATAAAATATACGACCTGATGTACATGGCTGGAATGAGTATTCATACTAGTAGGATATGCCAACCTTACGGCGACGACCAACGAAGAGGCCTTGATCTTTTTCATAGATGCGAACCTGAAACATGGTACAGGGTCGTAAATCGGGTTTCAGGGGCAAACTTCGGGTCAATGTACGCAAAAAGCGCCCTGTTGGGTTATCGAAAAATGATCAAGCCCGAAGACCACACTTGGAAAAGCTTTGCTGAATTTATACTATCTACCCTACCCCGATATGAAAGGGAGTGGTATATGGTCAAGTTCAGGCGATTTTTCTGGTGGTGGGACAAGCACTATGGGATAAACATCGATTTTGTTCCTGACGAAGCTCCGCCTAAAGGAGAAGCTGCTAGAAAATACCCATCATGGCGCCGCATAGCCAGAACTTTGCTAACTAACGACAAAATATGTCGGTCTTTATCGTTCGGGCAGACTGTGGGGCAATGGGCAAAATACATGAGATTCAAAGAAGAATATGGAGAAGGATAATGCCAAATCGCATACAAGAGCTAACTGAATTGCTTGTGGCCGAGCTTTCTGAGCTTGATGGTGATTCCCTAATAACTGCCATAAATGAGGTTAGAAGCAAAATACACGATATAAGCCCATTATCCTCGGAACCGGTGGACTACGTTAGGTGGGTCCACGGTTCCGACGTTGTTGCCAACGACTACAACCCAAACGAGGTTGCTCCGCCTGAAATGACTTTGTTAGAGCATTCAATACGAGAGGACGGTTATACTCAACCTATTGTTGTCTTTTCAAAAAAAGCATCAACCTATGAAGTAGTCGACGGTTTTCACAGAAACCGGGTGGGAAAGGAAGTATCGGACATAAAACTAAGGACAAAGGGTTATCTTCCCGTCACTATTATAAATAATGAAAGAACTGAAATGAAGGATAGAATTGCCGCTACTATACGACACAATCGAGCCAGAGGCGTACATGGAATTACACCAATGGCCCACGTCGTTTCCCAGTTGTACTTCAACGGATGGTCTAACAAAAGGATATGTAAAGAGCTCGGCATGGAAAAAGACGAGGTTCTCCGGTTAAAGCAGTTTACTGGGCTAGGCACTCTTTTTGAGAACAGAACCTTTTCTCCGGCCTGGGATTTGTCTGTCTTATCGGAAGGTGGCTATGAAACATCAGACAAACGTCCCTGAGTGGTTACTAAAAGAAGCCAACAAATGCCCATGGATTAAAGGGCGGGTTATGCGATGGCTGGCAAAGCCTATATACCACAATGGTAACGCGGTTGGGTTGTACCACCCAAGGCAAGGAAAATTAGGCTTTATGATATCCCCCATCTACATCACCCCTGAGAGCAGGCGCTTGGGAGCGATGCACGACACGATAAAGAGGATAAATAACCGCCCGATGATCGTCTGTGTGAACGAACGGAACGAAGCGTCGGAGCGGCTGTTTGAAAAGCTCGGGTTCACAAAGTGGCGCAGGTTCAACGGGAGGGTGAAAGGTTGGTATTGGATACTCAGATAACCGAACCGATACTCACGACGGAAGACCACCGAATCTGGGACATGTGGCACAAAACATCGCTGCTCCATGCTCGGCTCAGATCGTTCCGGAACAGGGTAGACTCGGCCAAACGGATAATCAAGACGGCCTTGAAAAGTACCGAATATAGCCTGGCGATTATGCTATCTGGAGGTAAAGACTCAGTTTGCATGACTCATCTAGCTGTTGTAGAGCTGGGGCTTTCCCTAGACGCAATTAGCGAAAAGGATGACATGGACTATCCGGGGGAGCTCGAATACATAAAATCGCTTGCTCGGACCTTGAAGCTAAATCTGAAAGTGGTGACTCCGGCGGTATCCATGAAAGAGCTGATCAAAAAGCTGTATCAAAGCGGCATAACAGCCCCTACAGAAGACGTTCACGGCCGGGCAACCAACTTCAGCAGTGAGCACTTCTACAAGCTCATTGAAAGGGCCTCATCCAAATATCGGGGAATAATGCTTGGTCTAAGAGCCAATGAAAGCCGAGCTCGTAAAATGAACTTCTATCGTAGGGGCTCCATCTATCTGAAGAAAAGCGGCAAGATCGTTTGTACGCCGCTTATTACGTGGTCCGGGCTTGATGTGATGGCCTACATGTTCAGTCGGGGAATAGAGCCCCTGCCGGTGTACAAGTGCATTGCCTTTATGCACAGCAGGGAGCCGTGGAGAATCAGGAAATCATGGTGGCTCCCAGGAGCTAATTCTAGATTCGGTGGGGTAGCGTGGCTCAGGCGATACTACCCCTCCCTTTATGCTGAGCTTGTAAAAATGTGCCCAGAGACATCAATGCTGGCCTGACCTATCCCCCGTTTCCTGATATCCTAACCACGGCCGACCCGGTGGTACGAACCCCCACCACCGGGGTATAGGCCCGACGCCCCGCGATAGTCGTCTGCCGCGGGGCGTTTTTTGTCAGGCTGCGCCAGCTTCCACCATCTTCATTATTTGGTCTACCAGGAGACCTTCCCCCAAACCCTGATCGATCATGGTTTCTACCGCCTCCGCGGTGACGCACACTGTCCCCCGCTCTCCGGTAGGCCACCCGAAGTCAAGCAGGTATTTGCCGTCGTCAGGACAAACCTCTTTTTGCACCATGCGGAACAATACCTCAACGGCCTCGACTAAACTATTCTTCTTCACGGTAAGCATAAACACCTCCATTTATCTGATTTGCTTCCTGACGTACTCGATCAGAATCTTCTCGCCCAGAGTTGACCTTAGAAGACATTTAAGCGTAGCGTGGGTTACTTCAACCGGTTCTCCTTTTCCGTGGATCAACTCCCACCACCCATCCTCCGGGCACTCCCCCGCCCTGGCCCGGTGAAACAACTTCGACACCACCGCGTCCACACCGTCCGCCTCGACCTGTATCACGACCGTCTCCCGGGTTGAATTCTCCGACTATCATAAAATGAGTTCCGAGTCCGCACCTTGCACTTCACCCGATACCACCGACGGTTCTCCGCCCGGTGACGATCCATCGGGCCCCCGAAGTGATTGGCTCCGGGGCAAGGGTTTGAGATCTTTCCGGCCCGCCAATACTCGGTGAGCCTCAGCAGCCTGAGCCAAGCGGATTGATACCTCCCTTTCCAAGTCGGGCCATAAGGCCAACTGTCTGGTCGGGAGCCATCAAGTCCGAGCTCGAAGAGCCAGGGATTACGATTTCTACCGGGTGACCTGACCGCCGCGGAGTACCGCTTCACCATACCCAGGAAGTCGTACTGTTTGCTCTCCTTTGCTCGGACAGTATACACCCAGGCCACGGCAGCGTGCTCCTTGGTGACCCGCCACCCAACCTCCCCGAGCAATGATCTGGCCAACCAAAGTTTGGTTTCGGCGTTCCACTGATCGTCAGGTATCACAGGTTCGGTCTCAGCAGAACAGCTGCTCGGCCACAACACCAGCGCGACGATGAACGCCACGACCACCGTCATCGTCGCAACCATGAGAATAAGCGCCTTGCGGCTACCCTCTTCCATAGACATAGCTACCCTCGGGAATTTGTTTATCAGGATGTTTCAGGGTTGTCAGCTGATCATGGACAAAGCGTAGACGGCGAGCGCCACCAATCCGGCGGACACCACAACCCCCACAGTGAACCACAACCCGGGGTGCCGCCACCAAGCTTCGGCCCTACTTTCGGCCAATGTGCCAGCTGAAACAGCTGCTTCCAACGCCTCAGTGAGACTAGTTTCAGCTTGCTGCCCCATCGCCACCGCCCGACGGAGATTGCCCACCTGGTCGTCCCGCAACTCCAGTCGGGACTCGAGCAGCCCGACCCGCTGCCTGACCAACGGCAATGCTGCCAGGTCGGAAACCATGCACCCCAGCACCGGTGTTGCTATCCACACACCGTCCCGGTCTTCGTGAAACATCGGAACTCGGCGGGGGCCATCGTAGTCTGGGGCGCACTCAGACGAAGGGCGCTCATTCGTCCCCTGTGCGAAGGAAAGCCTGGGGCATGTCAGGAGTCCTCCCAGAAGGCTTGCGAAGACTACGGAGCGGATTAGGGGGCAAGTAGGGAGTGTTCTCAGCATGGTATCCTCAGTACCCGAGGCGAGACATCTCGTCGGCAAGCTCCTGGGCGGAAACATCGGCACCGATGCGAACTTCGGCGATGCGTCGTCGGTTCTCCTCGAGCGCGTCGTCGATCTCTTTCACGGCAGCTTCGTCCCGGGCGTCCCGGGCCAGCACTTCCTGTCGCCGGCCTCGTAGTTCGGCCACGTTGCGGACGGCCCGCTCAACTTTCACTGCGTCTTTCAGCGACCGGACTTTCCGCTTGTAGGCTCCGACGACTACGAAAGCTCCGATTCCTATTACCAGGGCACCGCCCACCGCTCCGACCACGGTCTTCCACCAGCGCCCG
>JABAHP010003763.1_pt4 | contig 33530 bp, 65 predicted proteins | sample 7062081 | NCBI WGS metagenome assembly JABAHP01 (sample SAMN14534357, study PRJNA622989) | marine sediment metagenome | biome: marine biome [ENVO:00000428]; feature: marine pelagic biome [ENVO:01000023]; material: deep marine sediment [ENVO:00002113] | place: India: Gulf of Kutch | collected...
CTCACGGTTGAGTTCGGTACGACGATCCACGAACTGGGCGTAGATCAGTTGCGGCTGTGCGTTGAAAAGCACCTCGCGGGAGTAGACCTCCCGCACGGCACCCGACAACAGCACACCATTCTTGGTACCGCCGGTTTCCCGTGCGGAAGTCATGCTACTCGGCATGTTGAATGCTCCTTCGGCTCAGCCGAAAATGGTGGTTTGTTTGTTGTCAGTCAGGGTTCGAAAGAGCGGCCTTGGCGAGGCTTGAGGCTTCGGCAAGAAGCTGTTCGCGTTCTTTCGCGTACTGCTCTTGACTCATCCCCATGATGTTGCCTGCGTTGGCGTCGATCTTATCGGTTCCTGAGTTGACGTTGGGTACGGGCGGAAGGGTGCGGCGGGCGTTGTCCTTCGACTGGCCAACCTGTTTGTTAAGTGCTTCGGCAGTGCGGGCAAAGGCTTGCTTCGCAATGATGAGAGATTGGTCGAGTTCTTCCTTCGTGTTACCCGATACGAGTTCTGGGATGATTTCGGAGTCGTGCTCCGAAATCAAGGAATTTCTGTACGCATCCAGGTCCTTGGACTGCAAGTCCTTCTGGAGCTTGTCGTTCTGGGCCTGGAGGTCGGTGATTCGGCCGCCAAAAAGCTCCTCGGCTTTGGCCATGGTGTTCTTCGTAGCGGCGTCCAGGGCGGCAGAGAGCTGGTCCTGGGTGATCCCCTGAGGGGTATTCGGGTCGGGCTCTTCCGGCTTATCGGAGGGTTTGCCGGAGGGCTTGCCGCCATCGAGCTTGGCCAGGGCAGCGGTCAGGTCGGCGATCTGCTTGTCCTTCTCGGACAGCTGCCCACGGACCGCAGCGAGATCGGTGTTCAGCCCCTCGATCTTGCTGTACTGCTTCTGCTTCTCATCGGTACGGGCCTTCTGGATGGCCGCGTTGATGTCCACGGTGAGCGGGTCGGGGGTCGGATCGTCTTCTTTTTTACCGGCGGCATCGTCGCCTTCTTTGCCGTCGTCGGTGGTCTCACCGCCCAGGTCAACACTGCCACCGTTGTTCGGCATGGAGGCGGTCGAACCGCCGCCACCTCCGGAGTTAGTGGGGTTGTTGCAATGGACGATTCCTCGGCGCATGGCGTTGGTCAGGTCGGCGAAAAGTTCTTCCATGATGTTCTCCAAGAACGGTGTAAGAGGGTGTGTGAGTTCTCCGATTTAACGGAGTAAGCTGACCTATAGTAGGTCAGCCTTGAGAGTCAAGCTCTGCCAGGGCGGCATCGCGTTCGGCTTGTTCCTTCTCCAACATGTACCGGGCATTTTTCATGCGGTCGCTGTCGGACTTGATGCCTTCCGCCTCCATGAGGGTTCTGGCATCGGATCTGGCCGTCCAGTAGAGGTCGCTGGATTCGTCTTCCAGACGGGGATCAGGTGGGGTAGGCGTATCAGGCATGGTCTATCCTTCTGTACGCGGACGTCCGCGTGGCTCTTCTGATTCTGACGTGTTCTGTCCGTTACCGGACTCCTGCCCAGAGGTCGGGACACCGGTACGGTTGTTTCCTTCAACTGGAGGGGGCGAGGTCTCCAGAGCGATCTTGGCACGCCGCTTGGCGTCCTCCTCGATCTTCTTGACCTTCTGCTCGATGTTCTGCTCTCCAAGATTCTTGAGGGCAGAGGGGATGTCTTGGAGGCCAGCCTGTAGTTTGGCGATCTCGATCTGCGCCTCGACAAGACGGTCCTTCGGAAGAGGACTATTCCACACCAGCTCGGTGGTCAGTTGAATGTCCGCGTAGTCGTCCTCGGTCATCTTTGATTTATTGGAGCGCCCGTCGATAGGGGCGCGGTTACCCTCGTCATCGCGGAGGTACATCTTCTTGAGATGGTACATCCACCGAAGGGTAAGAACCAGGACCCTAACAATTCCAGGCGAGTACATCAGGTGCTTGATCTCTGATTGTTCAATAAGAGGCAAGTACATGGTGTGGAGAGCTACCCCGGAGGTATTGCTGATCGCTTGCTTCGTTCCCTGGGCAATCTCTGGGACACCCATGAGCGCGTGAAGGTCGGTGGTCACCGTCTCACGGTACTTGTTCGAGGCCTCAAGGTCGCTCTGCAACTCCAGATTTTTGACGTCACCGTCTTTGGGCAGGTTGCCCCAGATCTTATTGGGGCCTTTCTGGAGGCTTCCGGACTTCGCTCCAAAAATCAGGGTGACCGGGTCGGCGTGGTACTTGATGATCTGGCCGATGTTGGTGGTCGAGTCGGTGATCTCCTCGTTCAGCTTCTCGGCGATCTGGATGTCGTCCTGGCCGAACAGGGAGTCACCGTTGACGAAGTTTCGGATGTGAACGACGTAGACCTCTCCGATGGCGTTCGGAGTAGTCTCCTCAGCCGAGACGGTGTTTCCGCCAACGTCGGTCTCCCAGGTTCGGATCTCTTGCTTGTCGATATAGAAGTTTTGGTACTTGGTGTCCCAGGTACCGTTCGTGTTGAACCGACGTACGGGGATCCTCAGATGCATCCCAACCAGCTCGTCCATGTCGAAGTCGCTGTAGATCGGAGTGCAGTAGGCGCTGTTAAGAACAACGATTCGGATGGCAGTGGATAGGTCGGTCTCGACCGTGGCGCTTTCTGGGTTGAACTTGGTGATGGCCTCGGCCATCTCGACAGGAGCGACCATCACATAGGCGTCACCGGTCACCGACCCGAACTGGGCCATACGTAGGAACTTCTCTTCCGGGTTTGGACCCCACTGCTCGATAGCGGTCTCAAGAATATCCTGGTACCGGGGGTTGATAATCTGGACACCCTGCCCGAAGGCGAAGTAGTTGACCTTGTCGATATTCTTCTTGAGGTAGTTTACGGTGGTCGGGCGCGTCTCGTCTTCGTTGAGCTGGCTGGCTTCGCGGTGGCCCCGGTAGATGGCCCAGTTGACCCGGTACCGGGTCCGCCGGTGGTTGTACTCGTTCATCCGGTCGAGGAGGTACGTGTCCTCATTATGCGATGGGGCTATCCCCAAAGCATGGGAGAAGAATTGCCGGACGCCGTTCCAAAAAGCCATTGATCAACCCCACTTATGCCCGAAACAGGTTGTGCTCGGTCTCCTCGACCTCGCCACCGTAGGGCCTAGTCATAGCGGCCTCAATCGCCAACTCAAGAGAATCGGGGTAGTCGTCATGGGCACCACGTAAATCTGGATGATGGAGGGAGAGGAGCCCGTTCTTGTAATCCTTCTCCAGATCCAGCATTTGGGAGCGGAAAGCCTTGTATTCTGAGCGCTGTTCGCACTCGGGACCGCCGGGCCATGTGATCATTCCGGTGTGAACGTCGGCCAGAAGCTGCCGGCCAAGAAGGTCCTTACTCTGGGAGGAGAAGGGGACGAATATGACCTCAGCGTAGTCGAAGTGGGCTCTAGCCCGGTCACCGAGGGCCACTCCAACACCGGTGTAGTCCAGGGCGATCCTCTCAGGGCGCCACCGCTCCAGGTACTTCTGGATCTGGACGAATTGGGCCTCGTAGTCATCGCCGACCATCTCCAGCCAATCGACTACGTGCTTGCCGAAGATCTCGACTTCGATCTCCCCTTCTTCGGGGTCATAGGCCTCAAGAACCTGCCGGGGCCGATCCCAGTCCACTTCAAGAACCGTAACTACCGTCGAGTCGTGAACCTTACCGAAGTCAATGCCGGCGACGTAGTGGACCCCCACACGGGGACGATCCATAATATCGGAGAAGTACCCTTGGGTGACGGTTCTATTGAGGAACTGTTCCTCGGTCATGGCCAGACCACGCTCCAACATGAAGCGGCAGTTGTAGGCCATCATGAACTCGTCTGACCTCTCACCGAGGCGGGCGATCTCCTTGAGGACGAATCTCTCATAGGCAACGTTCCATTTCGCTGCCTCCCTCCAGTTGACGAAGAAGTGGTTCTGGGAGGACCCCTGCCGCTCCCGCCGTTCGTTGTGCCTGATGGAGTTGTAGAAGTGGGATTTCTTGGCGTTGGCGGTCCCGATCTTCACGATGGTACCGCCGGTAGCGGCCATCATCGGTCCGATCGACTTCGAGGCCTTCTCANNACTCTCCTCCATAATACCGAGGTGCAGGGTCAGGCCTTCAATGTTGGATTGGTCGGAGGCCGTCGAGCAGACGATCATAGACCCGTTGCTCATCTTGACCGTGTTACCGTTATTGGTCTCGAAGGTGACGCCACATTCCTCCAAAATTTTGGAGGCTTCCTCCCGCTTGAAGAATCCACGTACGCGGGTGAAGATGATCTTGGCCTGAGCTTCTTTAGGGGCGAAGATACCGATCCAGAATCCGTCCTCGTAGGATCGGATGGCGCCGGATCTGGGGTCGAGGTACCGGAACCGGTCGTCGTCCGGGTACATAGCCGACAGGGCTGGAAGTACCACCATCAGGGCGCCAGATACGGCCGCCAGGGTTTGGCTCTTGCCGGACTGCCGGCTGAACAGGGCCGTGATCTCCTCCTGTAGGCGCTCCAGGATACAGTAGACCAGTCGGCGGGCGAATTTCCTTTGATACTCATACAGAGGAGCGCCGGAGAGCGCGTCAGCAACTTGGAGTATCTTCTCGACCACTTCCCCGGTATCGATACCAGGGGTTCTGCGGTTGATCATGGAGTCCATGGTTGGACCCGTCATTGTGAAATCATCCGCCTCTGCCTGCATCGAGCGCTCCATGAAAAAAGCCGCCTTGGACTCCAAGGCGGCTATCCCTCAACCATGAGGGGTGCACAACCGATGGGTCGGCGGTGCTGCGGACACTACCGACCCAAACGGGACTTTTCAAGCTCTCGATGAACCCATCAGTGTGGCGAGGTACTTCTCAGGGTCCTTCGCCTTGAGCGACCGACGCCTATGAGGGGCGGCGGACTCTTCGTGCCAGTCGGGCTCCTGGCTCGGTTTATTGTTGCGTTTCGGCTTCGGCGGGTCATCGGTGATACCGAGCTGAGCCAACAGATCCTCGTCATCTTCCATGTCGATCACTCCTCCATCCACAATGGATGGGTTATCAGGGTCAAATTCGAACTCACCTCCAGGGCGACTCTTCGAGGTAGGTACCCCACGGACGAGAGCGCTACCGGCGAACTCGGCAGCACGGTACTGGAGGACTAAGCCTTCGCCAGAGGCATTGGCTTTGAACCACTTGACTTCGTTGCCGCTGTCCCGCTGGTTTTTGAGTACCTTGTTTATGTAGGGCGTGACTCCGGATGAGTCGCTGAGGTCGTAGCAGATAACGCGCCTTTGATCATGCACGGTGACGACTGTTTTACCGACACCGAATACGATGAGTTCTTCGCCTTCATCTGAGCTGGCAACCGCCATTAGAAGGCCTTCTAGGCACGCCGGAGGCTCCGAGTAGAACCAGTCCGTATCAGTGAACTTTCGAACTGTGGTAGCCATCAGTTACCGCCTTTCTTCCACTCTTCCCCTTCGTCGTCGTCGTCGTCCCACGACGGGCTCCAACTACCGCCACCGAGCATGTCTTCGGCGATCTGGTCCGGGGTCTTCGCTCCCGCTCCCCCAGAACCGTCCAGCTCGATCGGGACATCGTTGGACGAGCGGTCCGAGATCTTGGAGAGCGCGTCCCCAAGAGTGATCTGAGCAGTCATGTTGTCGAAGCCGACGAGCTTGTTCGTATCACTGGCCTTGATGATACGATTGGAGTGACCTCCATAGGGCAACTCGTCGGACACGAACAGCGTGCGGAGCTTGCACCTCTCTGGCTTATCGTCCACGATCTTGTCGCTGATCGGAGAGCATCCGTCTGTGATGAGCACCACGTCACACTTGCGATACTCCGGATCTGACTGGAGGTCCTTGTAGGCGTAGAGGACGGCCCTCTCGATGTCGGTACTGCCGCCGTCGTACTGCTGCTCGCCCAACCACTTCATCGTGTCCAGGGCGGTCTGTCGATCCTTGGCGCTTTTCATATCACCGACGCCACCGGTGAAGGGTACGATGTGGACGACCCATTTGTCCTTGGCGGCGAAGGTGAGCAACGCCAACGTGATCACGTTGGCAACCCATGCACGACTGACTCGTCCTCCGATGTCACAGCAACGCATGGACCCGGAGAGGTCGAGGAGCACGTAGAGGTGGCAGTTGCCTTCCTCTTCGTCCTGACTGTGCTGAACCTCCAACTTCTTGGAGGCTAGATTCTGGTCGAAGTTCTCCCGCGCCATCTCCAGGGGATCTACCGTGTCCACCTGGGAGTAGTCGGTCATCAGGTCCTCTCGCTTGCGATCGGTATCCTGGTCGGCGTCGACATCCTCCATATTTCCTGCGCCAAGCTCTTCTGCCAGCCGCGAGAACTCCTTGAACAAGAGAGGATAGGTGATCGGAAGGTCCTTGGCGTGCTTGACCACAGACTTGGCAAGGTTGACCCCTGGAGCCTCAGAGGCGTTGAAGTAGCGTCCGAAACCACATCCGCTCATGTAGGAGCCCATAGCATCGCTGTCGCAGACCTCGATTGGGCTGGTAAGGGACTGGAGATACTCGTCAAACGACTCGGTGGCCTCATCGTAGGCCAGCTGAAACTCATTGGCCAGGACATCCAGCTCCTTCTCTCCGTAGTAACCGTAGCTGTGGGCATTCTGGTTCTCCGCCTCGATCGGGGTGGCTTTCTTGAGGCACTGTCGACGAGCCGCGATGGCCTTCTTCATGTCATCCAAAAACTGGAGTACGGCCTTCATCGGGTCATTCAGCTGGATCAACTGTTGCATGTAGTTGGACTTGGCCATCGACTCCAAGAAGTCCTTACGATTGGCGATCCTGGTCTTCTTCTTCCAGTATTGCGGGTCGGCCTTCTCCAGGTCCTCCAGGAGTTCTTCGTCCGGGATGAATGACGTATTCCCTTTGTTGTTTACCAGTAGGTAGACGTCGAGGACCATCGAGGCGTCCGGGAACTTGGCTTCCTTGCAGGCCTTGTCCAAGCTCTCGGCGGTCGTGGGAATGTTGAGCAGACCGTCCCAGTCGTCACTCACTGGTTCCATGTCGCCCTTATTGTCGTTATCGGTCATGATGTTCTCCGTTGGTTGTGCGTTGGTAGATTACTTGGCCTCGTACAGCTTGTCAGCCATTTCCAGAACTTCGGCTGCCGCCGCTTTGGCCTGGGACCAGAGGACTTCTGCCTCACGGCACTTGTAGTGCTCGATGGCGTTCATGGCGGTGTGTGCCTCGACGGCCATGTCCTGGACGGCCTTCGTGTAGGTTGTCTCTAAGGACATGGCCCCTCGCAAAGAGGAGACACGCGCTCCAATGGTGACCAGGGCCGACTTGTTCTTCTGAATCTGGACAGCCCGCTGCATAGGCTGCATGGCCTTGCCGAACTCGCTCTCGCTCTTCTTGTCGCCGGATATTACCCAGGCGTTGTCGAGCGATCCAATGTCCGAGATCAGGACTCGGTTACGCCCCTTGAGGACTGCGCTCGCAGCCAGGACACGCAGGCACTGGCGCAAGCGACGGTCGCTGATCCCTCCCCTGGCGTCAGCCACCTGGATGAGGGTGTCGAGAACGAAATCCCCGATCCCGTTTTCAGCAACGTACTTGATACGCCTCTTGACCTGATTCAGATCTTTCATCGAGAAGGTTGGCAGCTCGCAGTCAGGAGCGCGGAGCATGGCCTTTCGGTCCTGCTTTCGGCTCAGGTTCTCGGCACGGGCACGGAAGAGGAAGCGGTCGTACACCGCCCCGAGTTCTTTCTCGTCCTCCCGATCGAAGTTGGTGGTGGCGATGCAGGTTTTGAGCGGGCATCGAAGGATCTGTGCGCCTCGCGAGAAGGTGCGCTCGTTCAGAATCTCCAGCATGGACCGCAAGGCCCCACTGGACAGGTCCATGATCTCGTCCACGAAGGCAAAGTCGGCCTCGGCCAGGGTGCCTTCGGTGTTGTGCCAGAAGCGCCCTTCCTGTCGGAGGATCTTCACATTGGGAGGACCTACGATAGCGTCCTCCGTCATCTTTCTGGTGCATTGGATCTTGAAGACCCTGGCCCCCTCTATCGCGTTGAGCAACTTTAGTGCGAAATAGGACTTCGCGACCCCGTGGGTGCCTTCGATCAGCAAGTGGTGACCGGTCAGCAACGCATACAGCGCCTGATTGGCCATCGCCGTTCGTCCGATGACTTGATTCCGCAGGGCAGCCACCGTTGCGCGGATCCTTCTCACCGCTTGTTTCGTGTTCTTGTCGAGCATAGGTCTCTCCGTTCGGTTGTGCACAGATACGATATAACGCCTCCAAAAAATAACGCCACGCGACTTTGGCCGCGTGGCGTTATTAGAAGCTCTCTTTTCGCCTAGAGGTTACTTCTTGGCCGGGGCCTTGCGAGTGCGCTTCGGCTTGCCGTTGGGGTCACCGAGCTTCTTGGCCTTGACGTCCTCTTCGCTGAGGGTGATACCTCCGGCGATCCAGAACAGTTTGGTCTCTCCGTCATTGACACGGCTGGCCTTGTAGGGCTTATTGAAGTCGGCGATGAACTCCAACGTCTTGCCGTCCTCACAGACGAGGCGGGCGAGGTAATCGGCGTAGGCAACTCGCAGCTCCTCGTCCGACATGTCGGCCAGGGTGCTGGAGATGTCCTCGGTCTCGTTGCCTTGGTCGACGTAGAACTGGAGCAACTCACTCCGGATGTCCTCGATCTCGGCTTCGTCGGCCGTCTCCTGGACGTATTCCAACTGATCTCCGGTAACGAGGTCGGTGGTGTCTTCCTCTTCCTCCTCTTCTTCCTCTTCCGGCTCGGGCTCCGGTTCCTTTTTGGTCTTGGCCGGGGCTTTTCGCTTGCGGCTCGGGGCCTTACCACCGGGCTCGTCGCTGGTGTCGGCCGGCACGGTCTCGGCGGGTGCACCACCGGTGATGCCAGCTGCCGCCAGCTTGGCGGCTACCTTGTCTGCGATCAGGTCAGCAAGACCTTCGATCATCTCTTCTGCGTCCATAGTTCCTCCTTGCAAGGGGTTAAGTTAAGCGGACGTGCTTACAGGCTTGCCACTATGGCAAGCCTACAAGTTTGTGGAGTTGCAAAGATAGGCGGTATCCACGTTGAATCGCCAAGTCTACGCACCTTCGAACATTGTCACGGTATTCCTCGGTGTCGGTGCCGCCTAGAGGCTCTATCGGCTGGAGGAACACGACCGGGCCGAACTTGTCGACCAGTGGTAGCAGACGTTCGTTGTCTGGGATCAGGACCTTCACCTGATCCGGGAAGGGGATAACGATCTTCTCCGTCTTCGGGGACAACGAAATTTTGACGTTCCTCGGTACCGTATCAAACTTAGGTCGGACGGTACCGTTGGTTTCTATGTCGACCCAAGGGAAGATAGACGACAAGGCTCGTAGGAGGACGTCGTCCAACTGGAGTAGCGGCTCCCCTCCAGTTATTACTAGCCCGCTTCCTTCTTTTGCCAAAGCGTGGAGGGAGTTGACTATGTCCTCTCCAGAGGTCTTGCGGTGACTATGTAATTGTGGAGTATCGCACCAAGGGCAGGTAGGGCTCGGCTTTCCTGGGTCTCCCCAGAGGTTGCATCCGGCAAATCGGAGGAACACGCACGGACGGCCGGCGTTGAACCCTTCTCCTTGGATGGTCGGTCCGAAGATCTCTGAGACGCTATAGTTCCCAAGTCGCGAAGCAGTTCTCGGTTTCATGTATGACGATCCTCGTGATCTTGATGGGGTGCTTCTCAAATAGCATAGGGCAGATCTTCTCGCCCAGATACTTCGCGATGTTCTCAGCTGTCGGGTTGTACGGCATCAGATACTTCTTCTGCTTACCCCCCGGAACATCTGGGATGTGCTTCATGAGGGCCACTACCGGATCCTCGTTGAAAAGCACCATGCCGTGGTCCCAGTTATTGTCTATCCACTTTCCGAGCTGCTGTTTCAGAACCGCGAAATCGATGACTCTGCCCTTGTCATCCAGCTCTTCTGCTTCAGCGGTGAAGAAGGCTACGTAGTTGTGCCCGTGTAGGTGTCCGCACTTATTCTCGTGTCCGTAGACTCGGTGGCCCATGCAGAACTGGAGCCTTCTGGTGCAATTAATAATCCCCATCGATTTCCCCTTCGTTGTAGTAGCATCTGTCGATGTGCTCCCCTAATCTTTTTAGTAGTCCGTCTATGCGGAAGGGGCAACCACTGACTCGGTATAAGAAATCCACGACGTACTCTTTGTTGGTCCTCTTCGTGGCCGCCAGTATCACGTCGGGGAATCTATTCATGATCTCCTTGATAAGTTCCTCATCGGTGACGATTCTGAGATCTGTCATAGAATACCTTTCGACTTATACCACTCAGAAATGTTGGCAGAGAACTCGGCCCTAGTGGTGTCGAAGTCGGACATATTGTCTTCCTTGCACCACAGTCTTTCGGTGTGGGTACGAGACTCGTAGGACCCGACTCCACGACAAGCCATGCACTCGTGGGTGGCTATGAGCTTCACTCCAACAAACTGTGGAGAGCACTGCTGAATCAGGTGGTGAGCGATGTCGTAGGTGAGTTCTTCCTGGACGGTGGGGCGGGCCGCCCGCCATTCGACCAAGCGAGCCAGCTTGGACAGGCCGACCAACCTCTTTCCAGGAAGATAGCAGACGTGGGCGTACCCTATTATTGGGAGGTGGTGATGGGCGCATATGGAGACGAAACGGATACCTGTGACGGTGACCAGCTGATTGCCTTCGTCTGGGGTCTCGATAGGAAAGGTGGTGAAGTCGAAAGGCATCTCCCCTTCGCCGATCAGGAACTCGTTAGCGAACATCTTGGCCACCCTCTCGGGGGTACCCTCGGTGTCTGGCTTTGCGAGGTTGATGCCAAGCTCCTCACAAAATTTTCTGTAGTGGTCCGCTGCTTTGGCTAGATCGCGCATTCTACCCTCACGAGTCCATTCTTCCAAAGCCAGTCGAAAGCCTCGATCAGCTTGGCATCCGGAAGAGATCTGCGACCGTGCCTCCAGTTGGACAGCTCGGTCTTGTTGATGGATGTGTCCTCGCATAGCCTAGCGGCGGTACCGTGTGGCGCTAGCCCAAGGACTTCCAGGACGAACTTCTCGAAGGTCACTGGATGATCTCCACTCCGGCACAGGGCTTTCCGTCCACTCTGAGGAGCTTTTCTCCGCAGATACAGTCTCGGTCAGGGGATTCGAGAACTGCCGTCAGATCGCACGATATGCCGCATGAGGGGCATAGTAGGCGCTTGGCCGACTTACCGGCTTCGAAGGCCTCTTCCAGGTCCGGATTCTGGGACCGGATTCCCCCTCTCCGGCGCTCTGACGACTTCTTCGACCATTCCAGGGCTTCCCGGTACTTCGGATCCTGGTTCATGTCGAAGGTGTTCTGGCTGGTATGGCCTTGCTCGTCTACCGAGATGTTTTTGGCGTTTAGCCCTCTGACGCCGCTCATACCTGGCCCTGCCACCACAGGTCGATCAGGCGATCTAGGACCTTGATACGGTCGGCCAGGGCGTTGTCTCGGCCCTTGAGAACGCCAGCCGCTCGACCGTTATTCTCGAACTCTGCCGGCGTAGTGGGAGCGGGGGTCGGGGAGTTGCGCTCTTCCTCGATCTGCTTCCGTTCGTACTCGGCGCGTACCTTCTCGGCGTAAAGGGTTTCCAGTAACAGGCGGTCAGACATGATTAGTCCTCCAATTTCTTGTAGATGTCAGTTGAGAATCCTCGGACTTCGTACCGGCCGCCATTGATGTCGTGGACGCAGCAGCGAGGTCCGAATCCGAGGTTTTCGACCTGCACCACACTGACGATGTGTTCCTTGTTGAGAACTACGCTCTCAGAGGATCGGTACAGGGGAAGCTCAATAAATTTATCTGCCATAGCTACTCCTCTTCCAAGTGCTTCCACGTTCTACGGGCCACGACATCAGCCACTGTTGCTGGGTTTACCTTCAGCTCCTGCGCCATGACTCTCTGACTAATCACCCCTATATTTTTACGAATCCACCTGACCTTACTGGCGGTCAGCTTGGCGTTGTGGTGCGAGTCTCCAAGGTTTTGCCGCAGTACGCGGTGGCTGTGAAGCCTGTTCTCTGACGGAGTGACGTACTCCAGATTTTCTGGGTGGTTATTACTCTTGTCCCCGTCCTTGTGGTTTATCTGGTATCCTTCTGGACGTGGCCCGTGGTGGATCAGGGCTACCAGCGTATGCACGTAGATGATCTTCTTCTTCCGATCCTTGTGGGCTACGAAGAATAGGTAGCCATTACCTGATGCAGAGAGCTTAAGGCCCTTCCCAGGCCTTCTAAGCCCTCGGCAGTCGACACGGGGCAGGGAGCGCACACACGCTCCGTCTGTTGATATTTCGTAGTATCCCTTAAAGCCAGGTACAGGTAGATAATCCATACGGTAACCAGGACAAGAGGTCATACCTTGTCAAGCCTCCACCTCAAAAATGAAGGAAACCGCAAGGAGTCGTCCTCGGTGACCTCGAAAAACTTCACCTCCGCCGGAAGCCCTAGGTAGTCTTCCTGATTATCCCAAATCTCTTGCCGCTCCTTGTCAGTAAATCCTGTACCTACCTCACAATCGATTTCCCGTCCGTCATATTCGGCACGAACTCTTATGCCTCCGAGCCTGCCAGTGTGTTTTCCGGTACCTGGGAAGAATCCGACGCAGGTGAACTCATCGCTCAACCATTCTTTACACTTGACCCACGCTTGTGACCGACCGTTTGCGTATGGCGCGTTGGCGTCATGCAGCACCGTCCCTTCCCACCCGTTACGGACCTCGGCCGCGTGCTCCTCCATAACTTCGGAGATAGTAGTGACTCGGGTACGGCATACCTCGACGAACATCTTGTCGTCGTAGGGGATGTGTTTCTCCATCAGCGCCCAGCGTTCATGTGCGGGCATCTCATAACGCTTGCTGTCGACCTCGGTTCGTAGCACCAGATCGAAAGGGAAAAACATCATCTCGATGTCCGCCCCTTTCTTCTTGGTTCCGGTCATACTGGAGTTCCATGTTCCGTCCGCCGCGTAGGCCTCGCCATCGACGTGGCAGGGGAACGGGATGGCGGCCTCCAGCGCGTCAACGAAGTGGTCCATATTGAACAGAGGCTTGAGGGTGCGAGAGTAGACCCCTCTATCGCGGGTATGCACCTTGATGACGCAACGCAATCCATCCATCTTCGGAGTCGAATAGAACTCCCTCTCCTGCAAAATTTTGGAGCGCTTCTTGTCGGACATCTTGCACCAGTCGGCGCAGAGGGCGGGCTGGAACTCTTTCACCACGCCTTGGGCTTTCTTGATGGCGGCGACCGTGATGCCGGCGTCCAACTTCTTGTCTATGATGGCGGCGATGACATTGCGGGGCCACCCTTGCTGAAGCTTGGCCTGTATCCGTCCGGCTGTGACCTGAGGAGTAGCCGCTCGTATCTCTGCCGCCTCCAAGATCTCGTTCAACGGGAGGTCCGCACCGCAAGGCTCTGCCTCGTCCACCATCTTCATCGTGGTGAACCATTGTCGCTTGTTGTTGCCCACCAGGGCCAGGAATAGCTTGTGGGCTGGGGTGTGCCACTCTTTGGCCAACTCCTTCTTGGCGTTGCCACGAGCCTCTTTGACGGCTGTTAGGTCAGTGGATAGGGATTTGGCCAGGGCAAGTGAGATCATCGGGCGAACCTTACATGTTTACAAGGGGTGTCAACTATCACCATCCACGCGAGTTGTATTTCGCCTTGGTCATACCGGTCAAGGCGGCTCGGCCAGCCTTGTTGAGGTTGACCATAGCGGTGACCAGAGAGCCGGTCAGCTGGTCGGTAAAGGTAGCTGAGTATTGCGGACTATCGGCCACTGGGATCCTTACGGTGTACTCGTATATCCGTGCGTCCGCGTCTGTGTTCTCGGTGACCTTCGTAGCCCCCCCTCTGAATGACGATAAGAACTTGTTGATGGCCTCTGAGAGCATTGACCCTATCTTCATGCGATGGTAGGTGGCACCGCCCTCTCTGGATAAGGTGTCCGCGTCGATGCGGACGTGGAACACGATCTCGTTACCGGTTAAGTAAGCCCCTACACCGTTATCCAGGGGCATGCTGAACGAATCCCGTTTACTCGGGTCATCGATCAGCTTGACGAGCTTGCACAACGTATCCCTGAGAACAAGACGATTGAGGGTGACTTCTTCCCCGTCACCCTCCTGTAACCATTTGATCAGTCGGCATACCTGGACAATGTTCACCTGCTCCGTCATCGCTTAACCTTCGGTAATCGGCGTTTGACTTTCGCCGGCTTGTGGTGTTTCGCCACGATCTCCCCAATAGGCCTTCGGGAGATCAGGTCTGAGACGATGTCCATAGAAACCCACATTGGTTTGCCCGCGTTGTAGCGAGAGGATTCGAAGAGGATTATCGGCCTTTTTTCGGAGCCGGTGACCGCGCACCTATCAGATCCGAATGCAGCCTTTCCGTCTCTCCAGTTTTCCGGAGCGCCGGGCTCGCACTCTGGTACGTATTTGGTCAGGGGTCTGATAGCCTTCTTCGTCTTCTTCTTCATGAACTTTTTGAGCTTCATGTCGCCTCCGTTATGAAGACACGGTTCACCCGCTGCTCGATCAGAGGAGGGTTCGGCAGCATCTGGTAGACATCCCGTAGTGCTTCTGCGAACTGACGTGCATCCCCAATGCTGGGATTGCCGCGACTGTCGGTGAATACGTGGATGTCCTCTCCACCGCATTTCTGGAGGTAGTTGTCCACCTCATCTTGCAGGTCAATTATGGTCTGTTGGTTCACGGGAGTCTCCACGGCTTCCATAAGGTCCTCCTTTTACAGCATCCGCATCATGTGTTCAATGAGGTTGTGATGCGTTGCGTCCATACCATTATAAACCGCCTCTTCAACATTGGGGGCAGGTTTGACCGGCTGACCGAACTCGTCCAACAGGCATTCCCCGCGAAGTCTGATGGCGGTGGCAAGCAGCGTGGTAGGGTTGTACCCGGCTCGAAGGGCTGCTATGTAGGCATCCATCAGCTCGACTGCCAGATCCTCTGGACGGTCTTCTCGGTCGTTGATTTTCTCCCCAGTCATCTCGAACTGTTTTAGCAGGGTCAGTGTGTGCTCGTCCATGAGGCGAACCCGGTCTGCCACCGCCTTCATAACGGCGTCCTCGGAGCTGGACGAGATGGCGGACGTCTCTTCTGACGCCATTTCCTTCTTCCAGGCTGCGATCTGGCTCTCGCATTGCTCGGTGGTCTTGATGCGCTTGTTGATCTGACGAACCAGTCTATAGGCCTTCGCGATACCCTTCTTGTCTCCAGTATCGTGGAGCGCTACGACCTCATCAACCGTGGATCGATCCATCAGGAACCCCCTCAATCGTGATGTCCACGATGTTTAGAGACGAACGGGCAACGGCCGCAGCGATGACGGCTACCTCCATGCTCGACCAGAGCCCCATCTGGAGGTCTCGGCTGATCTTTCCGGGCTGCTCATACCCTGGCGGTGTCTGGGGAACTGGGATCTCTCCTTCTGGGCAGCACTTGATCTGCCCTTTGCCGTCCACGTAGACGACGTAGGGGTTACCTCTATTGGAGGCGTTGATTCGGTATTTCATCTCATGCTCCTGATGACTTGCTCATCGATGAATAGTCTAAGTCTGTTGCGTCCCGTATCATCTTGGGTGACGACGCTCTTACCCTCGTTCACCGCCTCATCTACGAGAACTTCAAAAACGTACCTATGGAGTTCGGGTTGGTAGAACCGGGAAAAGTCGTAGTCCTTTTCCAGATGCGGAGCCGAGGACTTTATCAGGTACAATACTCTTTGTGCCGTGTCCTGGTTCATGACGTACCAGATACGCTGCCTCTTATCCGAGAGGAATTTACGCACCACGTCTCGGCAATCGTGCTCGAACTTTTCCTCCTTCTCCTGCTCCGACAGCTGATCTGCTACCGCCTGCATACCCTTCAGAACTTTCTCAGACACGCCTCCAGCTGCTTTTCCGAACTCTTGAAATTCTTCGGCGGTTTTTCTCCAAGAGGCGCCGAGGTTTCCGATCTGCTTTCCGACCCTTCGGCAGGCTTCATCTGCCGCGACCCAAGCCGAGTTCAAGATCCTCTCGGTCTCGTACCGGGGGTCTTCCTGCACCTCCTCTACGTCGATTTTCTGTAACGGCCTACGAGGCGGTTTCACGTCTTCCTCGACATCCGAAGGGTTAGGATCAGGTCTTCTTGCTTCAGCGACTTGACAGTCTTGCCTCTCGTCTTGAAGTCGGTTTGATTGAACTCTACTCTCTGATCCTCTACCTCGAAGGTATAGTCAGAGATCTGGGTAGTGGCTGGGAGGGCCGCTCGAACTACCGCGTCGATCCTTCCTTCAGATATCTGCCCGAGGACATTCTTCAGAAAGATTTTGAGGTCCGTTATGGTAGTGATCTGTGGCCCCTTCATTCCCGCGATGATGTAGTCGGCCAGATTATCAGGATCAGGGGAACTATTCCGTGGCGTTAGAACCATAGAAGGCCTCCTCCAGTATGTCGGTATCGTAGTCTCGGTAGTCCTGGACTCTCTCTGCCCACTCAGGGTCGTCTGCTACTCCATATTCATTGAGTACCGACTTAGCAACCTCCAAACAGCTCGACACCGTGCTTCGAAGGTGCAGGTGCTGGATAACGGCGTAGGACACACGGTTCTGGATCTCTCGATCCCGCATGGCGTCCAGCTCTCGACGGTATTGCTCCTCGTTTCCGTGTTTGAGCATATCGAGTAGCTCCTGGTAACTGGTCATGTGTCTCCAGGCATCGTCACTCACGTCTTCCGCGCAGCCGTCATCTATAGCCTTCTTTCGAAGGTCCTCCAGCAACTTGGAGCGATTCTCCAGTGGTAGGTGGACCATCCACATCAGCTGATAGATGGGAACGTCTTTGAGGTGAGCTGGGATACCGTGCATGGGCTATACTCCTGCGACCTTCTCTGTCCATATCTCATGGATTAGTCCGGCTTGTTTCTCCGTGACATTCTTACCGGCCTCCAGATCTTCGGTCATATCTTCCAGGAATCTCCTCTCGAAAGCGGTTAATTCGTCCTCAACTTCTTCTATGATCTGATTTACCAGACCTAGCAGCTCTTCGCTCATTCCTGCATCTCCATAAGCTGGAGGACCGCGTTGCTCCGTGCTTCTCGGTCCGTTCTCGGGTCGTCGATGGTTTCTTTGAGCGCTCGAATCTTACTCCTACGAATAAACCTCCATACCAATATCCTCGACATCAAGGCTAGCCCTAGACACAGAGGCAATAAAAGCGAGATAACCACGACAGCGGAAAGGATATTGATCACAGAAGGCCCTCTTCTTTGAGATCGATAATGAAGTCCTCAACGCGGGCTCCGTGGGTGGCGTTCGGCGCCTTGGACCGCAACATGCTCCGCATCATATCGATAGCTGTGTGAAGTCGATCGCTGATCTTGTTTTGCCTACTTCGGAGATCTCTGTCGGACTCTTGGCTCCGGGCAGACAGATCCTTCAGCTCAGATTCTCTGGCGTTGATGCGGTTAACCAGCTCGACATTCTCCTCAGCCAGAGTCTTCTCCGTGTCCAGAAGGCTACGAATCTCAGCCTGTAGATCAGTTTTCTCTTTGATAAGCGTGTGCATCGCCTTGTGGAGCGACTGGGCCGAGGTGTTACCTAGAAGCTTGTACACCGTCTCTGTGGAGGAGCAGGCGGACTTTATGACGAAATCCCAGTCATCCTCTCCGAGCTGGACGAGGGCGTCACCGGCCTCTGTCACATACTGGAACTGGAGACCTTCCAGACGGTCTAGGGCTTTTCTCAGGGCTTCGATGGAGGCCTCACGTTTGTTGATAGGCATCAGGCACCCCCGCTCTGTCTGACTGCTTCGGACCATCCATCATAGCCGTATTGCCTCGCCACCACATTGAGACAGTCTATGTGCTGCACCTTTTCTACGGGCTGAAGTCTCAAGGTGTAGCGTTGGTAAAGAGCCACCGCGTCCTCATCGCCTCTTCGTATCCCTTTCTTCAGCTTCTTTGCTTCGATCTTGATGTCTTTCAGAGACATGTCTATTCCTTTACTACAGCCACCGGGTTGACGTACTCTTTTATTTCGGGGGACGTCAGTTGCTCTCCCCCCGTACGGTAGACCTTCGGGGACCCGTCCTTTCTACTAAGGACGAACTTCTTATCTCCCTTACAGAACTGGCATTTCTCTTGAATCACCTCGTCGTAGCCACACGGGGCACCGTCTTCGTTGTACTCGCAAGAGTAGGCGATGAGGTGACCTCGTCCGGCGCACGCCGGGCAGTCGATCTCTATCTCCTTCTTCGCGTCGAACTCCCCTACAGTTCTGTTGAGCGTAGATAGGAAAGCTGCTCCGCAGTTGGTACCGAACCACTGCATGATCGTTGCTGCCACGTAGGCATCCCTCTGGGTCGTGGTGACTCTGTCCCCTTCTTTGAGGAGATGGTCAAGGGTAGTCAGTCCTCCATTGACTCCGGGTCTTGCTCTGTTCTCTTTGCTCCATACCGCCCAGCACAGAAATTCGTAGGGGTTCGAGCACCTACCGGGTAAGTTTCCGAAATCGAAGTGGTCCCAAAACAGAGCCATCTCTCTTTGCAGAGGGTCCAGGTACCGATCGCAACGGACTTGCCCGTTGGCGTAGCGAAGAACATCCCTCTGCAAAGTGAACTCCGGTAGGATCTTGTTTGAGTTGTCTACCAGCCCGTCAATTCTCCTCTGCAACGAACGGTTTTCGGCCTCCAACTCGGAGATACGGTACTGAAGGTGTGCTGCCTGTACCTCGGCGTCCGAGTTCTCAACGTCAACCCGTCTAACTGGCTTCCTAGACCTGGACATCTGCTTCCTCCAGTTTCCTTTTGCGATCGTGCAGCTCCGTGATGCGCTCAGATACTAGAGACTCCGCACCGGTGAGACGCCGAGACAGCGTCTCCATCGTGTCCTTGATCTGGCGTAAAAGTATGATCTCGGCCTCGATGCGGGCCAGGGCTTCTTGTCGGTCCATAGTCTCTCAGGTGATCCTGCCCCCTGGAATGATAGGGTGGCTCACGTAGCAGGGGTAATAGTCGTCAACGTTGTCTGTGCCGAAGACGAAGTGGACGACGCCGCTCGCATCGATGAGAACATACCCCTCAAAAAAGTCGTACGTCCGATCTCCGAGATTGAAGTGCTCTGGGGCTTCCTCTATTCGGCACGGGCTGACGTAATTCACGGTTGTAAGGTTTACCGTGAACCCTAGGTAGTTTTTCTGGAGCGTGTCGTCCTTGCACCAGACCAGCCCTTCCAGGTGGCTACGGTATCCGTCTGAGGGATTCTCCCGGACGTAGAACACGGCTTGGTTCAGTACGAAAGCGTCGTCGGATAGAGCAGCGAAGGGGTGGTAGCAGTTGACCTTGCTTTTGACGTACTCGGGAAGTTTGAGCGCCGGATACCCTTCGCTCCTATCGATAAGATCGTGCATACTCACCTCGAAGAGAAGTTGACAGTCTGTACATACCCGTTTCGAACTACCACTTGGGCTACTATCCCTTCCTGCAACTGTTTTGTGTAGTGGTAGTAGGTAGTCTTCCCGTAGTTCTGCCATGAGTCGTATCGTGGAAAGGATGACACGAGTCCGTGCTCTGACTTGCCTTTCACGGCGGTAAGGAACTCTGTCATGCTGAGGATCACTCTGGGTGCCTCTTCCACTGGAGCAGATCGTTTGGCCCAGTAATCCTTCATCTTCTGTTCTTCTAGATCCCGGAGAGTCTGCTCTTGGGCTTTCTCCTCCTGATAATCTTTGATGACGTGCTTGATGGTCACCGCCGATATCAGGGCTAGCAGGGCTAGCACGAGCTTTAGGTAGAGTGTCATGACTTCTCCTTACTCCTTTTTAGTGTTGCCGCCTACAGATACAACGTGATAGATCCGTCTCGGTGTCCTGATGACTTCTCCAGGGGCGCAGTTGACGTCCATCTCTCCGATCTGGATGACTTTGCCAACGTTGTCACCGTATCTTGGGTGCCTCAGCACGCGACGGTGCGCTTTCCGCTTGTGCGGTACAGGACTGGCATGGGTTCCGCCCTGCTGTTTACGAATCTCACGGACTTCGTCCGGGTCGAGGATGATGTGGACCTCTCTCTGGTCGGCTCTGGGCGTCTTCTGAGGCCGTTTCTTGTGCTTCCGTGGCTCTGGGGCGGTTCCGTACTTCACGACCGTTACACGGGGTTTCTGGGTGTACCAGAGCTGTTCCATGGCGGTCAGTAGGGCGCTTCGAAAATCCTGCTGGGCAGCCTCTTTGAAATCCTCGTCGCGGCTGGTATCGCTCAGCACCCCTCGGATCTTGTTCTTCTCCGGAAGAAGGATAGACCCGACCGTATGCTGGTCCCCGACCCGGTAGTTAACAATGTCGGTGCCGGCCTCTACGACGGTGAGTTTTCCTATCATCATGGCGACGATCGGTATTCCGAACTGGCTGGTGATCTCGTCGTAGGCGATACTCATACCGTAGACTTGCCACCCGATGTCGGTTCTCTCGACGCCGTAGATCATCACCACGCCTTCCGGGTCGGCCACGACGCACGGGTGTATCATAGACATGTAGTCGCCGATCTGCCCGGAGAGTTCGTCGTGGATGTAGTCCTTCGACGCTTGAGCTTTCTCCTCCGATAAAAGGTAGAGTGGGTTATTGGCCACTACTTCCTTCAAAAGTTCCTGGGCGTCGGCTTGCTCCTGGAAAGAGATCTCATATCCGTTGTCGATGACCCGGCATAGCCAGTTATAGTGGTTCGAGGCGGCTTCGTGCACGTCACCCCCTCCCCAACAAGATATTGGAGGCTTCGTAGAATCCTTCTTCGACGTTATCTCGCATCAGCGTCACGCACTCAACCATCAGCCCCGCCATCAGCTTCGCGGCCTTCTCACTGTCGAACCGTTTGTTTCTCCCAGAAAATTCTGAGACCGCCCCGTAGATGACTTGTTGCTGCATGCGGTGCATCAGATTGAAGACGTGCGCCCAGCCACCGAAGTGGCTGTCGGCCATCTCGGGATGCGTCAGATCTGGAGGCAGCAGCTTCCACGGGTCAATCCGCAGACCGACAGAGCACTGCCCCCACCACAAGAACGCGCTGGCTGCCGACTCGGCGACGGTCAGCTTGTCGTCCCGCCACCGTTGGGCTTGCCCTAGCTGGTAGATGCCGATCCCATAGGCTTGCTCTGTGTTCCGCTTCGCCGGACCCTTCTCGCTGTAGGCCCTGCACCAGCGGCGGATGGTTTCGAGGTTGACGGTGTTCAACGGTCTCATGAAATCTCCAATCTCGTCTAGTGTACCGAGCCTCAATAAAAAAGGGGAGCCGACACGGCTCCCCCAACAACGCAGTCACGTCTACGCTGTTATGCGACTTGCTGGCGCGGTATGGCCAGAACCACGTCGATCGAGAGCTGGTTGTCCTCGATCGCACGCGGGGCTTTCTGGATCCGGGCGATGTGCGTCTTGCCGTCCAGTGTCACGGCGGCCGAACCTCCGGTCTCCGAGCACTTATGGCCGTTCTTGGCTCCGCATACGGGGCAGGTGCCCCAGACGGAGCGAGTAGCGTAGCTGAGTTGCAGCATGATGTAAGCTCCTACAAAATTAGGTGGTTAGCGGAAACACAAGGGCGTTACGCTCGCCCTATAGACGGGATACTACGGATAACTGCCGTACTACAAGAAAAAGAAGCCCGACCAGGATTCAAACCTGGGATAGCGGAGCCAAATTCCGCTGTGTTGTCGCTACACTATCGGGCTACAAAGAGTCGGAACGACTGGATTCGAACCAGTGACTTCCTGCTCCCAAGGCAGGCGGACTACCAAGCTGTCCTACGCTCCGTTAAAGTAGCGTAAGCGCTTTCGGATCACGACCTACTCACGCTCTTCCCCGCACGGACGCCGCACTACCGGCGCTGTGGATACCCTCTCCCTGTTTTAGATGACTGCACGTCACCCGGCAGATTCACGCCCTTCCTGTAAAGGCCAGACGATCCAACAGGCTCCACGAATCTATTGCGGCGGGGGTGGGTTTGCCCCACTCCAGTCTCTGGCATGGGACAGAGCCCACTTTCAAATCGCCATCATCTAGTATAGGCTACCCCGCCATACTTGCCTAATTTTCAAAGAAGTCCGCACCCCTGGATTCGAACCAGGACAAGATCGTTTCACCCTCTCACCGAGGCGCTTCTCCGTGAGGCCAAACGGTTCTCAGTTCGCAGCTTCCGGATCGACACCGGCGTAGGGCCGGCCGCTCTGCCAAATTGAGCTAGGCGCGATTACTCAAAGAAAAAAAGCCCTGACATCTCTGCCAGGGCTCCGTCCGTGTCCTTCTGCCCCCTATTGCAGTCAGACTACAGATACCCCGGCCAACACCGCTAGGAGTTGGGGTCGAGTCGGGATGTTCTGCTGGGCTTCCATGGCGGCACTATGGCCTTCTGTAGGGCCGTGTCAACCGCCAAGAGGGAAGTGCTCGTCCATCCACTCCTTGATCATCAGCAAAGACGGTATCCCGAGGTCCTGATTCGCAGTGAATTTGCCGAATCCGTTACGGCTCAGGCCGCATCCCTCCTCGATCTCATCGAAGGTTGTCAGGCCATCCATGACGGCTTTCCGAACCCTCTGGAGCAGATCTCGGTGCAGCGCCTGCTTGTTGATCCGGGTGTAGTGTGTAGCTGGTCTACTCATCTGGAATCTCCTGCCTGACGGCTCGGACCCGCACACTATAAGGAAAGCGAGGATCAATATCAAGGACAGGGCCAACAAAGACATTTCGTAGGCCCCGAATAGATCGGAGAAATCAGACATCTCTGTGATAAAATTCTTGGGCCAGGAGTGAATCAACGGCCTTGAAGAAATTGTCTTTTTCAGTGGCTGGGAACAACATCTTCGAGACCACCTCCAGCTCCCCGGAAATTACGTTGTAGACTACTCCAGTTACTCTGGCCCAGGCTTCTCGATTCTCCGGTATCAGGCGGTCGATCATCAGCCCACTGGCCGGGGGTATGGGGAACAGGAACTCGTCTTTCCGCAATCGGTACCTCCTTGATGGATCGCGTCCCCCGCCCGTACCACGCTCTCTATCAAGGTCCACTACTACGGTCAGGTTCGCCTTCCAGGCCGCTCTGAGATTCATGATCGTTATCCCGTTGCTCATCTTCTTCCTCCGTCTCTTTGCCTAGGGCGTCCACATCTCGCATGGCTTTGGCTAGCGCCCTCCTTGCAAGAGTGCTGGCGGCCTTCAGCGTCGTCATCCGGGTCTCGTGAAAGTTCGGTACGTCTTCGGCAGCAAACTCGTAGGTAGTCCACCTATAGCTGCACTCTTTACAGGCCCTACGCCGAAGGACGTACTCCCCGTCCTCATTCTCCCTGACTCGGGTCTCGATCACCTTCGAGTAAAGGCACCCGCAAATAGCGCACCCCATAGACTTCGCCATGATTACTCCTCTTCCTCCGGCAACAGGCTTCTGATGCGCTCTACTACCAGCTCAGGATCTTCGTCCGAGAATACCAGTCCTCTTAATCTTTGTAGGAACGGGTACCTAATGTCTCTAATCAGCTCAGCGTTCTCTTTCGTCCCACAGCTCGTCACGTCACAGGCTACGACCATCCAGTCCTCAGGACAGCTCATCACAAGGGAGTACCGGTCCTTATCGGCTATCATCATTATATTGGCCATCACCGACATTATTGCCATCGCCGCTACGTCTTTGTCCTCCTCAACTACCTGTTCATAGAGAGTAGACATCAGCTCGGTGGCTTTGTCGACCTCTTCTGGGCTCATACCGGATCGCCGAGGTCGACTCCCGCCTTGCCTTGTATCCATGCGGCTACCTTCTCCTCCTCCAATCTCTTGGATAAAGTATCCTTATCACGCTCCAGCTCACGGATGCGGGCGTTCAGATCCTTGAGGTATTTTATGGCGTCATGGCGGATAGCCGCGCACTCGATCCGGATCTCCTCGCATTCGTCAGGCGGGTAGCTTCCGGACATGGCTTCGTCCTCTCCTGCCTTCATCAGTTTATCGACCAGGGTCTTGGGTTGTTTCAGTCTCATAACAAGATACTCCTCGGGGTTCCCCATCCCCACCACCGTTTCCCTTCTTCCAGGTTCTCCAGAAAATAGGTCCACCTGCGGTCGTACTCGCTTTCGCCGAGTCCAGCCCAGATGTCGAAGAGGTAGGAGTCGAAGAGGCAGGAGTTCTCCTCCAGAAAGTCGTAGGCGTCCCCTTGCTCAATCGAGAGCTTGGGGTGCATAGCCTTCAATTTCTGGCCGAAGTGCTCTATCAGATCCCGGTCCTTTTCGACCACCACGACTTCCTTGGCCTGCTTACGAAGACAGACGTAGTGGGTGAACCAGCCAAGGCCGAGACCGCCGATCAGGACCTTTCCGTGGGCGTAGCGAAGCCCTGGGCGCTGGGTGAACATCTCCATGGGCGTGATGCTCATCCAGGTCTGTAGCGCGGTGCACAGGACCGGGATCCGGACCACGGTATCGAAGTAGGCCTTGGGCGAGTTATCGTACCAGTCGCAGGTGGATGGGCCGATCGACAGCCCCGCCCTGGCTCTTCGTAGAGGGGCGAACATGTGCGGGCACTGCATGGTGTACAGCGGCAGCTCGGTGTGGGCGAATCGATAGTTGCCGATCTGGATGCCGCCTTCGCGTATGTCAGCCGGCCGCTTCACCACCGGTCCTGCCAACCACTCCAAAGAATCGACGTACTCTTGGTACTCCTCCCCCTTGAAGTATCGGTCACCACGCCCAGGGAGCTTGGAGGTCATCGGATCGAAGACTTCCCAATCTCTGGAACTGATGTCGTGGGACAGCAACGTCTCAGGTAACTCTACTCGGCTCATGTAACCTCCTTGATCTTGTAGTATTCTAGATACAGGTCGACGGCCTCTGTAGGTGTGAAACGATTCTGCCCGAGCTGGATGCCGTCAGCCACTGCAAAGTTGTGGGGCTCACCGATCAGCTTGACCGGCATGCGGTCAGAGAAGATGGTATACGCCTCCAGTACCGAAGTCTGGATCGACGGCCGGCACCCGGTCTCACGCAGATACCGCTTGCAGATAGACTGGACATGCCGCAGGAGCCACCACGCATTGCGCGGAGATTCACGGACCCACCGCGAGCAGCGGTGGAAGGGGTGTCCCTTCGGCGAGTAGGGATCGCCGTTGAGTTTGCTATGGATCGGCCAGCCGCGTTCATGATACATGGTGGCCAGCATCTGGAGTCCTTCGATCGCCATCTTGGGCGTAGCTCCATTTTTGTGGAGCCCGACGTGCATTGGCACGAGCATGTTCGCGGCGACCTCCGGATCGAGGTCAAGGATGAAGATGTTCATAGGAGGTCTAGTGAGAGGGTAACCCTCGCCCGCCCTGCGGGGGTCTGGGCAACGAACTCGTACCCCTCAGTTTCTGCCATGATGAGCAGAGGCACTGCCGCCATGCATATCGCCGCCAGCCCATTTTCCAGGTCATCTGAGGTGTACTTCTCCGGAAGAACCAACTCTAGAATATCTTTACTGGTAGTCATCACTTTGTTTTGATCCATGTCTACTCCTCAAGTAGGTTTCGTATTTTCTCGATCGCCATCTCCGGATCATCATCCCCGTACGTGTCAATCATTATTCGAATGGTATTATGTACTGCCTCCAACTTCTTTCGTGGATCTTCCGTCTCGTCCTTCTTTTCTCGAAGGTCGGATGCCAGGTTAATAGCCTTCACTAGCTGTATAGCCGCCGCCCTCCCGAACTTATGGTACGAACCATTGACCATATCGCAGAATAAGAGGTCCGCCGTATGGCCTTCTGTACCCACCGATAAGGCCACGGTGTCATGCCCTTGGGGCCTTGGTAGATCCAGTAGTGACAGAAGGCTCTCAACAGTAATTGGTGTTACCTTCTGGACGTTATGTGAGTTTGGGGCGGTACCGCTGTATCGGCCGGTGTTGGTGGACATCATTCCTCCAAGAAAGGTCTCAGTTTGGCCACCAGCAACTCTGGGTCGTCTGAATAGGACGCATAGAGAGCCTTTAGCGCAGTGACCGAGGCTTGCTCTACCTCTTCCTCTTCATCGCTGGCGCCGTGCCGCAACCTATAAGCTATCTCAAGGGCCGCTACATACGACTTAGCCAGGGAACTTGCCTCTTTCTCATCTCGTCCATAGAAAGACGCCAGCGGGAATATCCTTCCGTCCAGATAATGGCCCCGGACGCTACCCTGGCATCCCCCAAGCACCTTCTTGATTTCGACGGTCAAGGTAGACGACGAAGGTGGGTGGTGGCTGAAGACCTTATTGACTAGATCAATGACGTCCCGCTCTTCATTATCATTCAGAAGCCTGGACATTACTCGTCCATCCACTCACGCAGCTTGTCCCCTACGGCCTCCTCAAAGGACTTCTCCAGAGCGTAGTGCAGATCCTCTATCTTTCGGAGTTCTTCCTCGACCAACTCCTTGGCTTTGTCGGCGATCATCTTCTCCATGTACCCGTCCCATAACCTCACCACTTCGGCGAGCTGGCACTCCCGGCCGTCGATGGACAGGGTGACGTCGATGATCTGGTCTTCTCCCTCTACCCGACGGAGCGCCAAGTCCTCCAATATCTCGGTTCCGGCCTTTCCTAGGCAGTGTAGAACAATATGGGAGACCTCCGTGTTTTCTCGCAGGGCCTTGGTCAAGTTTAAATCCATGTTCTCTCCTCATCTCCCTCTCAGGACAGTCCTGATCTTCTCCAGGGCCAGCTCTGCGTCGTCAGCGCCTTCGCAGATCTGGCCTATCCGATCGACCGTATGGTCCAACTTGTTATGCGCCTCGAAAACGGCCTTAGCGGTCGGCATCACGTTGTCTACCGTGATTCTCAGGACCTCATAATGGCCGTGCACACCGTTTTCCTCCTCCAGCCAATGCCCGAAGTCAGGATACTCCACAAAATAACCGTACTTCTCGCCTTCTTTAGGTGGCGTCATCTTTCCGACCCCTGAGAAGTCCCTCACCAGTCCGTCGTCGCTCAAGGTGAACAGAATATCCAGGTGGGTCCTAGGATCTTGGTCGGGGTCCATCACCAACCTCGCTTCTTCTTGTTGCGCTTCTTCTTGTTGCGCTTTTTCTTCTTGCCGGTCGCGTGCGGCGACTTCTCCCTGGGACGGTCAGGATCGGCCAGACGCAGCTCCTCCCGCTTCACAGACGGTCCGAGGCCACCAAGGGCCAGATAGGCGATAAGCGCCGAGTGCTTCCGCAGACTCATGAGTCACTTCTCCTTCACACGCGGGTCGCGTTGTCGCAGGGCGTCGACGAGGGGGGTTCCGTCCATGGTTGTCCAAGGGACCTTGGGGTACCAATGTACCGTGGCGCCCTTCTCGCCCTCACCAAGGATTACGCTGCAACCCCCTCCGTCCGTTGAGGCCTCATGCGGCACAAACCAGTGACTGTCACACCAGTACGGCAGCGTGATCCGCTCGCCCCTGAAATGCTCCACGATCCATCCGGCGGTGTACTGCCCATGCTCGGGGTATTCGTCGGCATCCTTCTGTTCTTTAAGCGATTCCAGCGCCGTCACGGTGCTGATAATCGTGGCGTCGATGCGGGACTCGGTATCGCCCTGTGTGTATTTTTGTGTGAACGCTTTATTGCAGAGTGTCCAGGCGTGAACCATCCCATGAGACGGCCACACAGAGGCCTGCCGACGCTCACACTCCGTCACCAGCAGCGCGGCCAGGATGATGCGGTCACGGAGCGCAATGATGTGCGGAGGCTCGCAGAATTGGATGTGGTGGAACATGTCCCATCCGAGACGATCCTCACCCAGCAGCGCAGCAGCCCGCCGGCACCAGTCGTTCATGTCGGGTTGGTCAGTCATCGTCTTTGTCCTCCCGTCCACCTTCAAGGACAGCCTGTGCTCGTTCAATGGCATGCTGTCGCAGCTTTCGCGCCCCTGGGATGCGCATGCTTTGCAGTGCAGTATGTAGGGTGATCTCCAGCTGTTCGATCCGATCAGCTCTGATGCGCTGTCGTTGCCGCCCCTCCTCCATCGCCTGTCTCAGCTGCGCAGCGAGTTTTTCCATTTCATTCCTGTAGGCCAACGTCGGTCGCGGAAAGCCGAGGTTGCAAGCGCGATACCGATCCCGCCATCGCTGCGCCTCCTCGTAGTCGTGGCGCCGCAGCGCCTCCAGGGCGCGCCTCACGTCAATACCTCCACGTCCACAGCAGCACGATAGGTTCTCTTCTCTTCGGACATCGTTACTCCTCAGCATCCAGTGTAATGGGAATCCAGATCGTATTGCGCCCACGACTCCGGGGAAGGGGCACCAGACAGCTCATGGCTGATAGGCTCTCCATCTTCGTCGACCTCGCGATCGGCGTGCGGGCATTCGTAGGAGGTGTAGTAACCGCTCTCCCAATCGCCGTCTGGGATCTCGACGGTCTCTGCCCAGGGGCCGGTCCATCCGCAGTCGCAGGCGGCGTGGTCCTCATCCGGACAGTCTCGGCTCAACGGGCCGTCGTCATGGCTTAGCTCCGGTTTTTCGGTTAGTCCCAGTAACCCCATAAGCTCCTCCAATTTATTGGTGTAGATTGGCCATCCGCTTGAGCATGCGGATATAGGAGTCGATAATACCGAACCTCACTACGGAGTCTTCGAGGAGCAGAGCAATGTCCCAATCGAACCGGTGCCTGGGAATGCGCTTTGGCGGGTTCAGTCTGCGGTAGGCGATCTCGACATCGTCCAGGTAGTACAGGAAGCGCATGGGCGATTCCCAAAGGATCCAATACCGCCGACCCATCCCATCTCGATAAATCACTGGCGGTGGTACGCTTTTCTTTCTGGACATAGTCCCTCCTGGGCTCGCGTTTTCACCACGCTTTCGTGGTGTGTTCCATCTTGACGGCCTCGGCTTTCGTGCAAGGCGCGTGTTGGTCTCGTGGGTTGACGGTCACAGGCTTTTCATGCTTGTGGGTCATATGGTGGGGGCCTCAGTTATGTGGTCTACTACAAAATTTTTTAGAAATTTACCTCAATTAGGCGAATCACTCCAATAATTTGTAGTATTTTAGCCTCAAAAAGCTATTCTGGTAGCCCATATGTCTGAGCTTCTACCGTTGTGATCACCGTTGCGCTCGTTAAAGGGTGGGTAACGAGTGCAACAAATTTTTGGAGTGGTGTATAGGGTTACAGGTAGGCAGCGGCCAGGGCGACCGAACCGTCTTCTAGGGCGCACACGTCAAGCCATGCGTTTGGGTACTGGTCCGGATGCTGGAAAGAACCGTTGTCCAGTTTCGTCCAACCATCCGCCAGCAGGGCGACGATGACGGCATCAGACAAGCCGGACATCACTGGTAAGGAAGGGGCGCGCATCCGCCACCATGGCATTGATCTGGTCTTGATCGATCATTGGTCTAGCTCCGGTTCACAGGGGCAGGGCGCGGTTGTGGGCGCGGGCGTTGGATTGCAGGGCGCTATGGTCGCCAAACGGATAGAGGGTATCCACGGCATGCATGATGCGGGAAAGCGCGTCAGAGGCCGATTCCGGGGCACTGGGGCGGGTGTGCCGGTTGGTGGCGGCAGGGGTAGGGGCGGGGGAGAGGGTGTAGGCCATGGTAGGTTCCAGTCTAGCGCTCTGTGGCGCGGGTTGTTCATTGGTCAGCATAGGGACCGGGCCGGGCGCACAACAAAAAACCGGAGCGCTTGCTAGGCGCTCCGGTTGTGGGCGGGATCACTTGGGCGGGGTGGATTTCGCTTTGTCGGCTTCACGCTGGGCACGCTTGGCATCGCTGGTGCGCTTGGCCAGGATGCGGCCGGCAGCATTACGGACGTTGTCACCGGTAGGCATGCTGGGCGCAGGAGTCTCGTTGTCGATCAGGCCACAGAGGGTATCCGCTACCACGTCGGCAGTCTCGCGAAGGCTGACACCAGTGGCGGCCAGCAAGCGGGCGACATAGACCGCCACGGCATGATCAGTGGCGTCGGACAGGGCGGCCAGTTGCTTGTCCGAGTAGGTGTCAAGGGCAGCGACCACAGCACGACGACGACCAGCACCGGACCGGGCGGCACTGCTGGTACCACGAAGCATCGGGGTTACAGCGTCGGCTTTGGCTTGCTCCGTGGCAGCAGCACGAGCAGAGGCAGTGAGGGAAAGGGCGGGCTTTGCGAGGGTGGCCATGGTGGATCCGTTCTAGCGCTCTATGGCGCAATGGTTGGTTGACAATGGCGAGCATATAGGGGCGGGGGGACAATGTCCAACAGAAAACCGGAGTACAGGCTAGGGCTCCAATATATCGGAGTATAGCGATATATCGGAGTATAGCGCTATATCGGAGTATGGTCTGAACCCGCAAACCGAACTCCCGCGCCTGCGCCTACTGTACCGTGGTGAGACCCCGAAATCCGATGGCCTTTTTTCGCATGGTGTAGGACGTGTGGGCCTGGCCTAATTCGCTCCAATAAAAAACCGGAGCGCTAGGCTCCGGTCTGGGTTGGGGGTCCTGGGGGATCAGGCTTGTGCGGCCTTGGCTCGCAGGGTGGCATGCACGAAGGCCAGCTCTTCCTCCCACGCGGCATCGGACCGGGCCTGATAGTCGGCATCGATCTCATGTGCCCGGTAGACGCCGGTCGTGGCCTTCTCGCGGGAACCGGACCAGTTCTGTTCCCGATCGTCCATGGTGTTCCGGGCAAACACCTTCCGCTCGTGCAGCGGCTGGGTCGGGTCCTCGGCTTTCTTGGCTTGCCACGTCTTGATCGATTCGGTCCCGAGCATGCGCCAGCGGGCAAAGGCAGTCCGGCCGGTGACGTCGTTCCCGGTATCCAGGCCGCCGAAATTGTTCACGATGTCCGATCCCAGGAACCGGTAACTGTCTGTCGGGGCTGGATCCTTGGTGATGAAGCGGGCAACACCTTGGTGGCACAGCCAAGGCTTATAGCGCCCGTGAAACTGTGCATCGGCGATCTCCTCTTTGGGAGCACCGGGCCGACGCTCGGGGATCCTCTCACTGGACAGGATCTCCGGCTCTCCATTCTCGCAATGCCAGACAAGGCGGAAATCCGCGCCCATGTCGACCAGACGTTGCTTCTCAGCAGCGATCTTGGCCCGCTTGCTCTTCTGGCGAGAACGGTGCGAGATCATGCGAAGGATGGTAGGATCCAGGGTAGCAGTGGCCATGGTAGGCTCCTTGCAGTCTAGCGCTCTGTGGCGCATGGTTGGTTGTGAGCGTGCACAGTAGCACGATCCTACAACCAGTCAAACACTTCCTCCAATATCTTGGAGAGCCTCCTTCACGTTCAGTTCGTGCCGCCGATGCTTATAGGAACGATTGACCTTCTGGTGCTGGAGGGCGGTCCGACCGTCCTTCTTGGTGTGCTTGCGTTGGTAGGTGGCCCGCCGCTCGTCTTTGATGTCCATCCTAAAGTCCTTTGCCTGGATTCCCGTTCCTGGGATCCTTTGCCCGAAATCCTAAACCTAAAATCCCGAGCCTGTGAAAAGAAAAACCACTCCACGAATGTGGAGTGGTCCAGGGGCTGTCCGAATGCCTAGGTCAGGCAGCCGCTGTCTTGGTGCGAGTGGGTGGACGCTTGGCCGAGCCCTTCTTGGCAGCCGGCTTCTTGGCCTTCTTGGGCGGGGCCTTCTTGGGGTCGGGCTTCTTGATGGTCTGCTTGGCTTTCTCTTCGGCCTTGGCCAGGAGTTCGATCGCCCGCTTGATATTGGCGGGACCCGGCATGCTGGGAGCGGCCGAGTCGAAGTTGAACTCGATCTCCTCGCTCTCGACCATGGCGCGGATGGTCTCGGTATAGCCGGCCTTGCCCTGGAGCAGACAACCGGCATGGCCCAGGATGGCGCCGATCCACTCGTGCAGCGCTTCGCCTTCCGCTTCGAGCAGGGCCTTGCGCACCGCCGGGGTGCAGGCGACGAGAGCAGCGGTCAGAACCCGCTTGCGGGTGGTACCCCGGAGAGCGACGTCGCCCTTCTTGGCGCCAGGGTCGCAGTGGAGCTTGCGCTCCTCGATGGCAGCTGCGAGGGCGGCCTTGGAGACGGTCGGAACCTTGATCTTGGTGGTCATGATGACCCTTTCGTTCTGTGCGCTCGGTGGCGCGGTTGATGTTGGAGGGACTATAGCAGACCTAAATCACTACACAATACCGGAGTGGATGGCCTGGACTTCGAGGGCGGCGGACCAGACGGCATCCCAGCGATCCTCGCCGAAGTCGGTGATGGAGGATGCAGAATCCGCTCCGTAAAGATGGTGGACAACCGCCCTACACGGCTCGTTCGAGGCCATCAGCCGGACGAACTCCTCCATCGGTATCTGGAGGATGCGGTTCACTAGGCCTTGGTGCGTCTCTTCCGGCATGATTTGCTCCGGTTTCTTGGTGTGTTGAGAGCTAATATGGGCGCCTAAATCGGCAATTTACAACAGTTTCTTGTAGTAGATTTGCCTGTGTCGTGCCAAATGCACGCCATTTCCTCCGACCTTTTGTAGTAAAATCGCTCCCGAGCCCGGTGACCCGACCTCTGGAGAACCCGAAATGACGTACATTGGGTGCCCAGGTGGCCTGGCCTCGGTAGATTTAGAGCCGTTTTAAGACGAGATATCCCAAATATAGGCTGGGATAGGGTAATAGGGCTAAAACCCTCTTAGAATGGCTCTGAGGCCTCAACAGCCCATACCTCTGGTCCTCGTCATGATAGCCTGCACCTCCAAGGGGCTCGACCTCTNNTGCTCCAGAAAACTGGAGTAAACGTGGCAACGCTGGAGAAGCTAGCCCAATAACCCTACCACATCTCCACTCTACTGATCTGTCATCTATACATATATCTGTATAGGGGAGGGGTTATCTTTCCACTGAAGGGTATGCCCGCCGCCCGTTCCTTCTTACTCGGATAGATCCACCTGCAACAACTCACAGGCATACCGCACCTGTCTTATTATATCGAGGTAAGGCCCGTTGGCTGCTAAGGTCCTTCCGTTCATGACTGCTTCCATCTTATGGAGCCAGGCCCGCACTACNNCGGTATCCCGCAGCTGGATTCCCAGGGTGGCGAACAGGCACAGCTTGATGTGTCCTCTGGGGTCGCGTTGGACCCGGCGTGTGTAGTCATTCGAACTGGGCACTGTTGATGTCCTCCACGACATGGGTCAGGCACCGAACCGCCCAGACTCTGCAATCGAGGTAGTAGGCGGGCTGCTTGTCGCTTGTGAGCGTCGGAGTAGGCATGAGGCGGTGAGCGGCATGCATGAGGGATGACGCATTGTCCAGGGGCTGGAGCACTTCTAGGGCTTTCTGCGCGGCTGTGGCGACCATGTTCGGGAACACATAGACCGAGGGCAGGACGACGGCCCCGGATAGAATGGTCCGCTCAGCCAGCCCAGCCTTGATGACGTAGTTGATGTGCATGCCGATGGTGCGTGGATTCCCTACCGAGTCGAATGCACTGAAGACGAACTGCTTGTCTCCTTGCTTGAAGGTAGTCTGGACGGTATTCCCGCGATCCACCTTGATGCGGGGGTTGACGCCCACTCCAAGAAAGTATTGCAGGTCGTTGTGATCAGCCTTGAGAATAAATCCCATGATTGGTTTCCTTGGTTTGGATTCCCGTTAG
>JABAHP010003382.1_pt1 | contig 33522 bp, 57 predicted proteins | sample 7062081 | NCBI WGS metagenome assembly JABAHP01 (sample SAMN14534357, study PRJNA622989) | marine sediment metagenome | biome: marine biome [ENVO:00000428]; feature: marine pelagic biome [ENVO:01000023]; material: deep marine sediment [ENVO:00002113] | place: India: Gulf of Kutch | collected...
TTTCAGGTTCATCTGAAATAGTAAGACCTTTTAAATCGATATCTTCTAAACATTGAGCGGATAAATCTAAATTGCAGACCTTAAATATTTTTCCATCTGTTTCTTTTATAGACCAGACATGTTTATCATCTCGAATTGCGACAACTAAGCCATTATCAACTCGATAGCAAACTGATTTTATCATGCTCTTGCTACCTTTAATATTAAAGATACTCTTTTATGAGTTGAGACTGAATCAACATTAAAACGAAGACAATCTCCAGCATTTATTGTAGTAGTCCAACCTGTTAAAGTAATATCTTCAGATTTATCTGCAGAAGTTATCGTTGGTGGGGCGGAAGCAGTAATTGAATCGGCGTCGGTCGGAGGATAATTAGCGTAACTATCTTTCCATATATCAATTACAATTGAACCGGAAGCATCAGCTAACAAAGTGACACTTTGTATTGTGCAAGCAAAAGGGATGCGCAAGTCACCTTTTATTCCAGTTTTAATTGTTCCGCCACCACCATCGATTATAAAAGTGATTGCATCTGTTCCAGGAAGAACATCACCGGATTGAAGAACTTCAAAATTGCCATTACTATTAAGAGTTACAACTTTTGCTATTGCCATTTACATCTCTTATAATTTTATAGTAGGATTGAACATAATCAATAAATCTTCTGTTGATAAAGCAATTCCCAAAGGACATACGAAATCACCAGGTGTAGTAGGTGCTGTATCTGTAATATTACCAGCTGTAGTATCATCTAAATAATACCATGAACCAGCAGTTAATCCTCCAGTTGTACCAGCAATTGCATCCCACTGAGTAGTAGTAAGATTAAGAACACCATCGGTTTGAATGCTACCTGATGTTGAAATTGGAACATCTGCAGTTGCAAAACCTATTACATCTTTTGTTCCTGCAGCATCTGCTTTTGCTTTATCACAACTTCCTGATCCATCAGAATAAACAGGATTACCTGCTGTAAGAGCAACTGTTGCTTGTAAAGAAACTACATCAACTTCCTCAACCGGACCAGCTAATGTATCACCCGGTTGTTGCTGTTCAATTTGTCCATTTTTTAAAACTAAAGCTTTTACTGTAGCCATTTTATTTTACTCCTTAAAGTTTAATTGCATTTTCTATTTCAACATAAATCTTTGTTGCCTTGACGGCTACACCGATTTTTTGTACAAATCCTGTCGTCGGTGGAATTATGCTCAAACTTGTACCGTTTAAATAAATAATATTTCCTATACTCCATGTCCATAATGGATTTTCAATTATTCCATCTGTAATTACATCAAACCAGAAGCCAAGAATTGTATTATCGAATGATATTCCGACAACTTTATCAAAATGAGTAAGATTACTTGAATCGGCTTTAAAACCATTCCCTGTAACGACATCATATTTAGCTATTGTCTGTGCTGCTAATACTGAATTAATTAATGAATTATAAACTGCAGGTTGTGAATCATCGAAATATGTAGACTGATTTATTGCCATTTCACCCATGATCTTGAAATTACCATTGGCATAATACTGGGTGACTAATCCAAGTAAAGTATACTTATTTGTTTCAGTGATAAGATCTCCGTTTGAATCTACCCAATCATACCAGAAAGATCCCGGGTTATCTCGAACTAAGCAATAAAAGTAATCTACATAAACTTGTGCCATTATTCTTTATCTTCCTCATTTTTCTTTAAACCAAGGAATTCATAATCAATATCCTTAATCATATCTTTATAATTCTCAAGTTCTTTTAAATATTGTTCACCAATTTTTCCATTTGGAATATGCACTTAAAAATCCCCCCCTGGGATATTACTTAAAAGTATCTATAGAATAAACACAAAATAATTTAAAAAGAAAAATTCCCCCCCCCCTGAAGAGATATATTTTTCCCCTAAGAGATTTTGTTAATAATATTGATTTTAAACCGATATTTTTTCTTTTTTTTAGAATCATTTACAATTCGCTTTATTGTTTTTTTATACAGACTTATATTTTTGAATTTAATCATTATCCAGACTCATCAAAAGTATCATCAGAATTAACTTTAAGCTCTACCATAATTCTAAATGTATTATTTCCATAATTTACTTTAGCAAAATTAAGAGCATCATTTTTATCTGACCATATTTTTGCTTCACCAGTATTTGGATCAATATAAGATCTTTCTGGACTTTTGAGAAGCACTGAATAATTATCTAAATATACTTGTGCCATATTATTTCCTCATAAAATTATTTAAATCTTGTCTTTGCCCTTGAATTTCTCTTATGAGTGATTCAAGAAGACTTTTAACTTCAGTATTATTTCTAATCAATTCATTTTCAAAATTATTTCTATCTTTAATTAATTCAATCATTATCGCTGATACTAAAGCTGTAATTTCATCTTTTGTAAGACCTTGTTTATTATTACCATCACCATTTTTTTTAGTTTCTATTAATTTCAAAATAATTAAAACTAAAACTGCTACCGCTGGTGAAAGATTAAATAAATAATTTTCCATTATTCTTCCTGTTAAAATCCTTTATCTTTTTTCGAGCATCTCCATATTTAAATAATTTTCATATATTTCTATTGATATTATATCACAAATATAATCAAAAATCTGATAAGAGGAAAAAATATCTACAAAAAAGTTAGGCATACTAAACTTTAACTTCTTTAAAGGATATTGAAAATTAATACATATATTTCTATAATAATTTTGCCAGAATGAAGTATAAAGAGAAGGAACAGTAAATATTGAAGGAACAGTTATCTTATTCTCTCCAAATCTTTCTCTTGATACTATGAATTCACTTGTATCTGTAATATCATTAACTTCATAATTATTGAAAATATATTCATCAGAATCTTCTATTGTATAATTATAGATATAATTTTCAATGTTAGTAAATAAATTCAATTTTTTAAGAAAAGGATTTAAAATTATCTGATTATCCCATATAAAAGCATTTAAAAGACATAATTTAAGAATATCATTTAAAAAATCAAGTAAGAAACCAGAATAATTTACTGAGACTTCTAAATTATATTGATTTAATATAGACCAAATATAAGATAGATTCCCATCATTAAAGAATGATTCTATTACAGGATAAGTTATAAATAATTTTTTGATTAAGGATATAGGATTATCCTGACCTTCTATTTCAATGAAAATATTTGCTATTTTATTACGAAGCAATGAACTTAAACGTAGATTGACATTAAACTGATTTATTATTTCGGATCTATAAATTAAATAATCAGAATAATAGGTATTTGCAGATATTTCAATTTTTTCGCCAATAAAATAATTTAACGAATTGTTGTTAAGATTTTTACATAATAAAGTGAAATCTTCTTGAGGAATATCAAAAACTTTATTTAAACGAAAACCTTTATAAAAATCTGACTTAATTATAAAAGGCTTTAAATTGAACTGATTATTAACAATAAATGAGATCATACAAGTCCATCTAAATTTGTAATTAAGCTAAATTGTAAAAATATATTTTTATAATAAACTTTATCTTCAGTATCTATATATTTGTCTTTACTATTTGAAATATCAGACCTTAAAGTATTTGGGATATATTTACATAAATATCCTCTCTCTACAGGATTACTTAATTTATGAATTGAATGTGGACGATCAAAATAAGAATAACCTTCTGTATAAAGCGAATTATTACTTCCTTTTATTGGTAAAGTAATCTGTACTCGGTTTTGGTGATAAAAATATATTGAATTATAAATATCAGTCAGATATGAAGTATACGGATATCCGAGAGATTGAGCTAAATCTTTAAATCTTATTTCAAATAGATTATCTTCATTAATAAGTAGATCACGAAGTCTTAAAAATTCATCAGAATTAAGATTATTAATTGAAAGATTTAATTTAAGATTTGTAGATTTATTTATAGAAAAAGGATAACCATCTAAAGTAAGATCGAACTTTTGGTTAGTTGCAGTATCTTCAAATACAGCTTTAGGCTGTGAATCTGAATCAATTTTTAGAATTGCACCTTGATTTTTGATTTGTTCCGAAGAATCAAATGAATATGGGAAATAATTTGGATATTCAGCTTCAATATCTTTATTATAAAGATTACTATTTGCATAATGACCTACTGGACGATAATCTTCATTAAATAAATCTAAACAAGGAATATTTATATCATAATTAGGTTCTAATTTATTTAAATTATAATCGAATACATTAAAATAAGGTTTTGCAGAAATTAATTGATTTTGTTTATAATTTAGATATGGATTTGTAGGAACTGCATAAGTTGTACCAGAAAATTTAGCTTCATCTATACAAAATCTTATTTCATCGAGATAACCAATAAATCTATTTGTACTTATACCCGGTGCTGATCCAAACCAAAAATCATTTGAGATTGTGTTTAAATCTTTTGTTAATCCTGTATAAATTAAACGAGTTCCATTTGCAGAAATATAAAAATTCCCATTATCTCTCCCAACAACGACATGATTCCATTGATTTAAAGAAAATGAAGGAATATCAGCATAAACTAAAGTATTTTTAATCCAAAATATAACACGACCATTATCTGGCGAAAAATCTACTCGAAAACCAGAAGCTTTTGAATCATATCCAAAAACAATAAAATCATAAGAAGGATCAGTTGGACAATACATCCAAAAATCAAGAGAAAAATCAGCAGATCCTATTAATTTTTCCATTGCTACAGTATAAAGATTTCCGCCATTAAAATATAAAGAAGCATCCCAGAATTTTTTTATCGAAGTTGAGGGAGAAAGAGAACCTAAATTAATACTTACTCTATGAGAATATATTCCATAATCAGCAGCAGTATATGTACCAAAATTCGGATCATCTAACATATGCATTAAATAATAAACATTTTCGTTTACATAATTTTCAGTACCACTATACAGATAATAAAGAGAACCAATAAGCTGTAATATTTGATTTACAATTAATTTTTCAATTTGATTATAAGCATATAAACAATATTCATTAAGACAATTATAAAATACTCCATTTAAAAGTCCTGAATAATCTACAGTTTGGGAAGGATCATCGAATAGATTTTCTCCTAATAGCAATGCACCTGAATTAATAAAATGACATTTATCTAAATATATTCTTTGCCCACCAGCATCATAAACAACTGAAACTTCAGGACAATTTACCATTATGCAATTTCGAAAAACTCTAAACATATCATAAACAGATGCTTCATAAAATTTATAGATCCAATAATTACATGAATTTATAATTGTATTAATAAAATGAGTAGGATATCTTTCGGTAGCAGAATAAAAATCTTTTAATTCACAATATTCATAATAAATCTGAAAAGAATCTGAGGATAAATCATTTTTAACAGGGCATTGAAATTCAAATGAGGATTGTAATTCAATTCCTTCAAAATATGGGATTGAATTATCAGCTTCCCACATATAAGCATCTTTAAATCTTATTTTATCATCTGGCTGAGCAACAAAATTATTCTGATTAAAAAATACTTTATTATCTTTTTTATAAAAACATCCGTTTCCATAAGGTAAATAAGGCGTATTATTTCGATTTTGGAATAAAGATGAATTATTAATTAATATAGTCTCAACAATTGTAAAAGGATCAGAAACTTTTGCAATATGAAGATTTAAATATTTAGAATCTGTAACTAATCTCCCTAACGTTGAAGTATAAGCCAAGTAGGTTTCGTAAAAATAAGCAGATAAAAAGCAGACATACTGATCTTTATCAAAAGTAAGAAAAGAAATTAAATCATGAACATAAAAATCTGCTACTTCATCAAATGTTTCAGTAATTGTATTTAATTTATACGTTTTATTTAAAACCTTATGAGCAAGATATATTTCTCCATCATATTCGAAACAATTAACAGCTCTTTCTCGCCATGTTCCTACAAAGCAATGAGTAGTTTTATTTGTATCAATATTATATAAATATACTCCATCATCATTAGGATCAGTAGCACCAAAAACTGTAAAAAGCATATAAACCATATCATCTTTTAAAAAGATAAAATTATTACTTAATGATAATGTTGACGCTGGTATATTTGCTACAACAAATCCATAAAAATTTGTTGCATCTGTAAGACAATAATAAACATTATCATTCGAATTATTCCAAGTAATTCCTCGCCACCTTGCAGAATTTATATCATTAATATTATTTGCTATTTTTATTCTTGATTGACTTGTACAGAAAGTAGAATAATTTGTAAGAGCAGTCATATCTATTGAAGAAAGTGTAGAAGTAGTAAAATTCATATTTTTTTCATAATTTTTAAAAGTACTTTGATTAAATTCTGTGAAATAATAATTATTTGTAAAATCATAATATCCACCATCAAGTACAAACGAAGGACTACCCGGGCTATATGTATAAAAAGCAGTAGGATTTCCATAATTATAAAATTTTACACCCGGAAAATTTGGTGTAACACCACTATCATAAAATTGAATGAATTTATCTATATCTGGAAGGAAACGTGAATAAGTAGTCAAATCTGCCTCAAAATCAGAATTTACATTTTGAAAAGCTAAGCTTGAATTTTTTATTATTGGCGTTTCACCTTGTACTGCAACAATATTAATTCTATAAGCTATTGTCGATAAAACATAAATATCTTCATCATAAACAGAACTATCTAAAATAACTATATTATTTCTGGAGGGATTATAATTTGTAAGAGCTTTTGCTATTGTTTTATAAGGAGTAAGATAATTTCCATTTCCAGTAAAATCATTTCCTAAAATACCATGGACAAAATATGAATTTGAATTTGTATAAGTAAAACTCCCAGATTCGCCAGCACTCGCATTTCTTAATGAAGGATATAATTGACCGGTTGGTATTGATGTAGTAGGATACATTATTTGATAAATTTTATCTGTTCCAATTTGATATTTAGGATCAACTGGTAAATTAGGAACATTATTTATTTTATTCCATTTTTCTATAATCATTGTACGATAAACTCCGGAATATTTTTATATCCAAATCGACGAATTTCATTTTCAAACTGATTTAAAATATCATCCTGGGGATGTTGATTATAAATATTTACAGTATTTATATTTCCTTGATTTCTATTTATTTGAGTAGTCAAATCAAGTTGAGCCTGTTTAAGATTTACATTTTGTGCATCTAAAGAATTTAAAACTTCTTGTCTTTGAATCATTCTAAGCTGATTTTCTGCAGATTCTTCTTCCTGTCTTCTTTTTTTTCCGATAAGATCAGCAATATTTGAGATTAAACTTGTTCCAAAAGAAATAGCTGCTCCAACAGCTCCAGCTCCCGGAAGTGGAATCATACTTGTAATTGATGTAGCAAGATTTCCAATTGATCTTATTTTTTCAGCAGGATCAGTAGACTCAAGAATTGTATTCAATGTACCGAAAGATTGATTAAGAATCATTTCTGAGGAATTTAAAACTTGTACAGCTTGATTAATTTTATCAATTTTTTCTGAACTTTCATCCGCAAATTCATTAACTTCACCGATAGAAGAAGCAAAATCATTAACATCTCCTTTAATATTATAAACAATGCTTCCAACATTTGCATCTTGAGTTAATTCTTCAGGCATTTTTTAAAATTCCTTTTTTTTCACGTGTTATATAAAAATATTTTTGAAATATTTTTCGTTTTTCTATTAAAAAACAAAATTTTTCTTCCTTTAAAAGCCCTATATAACACGCATATTTCAATACGAGGATTTAATTTTGGGCGGTTGGGTGGGCTCTAAACCAAATTTTTACCGCTATTCAATTATTCTTTAGGAAGTTCTCCCATTTTCTTTACATCTTTTGGAACTGTAATTACATTTCCTTTTCTTATCGGTCGATTTTGACTTGCCAGAGGAATATGAACCTTTCGAACAGGTTTTGATTGAACTGCTGGAAGATCTTCTGGCATTCCCCATGCATTTTTTGTTTCAGTTTTAACTGCCATTTTAATTTCTCCTTGAGTTTAAGATTTCATCTTCAGAAATAATTTCTATATCATGACCTAAAGCTGTTTCGTAATCCATTTCTAAAGATTTAATTAGATTTAAAATCTGAGAATAAACATTCTCGTCATGTTTTGAAATATTTAAAAGTGTCAATATTTTATTTGACAAAAAATTACAATAATCTTTCTTTATTTCTTTACGAATATTATTTCTTTCTAAAAGAAGTAATCCATTTAGAGAAAACTTTTCTAATAATCCGAGCTGAGACCACTTTGCAACGTGAATACCTAAATTCATTTTTTCATTTATTTCATCTTCTTTTGCAGATCCAGTAGTAATCACTTCTTCTTTATTAAAAAAGAAATCAAAATCCTTATCATTTTTTATAGATGTGAAATTTATTTCTAAAAGATGAAGATAATTAAAAGATTTTTTTAAATCAATTTTTTTCAATTTAAGCGGTATTCTTGCTTCACGATAAATTAATCTTAATGAATTTTCGCTTTCAGGAAAATTATTGAGCATATACATTATATTTAATTGCTGAAGTGCATTAAGCTGAACATTATAAACATTAAACTTGTTTTTTTTAAAATAGACGAAAAAAGAAAATGTTTCGCCATAAACAAGATATCTAATGCATTTATAAAAAATATTCATTATCCTGACCTTTTAATATAATGAACAAAAGGACATTTTCTAAAAGTCCCTGATTTTGCTGACCTTAAAACAACCGGATAAGTTGTCTGGTCTCTTCTGAAAAATTGATTTCTCGGACCAACATTCACTACTTCTGGAAAAAGCATTCCATGACCAGTTCTTGCTGATTTTACATAGAGAGCAAACTTCTTTACAGAATCATAAAGATTATTATTTCCAGAATATGCTTCCTGAGTTTGATCATTACTCATCTGAGTTTTCTTATATGTCATATCTTTATAATCAATAAGATTGAATAGTTCCATTGTCATTCTTTTATCTTCAGGAATATCTAAAGATTCTATTAATCCGTGATTATTTTCTTCAATCAATATTAAATCTCCAAGACCATCAATATTTATATCAGATTTTATTCCAAGATTATACCAATCAAAAAGTGTATAATCACCACCAACAGTTTCATCACGAGGATTATCCCATTTTATAGCTTGTACTATTAAAATGTCACCAACAGCAATATCATAAGTTACATCATCAGGACGATTGAATAAAACATTTCTTTCAATAGTAAGAGTTGCATCTCCTGTACCTTGAGTATAAGCTGTAACATACATCAATTCATCTTTTTTGCCTTCTTCATGAGATAAAACCCATAAAAGATTAATTGCTGAAGTACCTGAAACAAGAACTGGATTATCATATCCATAATCTACTGTTGTAGCAGTTCCATTTTGATTAGTAGTTGATTTTGTTCTAAATCCCATACCAACAAGATCAAACCAGTCACCTAAAAGAATTGGTTGTGCTCCTGTTTTATTTACTCCACGAACACAATCATCTCCTACAGTGGAAGATTTACCTATAAATATTTGTTCTTCAGACCTTCTATTCTCAAAAATAAATCCAGCATAAATATTAGTCCATGGAAATAATACTGAAGTTAAATTAGTTTGAAATTCATCAGCTGTAGCTAATGCTTCAATAGTAGTTCCATCTTCTGGTAGATTATCTATCATTCTATCGATTTCATGGACAAAATAATATCCATGTCCTCCGAGTGCTTTTCTCGATCTATTTGTTTTATCCATTGTTGAAGAACCACGAGGAAACATAGTTTACTCCTTAATATGTAGAATTAAATTCTGAATATTTATTATCGCATATTCCTCTTAAAACTATCTGACATTTAAAATCTGAACTATCTGACATCATTAAAATTGAATGAGAATCATATTCTAAAAAATATAATTCTTCTTGATCTTCTACCGGATCACCCGGATTTAAAATTAAATTATAATCAATAATTTTACTTAATATTTTCCATGTAGCATCTCTAAAAAAATCTTTATCTTTATTACGGATTTTATAAACTATTGATACTAAAAATTCCTGCATAAAAAAGTTATTTATTTTTTTCGTATCAACTACATCAACTCTAAAATAATCTCCATCTACAGATTGTTGGCGTGGGATTGGAAAAGTAAAATCAGGAAATTCTGCAAACTTTGAAGTAAGCCAAGTTTTAAATAAAGTTAACTGATTTGGTGACATAAAATACCTTTTAAAAAAAACTACCCTACCGCTCCACCCGAAATCACATAAAGAAGCAAATAATGTTACACAAAAGCTTTTTCTTTAAACTTAATCTGAAAATCTTCATTTGACATTGAAGAAACTTCACCAGTTTTTATATCTTTAATAAGCCAATCACCAGCAATTCTTTCTTCAACCGAATCATCTTTTAAAGTTACCTTAAAAGTATCTGTAATTTGGCAACACATATAAGTTGTTTCTACTTTAACATACTCTTTCCAATTAGAAAATATTTCATATTTTTGATCTATTTCAATCATTATAACCTCTTAATCTACGATATAAATATTTTAAAGCTCTTCTTGAAAATCTTCTCGGTTTTATAAAAATAGTACCTTCGTCTACAAAAGTAAAATAATAAAGAGCATAAAGATGGTAAACTAAAAAATTTTCTGACCATCGAGATAAACTTAATCTTTCACTTTCTCTTAAAGCACCTGTTTTCACTGGCGTATCCTCTTTTAATATTTCAAGAAATCTATTAAATATTGCTCTTGTATCTTCTTCAATTATACTTTCCATTAAAACGAAATTATGAGTTACGATTACTTTATCAGAACCAGTACTGACTAAATTATCCCACCATGCCATTATAAATAAGCCCCGAATTGTCTATCTGTATCATCTTCTCGATATAATTTTAAAAGCAATTGTAATTGTCTTGTTTGCAGATCATGTTTATTAAGTAATATTTGGAAATCTTTTCCATTAAAACGACATATATATTTATTATTATCAGGAATTTCTATTCCATAAAAAGCTTTTATTGTAACTAAAACGGTATAAGTATTATTTATGCCTAAATCTTCTTCGGATAATTCTGAAAAATTACGGACAAATGAGTTTATTTTATTTCTATCATGTGTATATTTACAAAGGTAAGGAATTGAATTAAAAGCTGTAGGATTACCATCTGAGTCTCTTGAAGTTATTTCTTTTAAAATAAGAAAACTTGTCATGGTTTTACCAAAAACTTAGTTAAATATTTTAATGCTTCTTCAGAATATTTTCCATTTCTATTTATTTGAACTGAAACATTATACTGAGAAGAACTACCTTGACCAAATTTTGAATAAAGCAATGATTCGTTATCGTATTGAGTCTTTAAGCAAATTAATTTAATCTGTTCACAAACTGCTTTTCTGAAATCTTTCGGAACTTTACTTTGATTTTCCATGAGATATTCATAATCATCATCTGTGGATTCAATACTTGAAAAATCTCGTGGAAAACAATGCGTATCAATTTTTTCTCCGACATAATCACATTCATCTAAATCTTCAATTGCTCTATCTCTTAATTTCTCTTTAACAGTATCAGTTAAACCGGCTGTAGACCAATACTGATAAAAATTCAAATCTACTTGAAAATATTCATCTATCCAATCTAAAGTAAGCATAATTAATCCGAATAGCGGAAGGCATATCACATATATCTTCCGCTATTTAGCAGACAGTTTAAGATCCAATAGAGATATAAACTATATCTCAATTTTGACGACAGAACAATTACACTTTAGAGATACCAGCTCTTGAACCTGCATCAACATTAATTGTACCTGTTCCACTTGCCTTAAACGCAATTTTGATTTTTGACATTTCTTTCGGGTCAAACCAAAAACGTAAAGAATTGGAATGATCAAGTACGGTTGTAGCTGCACCAGGGGAAACTCGTCTTGTTACAAGCTGTTTTTCTCTAACAGTAGCTTTCTGAATTTCTTCATACGCTGGTACTCCCAAATTTTTGAACCATGCATAAACAATAATTTCATAAGTAATATTCGCTATATCTTGAATATCAAATAAATCAGCATAAGCGTGGTAAAATCCTTCATCTCGAACATTAAGCAATTCTTTTACATCAACTTCAGAAGCAGTAACAATAGCTGAAGATAATTCACCCCATGCACCGTCGACAATTCTTCTATTATCTAATCTTTCTTTTCCCATCTTAATCTCCTTCTTAATATCTCACTGTAAGCTTAAAAGCAGCATTATCAGATCCGTTGATCAAACAGTATCCAACATCAACAATATAAACACGGAAATTGTTAATTGTAGAGTCTGTAATTAACGGATCATCAATAGCCATTCTTACGCCATCATCTTCATCTTGATTGATGAAATAAATATCAGTATCAGTGTTTCCACCACCAGCATCAACAGGTGCAATAACTTGAGTATTATTATATCTACCAGCATTAATAATCGGGATTCCTTCGAAATAACCAACAAGAGCTTTCACATTGTTAGAATCCATAAATACATGATTGCCATAATCATGCATTAAACCTGCATATTGAGCTCCGGATGTACCAACAACAATAAGATCACAACGCCCGATTGAATCAATTGCATCAATCCATTTATTCTTTGCAGCACGAGCAGTGGGAATATCTGTTATCTTAGTAGTAAGAGCATCATTTTTGCCATTATTTTCACAAATAAGATCAAGACCATCGAATTCAGCACTACCAGTCTCATCATAAACACCATTAATAACAAGATAATTAGCTTTTGTACCTGAAGTTTTAACTCTTTTTGAAATTCCTGAAGCTATTACAGAAGAAGCACCCTCAAGTTCTAATTTTTTGACATCTATCCTGTACTTTCCGCCCAGCATAATCATCGGACGAGTCATTTTCTTAGGTTTAATAATATCAGAATCAGCGGAATAATCATTGTCAAGTTGTCTTGAATCAGCATCGTCAGACATTGTATTTTTCCACCACCATGCTTCAATAGCATTAAAATCTTGATGGAAAAGAAGTCGTTCGATTATATTAGCATTGTTTAATATATCCTCTCCAATTGTTTGACCTAATGAATCTCGCAACGCATAATATTCTTCTACAGTTACCATATTGCTACTCCTTAAATATTAGCAATTTTTTAGGTCTTATTCTGTCTTATGTTCTGTCAATAATTTATAATTTAATTCGAATTAAATTATTCCAAATTTAAATATTTGCTATTGTATTATAAAGTTTTGTTCTATCTTTATTTGTTCTGCCATATTTACCACCGGAATGATGCTTTGTAATGTCACTTGGTTTTTTAGGACTCCCTTCACCAGCATAAAAATCGTCAGGTTCAAAAGTTTTAAATAATTTAGGGAAATCAGCTTTTAATTGATTAATAGCATCTGTTACAGTATGTAAACCGCCACCTTTCTTCTTAAAAAATACAGTTTCGCCTTCTTCATCATATTCAAACTTATTTACAGCTTTTAAATGATTAATAGCAATTTCTTTAGGAATATTTATTTTTGTACCTTCCAATCTTGTATTTAATTCATCATCAATAAGTTTAGAATTATATCTTTCTTTTAATTGTCGCAACTCAGAATTTTTTTCATCTTCTTCTTCAACAACTTCTTCTTTTTGCTTAGAAAGATTTTCAAGTTGATTTTTAAGCTCAATAACTGTAGATTCTAATTTTCTTGTATTTTCCTGTGATTCTGCTAATTTTCCTTGAATAAAATTATAATCTTTTTCTGAAACTTTAGATCTGCGTCCTTTTTTCTTTGGTTCTTCTTTTTTTGAAGATAAATCTTCCTTAATTTTTGTCTCAATAGGTTTTTCTTCAGTAGACTGCTCTCTTTGAGAAATAATATCATCAGCAGTCATAAAATCTTGTTCTGTTTTTGTTTCTTCGTCTGCCATAAAAATCTCCAAATTACACGCAATTCGCTCTTACTTTTTTAGTTGCAGTTCCAACATTATAATTAAACTGTCTTAAAAAAGTAACAGTCTCTTCATAAGTTAAATCCATATATCTTCTTAAGCAAGCTTCGTTTAAATTATTAGCTTCAATATCTCTAATTAAATTAGACACATTTTTTCTAAAAGTACCAACGTGTCTTTTGATAACTTCAGGATCAATGTTTTCTTCTGGCATTATTATCTCCTTTAATCACACATAGTGATTGCCTCACCAATTTAATCACATAAATTAAATAAATCATTAATTGATCTATTAATTTCCCAATTTCTTTGACAAAGAAAATAAACAATTTGATTATATCTTAAACTTTCAGATGCTTCTTTTAAACATCTTAAAGGTCTATCAAAACGTGGATTATCTATTTTTTCTAAATTCTCTATTTTTTCTTCTAAAGCTTTTTTAAAATCTACAACTTCTAAAGCAATTAATTTTCTACTGAAATTAGGCATTCTATTTTCACGACAAGCAAGGGTTATTGTTGTTGTCATATAACCTAAATCCTTAAAACTTCCATCAGTATTTTTCCAAATACAAAATAATCTTATAAAATAATCAGGAATCCAATTATCCAAAGCATTTTCTAAACAATTTACAGTTCTATTCCAGCCTCTTGGTCTTTCTTGACCTAATTGAAAAATTTTCTCTCTTATTGAAGCTTTATAATCTAAAATTAATTGATTAAAATCTACTTCTTCAAATTCCATAATATTAAAAATAATAATAAAATTAATTTTCGGAAACTTTACTATAATATTTCTCAAATTCTTTTAATTCAGCTGGATTAACAATACCAGTTAAATTAATCTTTACAAGAATATTTTCAAGCTTTTTCTTTACTTCTTCATCAGAAATAAAAGGTAATATTTTAATTATATTTTCAGTAAGTATCTTAGAATCAAAAATATTAAATACTTTATTATATTCAACTTTTACATCTCTACCAGTAATTAATTTAAGATTTTGTTCAGAAAACTTCTCCATCATATTTGAAAAAAATAAATAAGCTATCATTTCTTTCTGCAGTTCCATCTGCTTAGATAAATTAGATTGATAAACAGAAAATAACTGGACAATTCTTTGATTTACGCAATCTTTTGCTTCTTCTTTTAAATCTTTTACATAAGCTCGAACACTTTCAAAAAATCCTCCATCAGTTGATAATATTTTAGGTTCTGCACCGGGTGAAAAAGGAAATACTCCGCGATCTTGAAAATCAAGTTCTGTTTTTCCTGTATCCGGATTTTCAGCTTTAGGAAAATTTTCCTGATAAAAAATCTTTAAATTACCATCCATGGGAATAGCAGTTGGATTTAAATATCCTCTATGATAACCACCTGCTACAATAGATTCGAGATTATAAATTGTTTCTATGATATTTATCGCATCTGTCATAATTGAATCAGAAATACCGTCTGAATTTATATCTATATACCAATGAAGAACTGGATTTACAGTAGACTGAAAAGTAGCGGAATTAACTTGAATTAAAAAATTATTTTTACCTTTTTGAACAACAGAAATAACATGATCCTGATCCTTAGCTTTGAAATCGCTTGTTAATTGATACCTTCCTTTTTTGTAATCAACTTTAGTATAATTTGGAAGTAATAAATAGCATCTGGCAATTCCATCTCTATTATCAATTACCCTTAATGTAAAAATACTTCCTAAAACTATCCAATATTTAAGAACTAATTTCTCAAAAGAAATTATATCAACTTTATCAGCTTTATTATCAAGAAAAACAATTTTAGATAATGTCTCACTTGCCGGAACTTTATCTTCAACAAAATATCGCGGATCTGTACGATAAATATAATTTGTGTAATTCCAGACAAGTGATCTTAAAAGAGGGAAGTAGGGCGATATTTTTTTACGTCTTTCAAATCTTTGATAAGATTCACCAACAAGACGAACAAGATAATCCTTTAAATCTGGATCAGATGAACCTGTATAAAAAGTCAATCTTTTATCATAAATACTTTTATCATTTTTATAAGCCATTATCTTCTACGACCTGCTCTTCCTAATTGAGCAAATCTTTTCGCTCCATATTTTTTTCTTCCAATAGAAGCACATATTTTTTTAGCAGAAATATCAGATTTACCTTGTCTTTTCATATGCTTCACGCAATTTTTAAATCTTGTACCAGTACCTAATTTTCCACGAAAAGAAGCCATTATCTTCTCCTTGGTGGAGTAGTTTGTCTTGCTCTTCTCTTGCCTGCCTTTTGAGATTCTGTTAGAAACTTTTGTCCTCTTGCTTTAGTAATTACATGATGACATAATTTTTGAGCATCTGTATTACTTTTACCGCGAACTTTAGTAAAATAATGAATGCATCTTCCCCAACCTTGACCAGTCATTCTTCCGCCTTGTCCCCTACTAAAATTACGCATTTTTCTTTGTTGCTGTTTAGCCATATTATCCCTCACAAGAGTTAATTAAATACTCTAAAGAATCATCAAGATTATTATTAAACTGTCCTAAAACATATTTCATTAATTTCGAATTACTTTTAATATTTTCAAGACAAGAATGTTCTTTTTGACATAAATTGCAATCTTTTATTTCATTTTGGTAAGAATCTATTTTTTTTAAGAAAAGCATAATCGATTTGTCAGTTTGCGATTGAAATTTTTTTTGATTATAAATTTCTTGACCAGTCATATTTAAAATATAACACATAAAATTAAAAAAGAAAAGAAAAAAATATTTTTTCTCGTGTTATATAAAAAAAAATTTTTCAAAAAATTAAAAATAAACAAAAAAAGAAAATTTTTTTCTTGCAAAAGACTCTATATAACACGCAATTTTAAACGAGGATTTGTTCTTTTCGAGGAAATTTTAGCGGAAAAGACTCTATATAACACACGCTTTTGAATGCGAGGGATTATTTTACCCGCCAAAAACTGCCGGCTTTAGCCAATAGCCGCACCTGAGCCCAGTGGGTTTGGGTTGGGTGGAGGGCGAAGGGGCGGCTAACTTACAGAATTAAATATTGATACCTATTTTGGCGGTTTTTGGCGGGCTTTTTTATATTAAATTGGTGGGTTAGGGATTAGAGTTGATTATTGATACCTATTATCTGGGGAGGTTGGGTGGGAATTACTGAATAAAAATAAAATTACCTAATCATTAATAACTAAATCACTTAAATCCATTTCTGAACATTCATAAGCTCCAGCTACTGCATCAGGACCATCATCCTCCTGATCTTTTACATCTGTTCTATATTTATACATTTGCTCAACCATAATTCTATAATCATAGCTCCTTAGATCATCTTCTAAAAATCTTATTTCGCCAGATTTATAAGCGAATCCTATACTTTGAATTCTCGCTTGTTTTGACGACTGGTGCTCAATTGGTGAATAATAGATTGGTTTATCAAAATACTTCTGAAGCATATCTCGGATATATTTCCCATATGACCCGAGATTTCCGGTTGCTTCACAATAAAACATACGCATTGCATATTCAATCAGTAATCTATTAACTTCTTCAGTTACAACTTCTAAAGGAACTTTAAGCATTAAACAATCTGCTATGCCTAAAAACACATCTTCAATCACATAATCTTTATTTCTAAGGACATATTTAATCATTAATACGATAGCAGTCCAATCGCCAGTTTTCTTTCCTTTTGATGGATCAATATAAAGAATTTTCGTGTCTTTTTTATAATTAGTTACATTTTCAGGACGGTAACAAACTATTCTATCACGAGGAAATACTCTTCCTTTTAATGGAACAGGATCATTTTGATATTGAGCAAAAAAAAGAACTGGGTCTTTTCTATAAGATATTTCAAGATCATGTAATTTTTTTTCAGATAAAATTGATGGAAAATTATATATTTTTTTCCCGTCTTCTGTTTCTTCCCAAGCTTGTTCTTTTAATATTACGAATTTATTTTCTAATTCATCATTTATATCTTCGATATAATTATACATATCTTCATCATCCCAATATGTTCCAACAATTAAAATAGATGTTTCTTTATCAACTAATGACATAGTAGAAGAAAAAAACATTTTCCTCCCCTCCCTAATTGCTGGATATTTATGATCATCAAGATTGCAAACATCTTCAAAAAGCAAAAAATCATAATGACCTGAGACCGGATTTCCTTTTGCACCGAAACAAGTAATATTTGGTTCTTTTTTAGAGAAATCTGTTCGGTTATTTAAATTAATATCTTTCATATTCCATCTTCCGGAATTAACTGAAAGATTTCCCCAGAAATCTAAATATTTTTCCCCCACTTTTCCTTCGAAAATAAATTTATTGCCTGATAATATTTGAGTAGCTACATTTTCTGTTGCAGAAAGCAATGCGGCTCTTAAATTGGGATTTAATGTAAATATCCAGGACAGAAAACATTGAGAATAACAGCTGGTTTTACCAGTTCCACGAGGCTTAAGAACCATTACCCTGAAAGGCCTATGATTATCCCATAAATCTTGAATTTCATCAAGCCATCTTTTATGATAATCATCAAGCCAAGAATACCCTAAAACATATTTAGAATAATACCATAGATTTTGGGAAGCAATTAATTTTTCTTTTTCAGCTTCTAAAGATAAAGATTTATCTTCTGATCTGACAATTTCTTCGAAAAGTAATTTTTTTTGATTTTGAATAAAAGAACGGACTAATCTCATCTAAAGTCTTTATTACATGTGATTTTTCATAAATGAATCTTTAAAGTCTTCACAAAACCAATTTTGAAATTCATCTGAATCCTTTTGGTATCCAAATATATTTTCTGTATTAATTTCAAGAATAACTTTATCTTCATGAAATTCAACGCTAAACACACTTTCCATCTCCTTTCCATCTTCATTATCCTTTGAACTTCGCTTTTCTATTATATCTGATAACCTTTGTATTAGAAGATAGCTTGCTCCACTCAGATTTCCAAATATGTTATCGACCAATTTAAAAAATACGTCGCTGCTATTAAAATTATAATTTACAACTTTTAGTAAGCTATCAATAGATTCGCGTAAATTTTTTAAATGATATCTGATTTCTTTTTCATCCATCTTTATAACCTCTATCAAAAATTATAGTCAACTTTGCTTTTCTGGAATAATGCGAAATTGATTAACCCCATTGCTCTGCCATTGCCTCAGCAATACCCTTATATGTTTGGCTTCGCTCTTTCCATCTATTTTCCGAAGGTGGCAACCTATGTAATCTTTGCTCACGACCATCAACTATATTTGTTGGCTCTAATTTCGGTAGATTTTTTAGCCATAGACAGGTCGCTTTCGTTTCACCATGACCAAACATCCATGGTTGTATTACTTGATCTTGTCTTCTGCCTATAATTTCAACTGCATATTTATGCATTATTGGATTTTCAACACATATTTTTTCTATGTTTGCCTCCAATAATGTTTTAAAAAACAATGCCCCCGCTTTCATTTTATCCCATCTACCTTTCTGCTTATATAACCATGAAACGCCCGAGTTACATAGAAATGTACAAGGTGGGTGTGCAATCATTAAATCCCAATTCTCGTTTAATAAATATAGTACATCTGTTGTATAATGATTCCCTATAATTTCAGTATTTAATAAATCGCAACTCCATGCATTATGCCCTTTTTCTTTAAATGCCTCCCTTACTATCCCTGAAAATTCACAGGCAATTAAAACCTTCACCTTTTACACCTCACTTATAAAGCTTTTCTGGAATTATGCGAAATTCATCTTAATGGTAAAGGCGATACTTTAAATAATATCGCCCTATTTTTCATGACTATTTTTCTTCTGATACAAAGTTCATTTACTTTAGAATCATCGAAATTATCAGAAAAATTATTTAAAAAATCAAAAAAAGCATCTTCAATAAGCTTAATTGAATTAGATATATCCATTTTCCTTATTTTTCCATTTTTGCAAATTAAATCTTCCCGGAATAAAAATAAGCTAATATGAAGTGACATATTCGTATATTTAGGAATTTCATCCTTAGTATAATTTGCAAGCAAAGTATATTTTATAAAATGCTTAAATGATTTTGCTTCTTTAGTGAGGAAACGTCTTCCGGATTTATTCTGAGAATAAATATGATTAATAGATAGAGGAACTTTATCAATATGCATAAAATAGCAATATTCATTAGAAGTAACCATTTTTCGATTTAATATTTCAGACATTTTAAAATACCTCTTTAAACTCCATATAAGATTCCTCAAAAATATTTTTTCTACAAGAATAAAATTCACCTTTTATTCCTTTAATTATATAATCTCCTTTATGAAATTGATGATCTCCTTCTAAAGTTTCTACAAAAATATTATTATCACTATCTCTATAAATATGATAATCTGTAAAAACAGCAATATCATAATCATTATCGCCATCAAACTGAATTGCTTCAACTGGAACTATCTTCTTCACATATTTTTTTATCATATATTTCCTCTAATTTTTCTACTCTATCAAATAAATCTTGCATTTCTCTTTTTTCTTCAAGATAATTTAAATAAGAAATATAAATGCAAATACCAATTATAATTACACAAATCCACATTAAAGAAACACCTAAAATAAATTTTAATTTACTATTCATATTTATAACCCTGTCTTTTTTAATAATAATCTAAGCATTAATATTTCATTAATTTCTCTTCCCGCTTGCGTTTTTGCATCTGTATTTATTTTATTCATAGTTAAACTTTCTTTTAATTTTAAAATATCTTGTTCAGAAAAATCTTCTTTACTCCTCAAAGGCAAAATAAAATTCTGAATCATAGCATCATGATCTTTTGATATCCTGATGGATTCTTTATAAGCAGCTAAAAGATCGTAAATATCAGTAAAATCTGCATCTTTTTTATGAATATTTTCTGTTTTAGATTTTCTATTTTCTGTCCCAGAAACATGTCTAATCTCCAGATTTTTATCATCTTTTTTGTGTACAGATCCCAATCTTTTCCAATTATTTTTTCTTGCTTTTTCTCGTATGGTTTTACGATCACATTTATAACGTTTCGCAAGATCATGTAAAGAAATATTTTCATTTTCATAATCCCAACGTACATTTTCCCAAAAAATCTTTGAATAAGCCACATATTTATTCCTTTATATATTCTTTTAAAATATCAGATATATATTCTTTTAAAAGATCAGAAAGACCTGATTTTACCTGATCTAAAAAATCTTCAGGATAATGATCTAATAGATCTTCATAATCTACTTCAAGAACGCCTTCAGCACATAATAACTGAATTACTTTAACAACAATTTCTTCTATCATAATTTTTCCTTTAAGAAAAATGGCGTCCTAAGATCCAAAAAGGACGCCTTACAATCTTTAAACCATATTTCTTCACTAATCGTCAAAAACTTTAACGATAACCCTAAACAAATCTCTTTCTTTTTTAGAAGATTTAATAGAGATTTCCTTTACAGAACCTTCTTTAAGAAGATCTGGAAATTCTTTAAGAAACTTTTCAAAAGTATCTTTGTTTACATTAATATCTCCAGTCCATTTCTTTTCTCTTATAGAAACTGTCTCACCTGGAATTGATTGAAAAAAATCAAATTGCATCTGACCTTCTTTTTCTGGAAGATTGACTACTTTGTCATCTTCGAAATCTTCAAAAACTTCTTTTGCTTTAGCAGGCATTTATTTCTCCTTGTTGATAAATTAAATCATATATAAAAGATTCCCCTTTCGGTGTAACGAATATCTTTGTATAAGCAATATTATCTTTTTTGGTCATTAAAGCTTTGTTAACAAAAAGCTTCCGGTTTAAATATTCTTGCTTTGCACAAGGAATTCCTTTACCATCTGACCCCATGTCATAAAAAATAATACCTCTTTCTTTTAAAAACTTAAATATATTATTCCGACCTATTCCAAGTTCTCTTCCGACTACACCTAAAGATTTAAGACCTGATGCATTCATATAATCATCAAATTTATCTGCTTTAGGTTTTACAATTCTAAGATTTTCTGTATATTCTTCAACTTTTTTCTGATATCTTTTTATTATTTCATTCGATTTTTGAAGAGCAATAGAGAGTAAATATTCAGGATCTTTCAGTAATTCTTGAAATTTTTCCTCAACTTCAATAAAATACTTTCGGATCATCCGACCTTTTATATTATTCTCAATTAAAGCAAGTTCTTTTGCCATGCTCAAATTAATTTTATATTCAGTCTTTTTTATATTGCCATAACCCTTTTCATCCCCTTTGACAAAATTATCAAACCGGTAATAATCATGATTTAAAATAAAACCATATTTTTCTATACGATCTTTTATCCATGTAGAAAACTCTCTTTTACTTTCTAAATATTGCCATAATTCACGAGCATCTACAGACTTTTCAAGATACTCATCATCAGATATTTTTACCATTTCATTCATCGATTTCTCCAATATTCCGGGCTGGAAATTAATCCAGCCATATTTCGTTGCTTTAGCTTAAGAAAAAATAAAAGTATAAGAGTTTTCTGATCAACGACCAGAAGAATAATATTAAAATTATTCCCTTTCTTCCTCTTCAAAATTAATAGGATCAAAAGGATCTTCAGTTTCAAACCCGCAGTTTTCACAAAAATTAGCTCTTTGATCATAATAATAATGACAATCTTTGCAATCTTCATCCATCTTTTTCCTCCGAAATAAAAGAAATTACGCAAACATCGGGTTCATAATTACTACAATTTCTATGATTTTTCATTTTCCTCTTGCTCATCTTCTTTGATATTATAATCAGTTTCTGTTAAAACATCATAATGAGGATAAGTAATATGCTTATAGCCATTTCTTACCCAATTCATATACATTTTTATCCCTTCCCTTACTACCGTTGCTTTTGCAATTCGGGGAAAATCTTCAGTAAACCTGTTAATTTCATCATATTCTTTATCAGTCAACTGAGCACCTAAATTTCGCATAAATATTCTCCAAATTATCGAAGCCGGGTGGGGATTTGCACCCCACAATTATGGAAAGATATTAATTTTACATCCATACTTTGTTTCTGTCAATCGCCATCACTCGTGCCTTTCGATGAACTTCGAAGATTTATAAAGGCTCATCAGAAACTATCTTTGGGCGTCTACCTATTCCGCCACCGGCTAAACTTCTTAAGCTGTCTTTTTATTGTTAAATCTTTCTTCAAGTATAGATAGACTTATTTTTAAATCTTCTAAACTCTCAGGCCTGCCTACTAAATAGCCTTTATTTAATAATGCATCTATATTTTTTTCAAAGCTATATCTTTGATATTTCAGATCGCATTTATTTTCCATAAAGAAACCAATTTTATCCCAAATAACAACGATCGATTTATCAACCTTAGATCTTTGACCGTAAATATTGAATAAATTAGAGCCAGCAGTGGCACTTACTGGCTCTTTACTATTATTTTCTAAGGTAGAATCGGAATTAGTGTTAGTAATTGAAGACGTTTCTTCTTTCTTTTTTTCTTCCCCCCCCTCTTTTTTCTCTTCTTTGATTTCTTCTTTCTTTTCTGCAGAACTGGGATTTTTTTCTTCATATTCTTTCTTCACTTTTAATGAATAAGAATAATAATCTTTTAAATGATTATAAAGATTCAATAATCCTTGATATGTAAAATTAAAAACGCCAGATTTAACATTTGACAATCTTAAATAATCAGTAAAACCTACATGATTTAAAGCTGAATAAATTAAATCATCTCTTTTGATTTCAATATCTAAAGATTGTAAACCTTTTTTGATTTTAGCAATAATATCTGCCTTTTCATTTTCCATAATATTGTTTTTTGACTGGGGCGAAGTCGGGAGGGAATCCGTGCCAGACAGATCACCCTTCGTCCCAGTCAAGTTATGGAAATAAGTATTTTTTAGATCGTCATACTTAAGCTCAGAATTCTGTCTTCTGAATCTTACAGTATCCTTTAATATCTTAAATGACCTATTTCCAGAATTATCCATTAATAAATGAATAATGCAATCACATGAATCAGGAATGCGTTTTTCTGCATCTATTACCCACTGATCTTTATCCCATCTGGCTTGCGCCAAAAATAAGATAGGAAGACCTAAACTTTCTACAATACGAATGAAATTATTTAAAGCAGATTTTACGACACCCCAATCATTCATATTAAGCATATCTTTATTGCCTTGCTTTGATACCTGAAGCATTTCATATAAGGATGTAATAGAATCAATACAAATTAATTTTATTTTATGTTCAGATATTAATCTTTTTAACCAGATTATTGAATTTTCCTGAAGCAATTCCTTTATCTTGTAAATTGAATCAATCGCTATCCTATGAAAAGAAAACTGTTTATTTAAATGACTTAATCTTTTATCAGCATCAAAGACCAAAATATCTTTAGTCATTGACAAAGCTGTATAAGATTTTCCTATTCCGGTAGCTGCAGCAAGCAAATATTTAAAAGTTCTACTGTCTTGCATCTCACCAGTTTTAAAAGTTTCAAACACTAAATTCCCTAATTTTTGCATAATATTTTACCTCTCTTTAATGGGATTTCCCCCTCCCATTTCCCCTTCCTCATACTAAAAATTAATATGACAAAGATTCTTCTCTTTCCAGATGAGCTATTCCTTGAAAATCTTCTGGACAATTAGTTAAAGAATATTTTAATTTTATTCTATCAACCCTAATATCTTCTTTACGGACATAATAATCTGGAGAAAGTTTTGAAGCATCATCAATAACAACTTTAGGTGGATTTTTTTTAATCGCAATATCTTTTATTGGATCTTTTATTTCATTAATACCAGCTTCTTTAAGATTATCGAAAAGATATTTTTCAAGTCTTTTGATTTGCTTTTCTTTTGTAAGGCGTAGACCTCTTAGACGTGCTTCTTCTTCTCTCAAAGCTTTTTCTTCAGCTTTAAAATTATAAAGAATGTTTCTTGTATTGATGCATTTTGTTCTAAAATCTAAATTAAGCTTTCGAAGTTCTTCAATGGCTTCTTCTGATATTTCACCTTGATTTTCTTCTACTCGACTAATTATCAGATTAATTTCGTTTTTAATTTCATAAAGTTTCATATTTTACCTCAATTATGCATATAATATAAACACGATTTAACAAACCGTCAAGAAATTTTTTAATTTTCCATAAAAAAATTAAATTTTAATTTCAAAACCTGTTTCTGAACAACTTTTTGAAATAATTCGAAAAGCCAACAACATATTTAAACTAAAATCATCTAATAAAGATGTAACCTGTCCATATAAAGTTATACATGCTGTTATTCTTTTCTCAAGTTCTTTCAAATCATCTTCAGAAAGTGAAATGTTATACATTTTCATTTTATTCTCCTCTTTTTTCAAGTTCCTGCTGGAAAATTTCATAAATTGGATAACTTTCGGTCAACATATCATTATAAAATTCAGGATCAGAAGACATTTCAACATAATTATCAAGACTTTGTTCAGTTTCTTCATCAGTTACCATCCAACCAGTTTCAATTGCACACTTAAGATTTTTTTTCCAACCAGCTTCAAACCTTCTTTCAATTATTTTCATACAATTTTTTATATGAAAAGTATTCATTTCAGAAGGTAATAATTTTTGGCCGTCCTTAGTTTTCCATTTAAGCATTTTATCTCCTCCTGCATTCTTTCAAGCAATTTAAAATTCTTTCTTTGACTTCTTCTTTTAGATCATCATCAACATTCTTTATCGCCTCATCAAGCGACATAACTTTTAAAACATTAACATTTCTAAAAGCTTCACAAAATTGTTTATTTGACCGTATAGATTTATTAAAATTAAACAATCTTTTTAAAATAATACCCTCTGTTTCAGCATCTTTAAACATTTTTTAATCCCTCCTTATTTACCTCACAAAATTATTAAATTACCATGTTTCAATAGCTCCACCGAAGCCATCATCTTGTAAAATATCATCACCCCATTTATAATTATCACCTTGTTTTCTTAAATAAGAATTATATTTATTATGATTTGGCTTAGGATTAGATTTAAGACGGATTACAAGTGCTTCTATATTCGCCAAACCATATTCTTGTTTTTTACTTAATACCTTAGTTTTTTTAAATTGCTTATAAATTGAGCGTAAAAAAGAACGATCAAAGTCTATGTAACGTGTTTTTCTTAAATATGAATAAATTAATTTAAACGCATTCAAAATATCTTTTTCAGTATTCATATTTACCTCACAAAATTATTAAATTACTTTTTTTACCTAACTGGCAAAAATATTTAATTGTATTTTCTGTCCCACCCTTCCTGATGCTATTTGGCAAAGCTATTAAAATATCTGATTTTTCAGCTATCCGCCTATTTCTAAAATAATAAGCTTTCACCATATCGTGATAACTCATATTTTCAACAATATTAGCTAAATAAATTATAATCGGGATATCTAAAAAAATAGATAATTCTTCAGCAAAAGAATCAGCACCTTTACCACAACCACCAGAGACCAAATAATTCGGTCTCAATTTAACTAACTCATCATGAATTAATTTAGCATCTGCATCGGAATGCCGGGATCTGCTCCCGACAATTCCGCAATATATTTTTTTAAAATTAAAATACTGCTGCATTACCAGGGCTCACTTTGTTCTAATTCAATAGCTTCTGCCATTGTCATTCTTCCATGCTTTTTATCAATTTGTTCATCAATGAAAGTAGAACAAATCAAACTGCATTCTGGTTCTTCAAGCTTTTTTAATAAATCTCTAAGGATGATAAGCTTTTCGATTTTTTCATCATAAGAGCTTCTTTCCTCTTCAACAATATTTTCCAACTTTCTATAAAAAAATTCAGGCTCTATCATTTTTTTACCTCCTGATGATCTGTATGATTTTTAATGAAATCTTTTATATCATCCTCAAAACGTAATCTTTCTAAAGTCTCATTGAAAAAGCGCAAAATATTAAAAAAATCCATATTCCTATATCTATCATGATTTGGAATAGGGCAGACACCACCATTTTTATTATTTCTACAGATAGACCATCCACCATAAACAGAATTATAATCAAGATAATATTTTCCGGGATCATTATATTTTTCTGCTTTTTCTTTGCCAATATTTTTTAAAAATCTGTCAAATTGGTCTCTAATCATATTTTGAGTTATACCCATAACGATACTCCTTTAAACGAAGTAGCGGATCTGCCACCTCATTAAATAATTATTTTTAAAAATCTTTCAAATTGGTCTCAAAACGTTCAACAGTAAACTTTTCATCAAAACCAAAACTAATTATTTCAGATATTTGATAAAAATCTACTGATCTTTTAATATATTCTTTGCTATCGCCATTTCTATAAATATATAATTTATTAATAGAAATCACATCATCAGAAAAAGTATATCTCATTAATGTATCTTTATAAATAGAAACAGACTGATCTTTTAAATTAAAATTAAAAGAAACCTGCGGAAAGAAATAATCTTTATAATTTGAAACCTTAAATGGTACAAACTTCAAAAGTGTTTTTAATGTTTTAACTTCCATTATTCTACCTCAAAAAATGAAATAAAAGGGGGAGCAACACTCCCCCATCTAATATTTAAGGAGTATTATTTTTTTCAATAATAACCGCTCCAATTACATTATTTATAAATCTTCTGGCTTCTAATTCAGTTTTGAACTGCTGGAATTTCGAAACAGATTTAACCGAATGATCAACAGAATTAAATTCCCTAACTGTAAATAAATCTGGACTTTCTTCATCGAAACACTCAGAAGATATAAAATAATATTTATCATTCTTTCTATAAACTGGCTGATCTAATTTAACATAAGAGCGAAAAAACTTCATTGTATCTTCGCTGAAAAAATATCTGCCACAAGCAGTATTAAACCTGATAATATCTTTAATCGTCATAATCGATACTCCTTTTTATAATTTTAATTTTGTAGAATTATTAGGCTCGAAATCATATTCCGAAATATTTAATAATTCTATTCTATCCATATAATTCGGATCTGGTTCAGGTGGATCATAATTTTCTTGTAATTTAGATACTTCTTCAAGAACTTGGATCTGATCCGGTGTAAAAATATCATCTCTCGCAAGTTCTTTTTCGATTTCGGCTTTCATTCCAGCAACATTTAAAACCTGTTTGTCATAAATGAAGCCTATTCCTGCGGCTTCAAAACATTTTTTTAATTTATTCATAATCGATACTCCTTTAAATATAGAGTAGTAAATTAATACTACCCCATAAGATTAAATAATATTATCTAATACCTGAAATAATATTAGAATTACAGTCATTATTTAACATAAAATGTAATGACCAAAATATATCTTGTTTAGATAAATGATGATATTTATTAAAATCTACAGTTGCAATAGGTTGATCATCAGATAATAAAATTAATTTATCATCCTTAAACTGTAAATCTAAAGTAGAAGCTAAATCATTTGTAATATTTTGAATTGACATAATCGATACTCCTAAAATAATTTTATTTACATTTAATATACATATAAAATATACATAAAATGCCAAAAAGTAAAGTAAAAATAATAAAAAAGTGATAAAAAAAAGTAATAAAGAAAATAAGGAACTACGCACAGCCACCCCCCAGAAAAGAAGAAGAAGAAAACCAACCAGCAAGACCGGGGACAGGAGACAACCAAGAAGGAGCAGGAACAGAACCAAGCCAGACAAGAGCAGGAACGCCAGAACCAACAGCAAGAGCAAGCGAAGACCAAGAGCCAGAACCAACAGAAGACCAGGAAGAAGAAGGAACAAGACCAGGAGGACAAGAAGAAGAAGGAAAAGAAAGCCAAAGAGACGAAGAAGAACGAGCAAAGGAAACAAGACGACAAGAGCGAGCAACGAAAGAAGCACGAGCAGAAGAAGAAGAGACGAAGACAGAGAGAGAAAGAGAAGAACGAGAAGCAGAAACAACAGGAGAAGAAGAGCGGAAAAAACCGCGACCAGAAAGACCGAAAAAACCACGAACAGCACCAGCAACACCCGGGGAACAACCGCAAGCAACAGAAGAACCAGCGGGAAGCAGGCGAGGAAGACCACCAGCAAAAGAAAGTAACGAAACAGGAGCAGAACGAGAACCACAAAAGACAAAAGAAGAAAAGCGAGAAAAAAGGGAAACAAGAGAAACAACCACAGGACACCCCCAGAGAAAAACCCCCAAAAACCGACAACGCCGGCGAGCCAAGGCGGGAGGGGAAGAGAGAGGAGGAAGAGGAAGGAAAAAAGAAGAGAAGAGAGAGAGAGGCAACCCCCGAAGGGAAGGGCGGCGGCGACCCGCCCCACACCAAGCGAAGCGGGGCGGGGCGACGCAGCACAACCGAAGGGGGGCTAAAACAAAAATAAAAGGGGGGAAGGCCGAGAGCGGACGGCAAAGGCGGGACAGGGCGGAATTATTACAAGAATAAAGGCGGTCGAGCGAACGAGCGAAGCGAGAATACGAGCCGAGCCGGAAAAAAGGAAGGCGAGCTTGCGAGCCGGAAAAAAGGAAGGCGACGGCGAGTTTCCTTGAGCGAGACCGCCATTGATACCAAAACCGCCCAGACCCGCCGCCGTTCCGCGACCGCAGGCGAGGACGAGCTTGCGAGGACGAGACAAGGCGGCCGACCCCCACATTTACCAATCAATTTTTTGCGAGTGCCTTTTTAACAGAATTGATGCCCGACGGCGGAACGCAGGCCGGGTAAAGCGAAGCGACCGGCCAAGAGATCGCAAGGAAGGGCTTTGTAACTGTGGCACGAGCAACCACAACAAAATTATATGCATTATACCAATTTCCAGCCGCCGCCTTGATACCTATTAAAGCGTTCCGAGAAGCACGCCGCAGGCCGGGATAAGCGAATATTACTTAATAATTATAATTACCAATAAATTGAGCGACCGGCCAAGGCGTTGCAGCGGTTAAGCGACGAGGACGCACAAGAATAAAAGCGGCGGCTCATTAAGAAATTAAAAGAGGGCGGCAAGCGAGGAATTATTACAAAAATTGATTCGGCCGTCGGATTAGAAGCCGCCAGCGAGGACGAGCCAGCACGCCGCAGGACGGGGTAAGCGAAGCGGCCGGCCAAGGCGTTGCCAAGCGAGGACGTAAGCGTCAAAAAGGCGGCATTCAATCGGAAACACTAAAAGCAATATATTAAAATAAACAACGAAAAGCAGAGCCGATATTTACCGGTTTACCGCAGCGAAGCCGCCCGACATACATACCAATTAATTTTTGAGCAAGCGAGCGTTATGTAAGAAGTCACAATTTATTAAACAAGCGTAGCGAATTGAATCTTTATTATTAGAGGAACGTTGGATTAGAACAGCGTCGGATTACGATAGAGAGGGAAGCCGACAGCGAACGAAGAGAGGACGCTACGCCACCTAAATAATCAAGGCGGTAGGACGAACGTAGAGAGCCGAGGCTGACCGATGTATTAAGAATAAACGTGATATGGAACGATAGAGAGCGTAGGCGACAGCGAGAGAAGAGAGGACGCTACGCCACACAAATTTTAAAGGCGGTAGGACGAACGGAACGAGCCGAGCCGAAGCGATGTATTTAAATGAAACATAGATATAATAAAAAATAAAACATGGAGGGAATTATTTTTTTTTGCGAGGCTTTAGCCTCGCAATTGCCGAGGCTTCGGCCGAGGCTTTTATAATAGTGAGCGAGTTTAACGAGCAAACGTGCCCGAGATTAACGAGGGCATCTTGACGAGTGAGGCTTTAGCCGAACGAGTAGCCGAGGCTTCAGCCGAGGCTTTATTGAGAGAGTGAGCCTGAAGGCGAACGAAAGATTGTTAACGAGAGAGGCTGTAGCCGAACGAGTGATTATTGCCGAGTCGAAGCCGAGGGGTGGGTGGGTTTGGAAGGCAAGACGAAGGCAAATGAGCGAGCCTTAAGGCGAGCGATCTATTTTAAGCCGAGCCTTCGGGCGAGGCTATTATTAAGAGAGCAAGTATTACGAAGCGAACGGTTAATAGCGAACAAGTTTAACGAAGTGAGCGTGCCCAAGTATTACGAAGGGCATAAATTTAAATAAAAGTCGGACGCATCAGCGGACGACACAATTACCAATTAATTAAAGAACTGGGATCAAAAACTTTCTATTACAAATTGCAATCGGTAAAAAACAAAAAACAAAAGATGGCAATAAAAAAAAGCCCTGAGATTATCAGAGCTTATTTAGTGGAGTATCGATTTAATTTCACAATCTAAAGAGATTGGTGTGAATTATTTAATTGAAGTAAAATATTGACCCCTATTCTTACGGAAATAAGAAATATGAATCCATTCTTTATCACCGTGTTTTTCATATATACATTGCATAAAAGGAATCTTTCTTCGATTCTTAATTATTTTTTTATACATAGCATAAACAGTAATTTGTTTATCACCGTACCAAGGTTCAATATCTGCAGCACATCCCAGAATATGATGCGAATCATCATTGCTTCCAAGAGCTTCATTTAATTGTAAACATCTTATACCAGAATTGATTCGAATTGCGCCAAACATTCTTCGAATCGGATCAAGCACATTTTTGCATAATTCAACACTATTATAAAAATGAGCTAAATCAGGAAATGAGTTATCTATTCCGAGTGCTGTTGCTTTATCAGATCTAATAAACTCTTTGACTTTAAAAAATCGGGACAATTTTGTTTCAGGATTTTTGATAATATCCATGATTCTTCCTCTGAAAAAAAAAGGGCATCAAGCTCTTCATTTAGATTATTTATTTTATTTTTAAGGATTATTTCTCTTTTTTCATGTAAACTTATGATTTCACGATTAACTTTATGATTAAATCTATTTATCGATACTTGAATGATTAATGCTATTGATAGAATAATTAGTACTATCGATATGAATACTTCATACTTATTATGTAAAGCTTTAATCAATACTTATACCTTATACTATATCCTAAAACTTTATAGTATACATACTAACCATGATTAAGAAAAATGCAAAATTTCTCAAAAAAAAAACTAATCTTCTTCATCAAGTTTTTCTTTAATTTTATCCAGGATTTTATCAACAATTTCAGGAATAAGTTCATCAATAATCTGGAAAAGTATATCTCTTAATGTTGCTTTGATCTTATCTTTTAATCTCATTCTGACCACCTTTGATGATATTAAGATTTTTAAGAATATTTTTGAAATCTGCATTTGCTCTATCCACCCATGCTTCTTGGAATAAATAGCCTATTGTAGTAATTACGAGTAAAATAAGCTCAACGATTCTTAACGTCTGCTCTTCAGTAGTGAAGAATGAAGATAATAGAGCGATATTTGTACCTATTCCCATGAGGAATCTTTTCTGTGAATAAATTGGCTTTCTCTTTTCTTCTTTTTTAATTTCTTGATTATTCTCCAAAATTATCTCCTAATTGATTAAATATATTTTTTACAAAATCATCTAAATCATTAAATATATATTCACATTTCTGACATTTATTTATTTCGTCTTCAATTATTGCTTTACAATTATTGCAATATCTCATTAATATAATATACTAAATTAATTTGATTTGTCAAGATATTTAACCGACAAATCCAAAAGTTAATGGAACTGGACGCTCAAATGCACCAATATCATATCCAGCCCCAAGTGGTCTTTCAAGATCATCGTAATCATCATCTACTATGCCTGAAAGATCTGATCCTGCATCTTTTGATTGAGCATCAAACTTTAAATGAAAATCTTCTGTTGCTTCATCTTCGAACTCATTAGTTGAAGTAATTCCAAAAATATTATTTGATCCAAATGGACTTGTTTGTTCTTCGAATGAATTATAAGTAAAATCTGCATCTGATGATGAACCAGTTAAACTTACATCATCTGTATTATTAGCGAAAATATTATTTCTAAAATCTCCACGAGATGCCATTATAATTCCAGTATCACAATTAAATATAGTATTATTAAAACATCTTACTACAGAATTAGTAGTATTTTCATAATTAACTATACCAGATCCAGAAGGTAAATTAAGAATAACACAATTTTGTATTCTTATAGAATTAGTAGTAGCTGCATTACTACATTCTATTCCTGCTGTTGCCGAAGCATCTCCTTCGATCCAGCATCTTTCAAAGAATACTCCATCTGTAATTGTAATATCTGGATTTATAATTACAATATCTTGACCATTTCCTGCAGTTCTATTTAAAATACAATCATAGACATGAAGTTTTGCATTTGTTCCATAAGTAGAAAATCGGATTACTTCTCCTACACCAGAACTATGATCCATAGTAAGATCATAAACTTCTAATTCTTGAGTTAACCCGGAAAGTAATCTTAATGTATCGGTTGAACCTGTACCGTTCCATGAACTTCCATTTGAAGAAAATATACCAGCAATATTTTTATTTAATATTAAGGTTTCATCTATAATATCTTCTTGGATATCTATATAATCAACAGATGTAGCTGCACTTACAGCTGCACCGATTGTAGTATAATCACATCCTGAAGAACAAACTGTTAATATTGCCATTATGGTGCTACCGATACGCATCTTTCGACACAAGTTGGATTTGAAGTATTATCAACGATAAGACAATCAG
>JABAHP010007461.1_pt1 | contig 33457 bp, 36 predicted proteins | sample 7062081 | NCBI WGS metagenome assembly JABAHP01 (sample SAMN14534357, study PRJNA622989) | marine sediment metagenome | biome: marine biome [ENVO:00000428]; feature: marine pelagic biome [ENVO:01000023]; material: deep marine sediment [ENVO:00002113] | place: India: Gulf of Kutch | collected...
ATATCTCCTTCTTCTTCAGTTGCTATAAATCCATAACCTTTACGGTTATTAAACCATTTAACTGTACCTTCGGTCAATTTTAAAACCAATTTTCACATAAATTATTTTTTTTCAGTTCATATTGAACTATTAAAGAAAATGAATGATCATGTAAAAATGTTATGTATTTTCAATTATCTATTAAAAAATTCATAATAAATCTTCTTTTTTTTATTTTGAAAAAACAATATTAATGGAGTTAGAATATTCCTTGTAGAAGAATAAATTTTAAAATTTAAAGAAAAAAGAAAAAAAAATTATCAAATAGAATTTTATCCAGCAGTACTTGCTGGGATTAAAAGAATATCATCGCCATTATTCACATCATAGTCCTGTAATGAGCTATTTTCATCCATTGTGACTCCACCTGATGATAAATGAAAGTCATTAGGATCAAGACCATATAAATTTCCTAATGTATGTTTAATATCACTTACATTATTACTGTCGTTCACCGTTAATTTTTCTTTCTTTTCACCAGGACCGATTGTTGACATGAAGTATAAAGTTAGCTTCTTTCCCCCTGAAGGGGTCTTAGAGGCGGGGGTTTTAGATACTACAGGTTCTTCTCCGCCCAAATCTTCATCAAATTCATCAAAACTCATTCATTTCACTTCCTAAATTATTTTTAGTTTTTTTTTCTAATTTTATATTTACTTATACTTAATTATATGGCATCAAAAAGATATAATAAATCTCTATGGAATGATTGTGAAGTTTTTTGAGGGTTATTTAATCGTATAAAATGATAAAATTTCACAATCACAAAAGACCAAAAATTTTAAGCAAATAAGAATGAAATAATACAAGAAATTAAATAAAATTGAATAGAAATGGAATATAGTGAGATTTTAAATATACTTGCGCCATGTGGTCTTAACTGTTATAAATGTTTTGCTAACTCTAAGGGGCCAATAAGAAAAACTAGCTTAGAATTACAGAAATTTTTAGGTTCATTTGATATATATGCAGAGAGATTTTCATCTTTCCTTCCCATTTTTAAAGAATACCCAACTTTTAAGGTATTACTTAGATATTTAGCGGAAGAGAATTGTTCGGGATGTAGGAATGATTCATGCTTATATCCTGACTGTGGAGTAAGGGATTGTTATAAAGATAAAGGATTAGAGTTTTGTTTTCAATGTAATGAATTTCCTTGCGAAAAATCTAATTTTGATGAACATCTTAAGCGAAGATGGATTCAAATAAATAAGAGAATGAAAGAAATAGGTATAGAATCATATTATGAAGAAGTAAAAGATAACCCTAGATATTGAAGATTTTTAACACGCAAGTTGACATCTTATGCAATCCATCCATAATATTTCATATCATCTTTGATAATATTAGGAATAATCTCCTGATGTCTTTTAAAGAATTCAGGGAGCATTTGCCTTAATTTCACTGAATTATAGATTTGGTAGTTATTTATAGTAGCTCGAGCGATCTCTTTTATATTTTCTGATGTGAGATAATCTTCATTTTTTAACAATTTTCTCACAAAGTATATAGAATCTGCGAATGACTTACTTTCTTTTAGATTTTTTATCCAATCTTTGATTTGTTGTTCCTTTGTATATGAATCAATATATTCAATAATCTTTTCCGTCAAGATTTTAAGTCCCTGTGGTGTATTTATATAAAATATCGTCCTTATTTGAGCGAGATCAAAAGGAATTTTTTCGCCTTCCTGACTAATCTGAATTACCCATTTTCCCTTTTCATGTGCTATTCCTAACTCATAGAACACATTTGGATTTTTCTCAGTAAGATCCGCAATTATGACGTCAGACCTTCGAGTAAGTTCCAAAATATCATTAAGAATATTGGTAGATTTCGAGATATCATCCGCTCTTGTTACCTTATGTCCGATATTTATTAGTGGATTTTTTATGTATTCCTGATATATTGAATTTAGATAATCTCGATATGGCATCAACATAAAAATTTTAAGGCCTTGACTCATTTCAACAATTCCCTCTCGAATCTATTCGCAGAACTTATGGTAAACAAAAAAAAGTTTAGGTATCTATTTAAACTACACACTAAAATAGATTAGAAATTTTTAAATATAAAAGGAAGAAATTTGGTAGCATCCTATTAAGTGTTAAAATAATATAAAAAAATCCAAAAACTTGAAAAAGATTTAAATTATGATAAAAGAAACTATTTTCCAATTATAAAGAAAACCAAAAAACAGTAATTTCTTCTCTGAAAGGATTTCCTTATAATTCAATGAACAATTTATACTGGTATCCAACTTATCGGGAATAATATCAAAAATAAATACATAAATTTCTAAATGGATTCTAATTGAATTATATTAATATTCTAATTTGAGATCATAAAGAGGGATAGTTGATGAAAAATTCAAAAAATACAAAAGTTATTCTATTAGGTACTGGAAATCCAAATCCTGATCCGTTGAGGTTTGGTCCATCATTAGCGATAATTATTAAAGATTCATCCTACCTCATAGATTTTGGGGTTGGTATTACTCGTAGGACAGATAAAGCGTTTTTTAATTTTGGAATTAAACCTCTCGAGGCTTCTCGATTGATAAAAGGTTTTCTAACTCATTTACATTCGGATCATACTCTTGGGTACCCTGATCTGATTATCACTCCATGGATAATGGGAAGAACAAATCCTTTAGAAGTATATGGTCCTCAAGGAACGCAAAATATGACAGATAATATTATTAGTGCTTACGATCTTGATATAAAAGAGAGAATCAATGGGCTAGAACCTGCAAATTCTTCAGGTTACAAAGTTAATGTAAATGAAATAACACTTGGAGTGGTTTATGAAGATCAAAATGTAGAAGTAGAGGCATTTCCTGTTAATCATGGAGCTTTAACATCATTTGGATATAAATTTATAACACCTGACAAAAATATAGTAATTTCAGGTGATACTGCTCCGTTCGAAGAATGTGTTGATTTTTATAAAGGTTGTGATATTTTAATTCATGAAATTTATTCTTCAAAAATGATTGAGACATTACCACCAGAGTGGCAAAAATATCATTCAAGTGTACATACTTCATCTTATGAGCTTGCAGAGATTGCTTCTAGGGTAAAACCAGAGCTATTAATTCTTTATCACCAACTTTTCTGGGGTGCTAGTGAAAGAGAATTAATTGCAGAAGTAAAAGGAGGATATAATGGTAANNATGGTAAAGTGATTTCTGGGACCGATCTTCAAATAATTTGAAGTATATTCATAATCGGATAATATCTTCATTTCTTATGATTATTTTTCTGCTTCCCTTTCCTGTCATTTTTTTAAATCACCCATTAATAGATTATCAACACATTTCAATTGTGAAATAAGTTCATCCATAAAAAAAAATGATTTCAACACTTTTTTCTTGGTTGATTTTTGTATCGTGTCCAAATGACTTGTGATTATTCTAACTTCTTCTAAAAACATATAATAATTTACGGACATTTTTTATTCACTCAATTTGGATAATATGTAATTAATTTTGATTAGATGATGGTATATTTCAAAAAGGTCTCCTTGGGCAAATTCTTCCTTTAATATTTTCTTGTATTGGGGATCTNNCTGTTCCTTCATATAAATCTGGAGTCCTTTTTGTTTCTCCAAATTCAGAGAAAGGAATTATTATCTTGGCAACATTTATTTCTTTACCAACAGTTTTAAAGCTCATAATTATATTGTAGTCACGCTTCGATTAATAGTTTTTATTGTGAAACTTTCCACGAAGTTCGAAGTAGAGACAAAGAATTAAGATAAAATTTCTGAGTTATTTCTAGTAATCTATCATCCTTAGGAAAAATGGTACGACTCTAATGCTTTTAAATAATGAAGATTGATATTGATCTACTTAATGACAATAAAATGAGTATTTAAATGATTAAAGAAGATTCAAAGAACAAGGCTTGTATGGTATGTAAAAAATTAATATCATTTTCAGAATTTATAAGGGATAATCCATCCATTTCAGAATTAAGAGCTAAAGATCTTTGGAATGATTCTATGGTTGCTATTTTTTGTCCTGATTGTTATTTTAACCTGCCTGAAAGACCCTTTAAGGCAAAAAGGCGTTATTTTAATTTTCATGGCATATCTCAAAAGTTTAATAGATATTATGATTTCGAATAACCTTTTACCCTATTTATTCTATTAATATGATAATTCCAATTATTATGGATGAATTTTAAATATAATATTTTCATAATAATATTCAATCTGCTTAATAACTCAAAAGTTTGAAAATAGCTACTATTTTTTGAGAAATCAAATTGCGAAGAAAAACTGATCTTAATTTAATCATTGGATATTTAATATTATTAATTGGATTACTTACTGTTGTTTATAGCGTTATTACGCTNNTGGACTATTCATTTGGTATACCGGTGTTTTTATTATATATGTGAAAGATATATTTTTTGAATTGGTTTTTATTCTACTTGGTTTTCTTGTTATCAGAAAACGGAAGATGAAAATATAACAATTACATTCCAAATTTTGATATGGTTCTTGTTTTTAATTGCTGTCTTATTTCTTCTTGACATTGGATTTATAATTCTATACTATTATATGATTATTAATTAAAACAAAATAAACTCGATGAAAAATTCTCATATAAGATTCCTATTAAGACAATATGGAGAAAATGTTAAAGGGATCTTATCAGTTTTGGTTTATAATAGGAGAGAATCTTCCTTAATTGAACAAATTACAAATCTGCATATAGAGGAACCTCAAATTCATGTCAATTATACCTATATTAATGATTTAATCAAGAACCTTTCAAATGAATTTGGTGATGATAAAGATTTCCTAGTAATTAAAGAATTAGTTGGAAAAAAAGTTGTTTCTTGCTCATTAGGAATTAATTACATTCTGATAACTGTTGCATCCAATGAAACTTCAGATTTAGAATTAAAAATATATTCTACTCACATTGCAAATGAATTAGAACGACTCGAAGAGGAAATGACCATAGAAAGTCTAAAGTTTAAGATACCAGGGATAATTAGAATGTTTTCCAAGATTAAAAATGCTAAAATTTCTACAAAAAAACTTTCCTTAAAGGTTGTGTTGGTTGGAGATTATCAAGTTGGAAAGACCTCACTGATTAATGCTTTCACTGATAAAAAATTCAAACTTAATTTAAATTCTACAGTTGGATTTAATGTCTATAAGAAGATTTTAAATATTGACGATGAAATTGTTATGAATTTAGCAATTTGGGATACAGGGGGATTTTCCAGTCAAATTTCTCCAAAGAAAGAGAAGATTTTTAATTTTACTGACGCAGTAATAGTTGTTGTTGATAAAATACATCAAAATATTTTAAAAAGTATAAAAAAATGGATTAATAATATTAGAACCTCTTTAAATCAAGAAATACCCATTGTAGTAGCTATAACTAAAAAGGATCTAGGCAGTAAAGATAATATTGATTTGGATGAAATTGAAAAATTTATAATAAGTTATGGAATTGAGTACTTCTTGGTTTCAGCAAAAAGTAGAGAGGGAGTGGATGACTTATTTTTTGAATTATTTTACAAAATCATCAGTTTAAAAACAGAGAAAAATCAATCTGGAATAATTGGAGAAACTGAAAAATATAAGGGTTATTATTTGACCCCAGAAGAGATTACTGCATTAAAAGACTTAGAAAATCTTTTAATCGAAAATTTCAATAATCAAGGAGGTTACATGAAAAAATTAGCAGATAAGGTTGAGGAAAGTGGAATTCCTATAATATATGAAATTGATCACTCTTCCTTTGGAATTAAAATTGAAGAAGGTCATGTTGTGGGAATAGCATTATTCGATTGTTATTTAAAGATGCTTCCTGACTCCTTCTTTTCTTTTAATCATCTTAAAAAATTAAATTTACGTTGTAACCAACTAACTCTACTACCAGAGATCATCCTGAGTATAGAAACACTTGAATGGCTAGATCTTGCTTTAACTGATTTAAATTCTCTTTCGGAGTCTATTGGAAATCTATCAAATCTTAAATGGCTATTTCTTGAAAATAATTCTTTAATCACATTACCAAGATCGATTGGAAACTTTACAACTCTAGAAGAATTACATTTAGAAAACAATCCTATTAAATCTCTTCCAGACGAACTAGGTTATATGCACTCGTTAGAGAAATTATATTTGGAGGNNGAGGCACCATCTTATTTTTTTAAGGGAGCTTTAAAAGAATTACCATATTTTATCGGAGATCTTGTTTATCTTCAGATATTAGATTTAAGTTCATGCGAATTAGAGTATTTGCCTGAATCATTTGGGAATCTTAAAGCCCTTAAGATATTAGATTTATATGATAATAATATTGTTTCCCTCCCAGAATCCTTTGGAAACTTAAAAATGCTCGAAATTTTAAATTTAGATAATAACATGTTAAAATTCCTTCCAGATTCAATAGGAGACCTTTTAAATTTGAAACAAATACATATATCCAAAAATCCACTACGAAAAAAGGCTTCAGAAAAATTTAAAGCACTGGCGTTAAAATCTAAGGGTGCAAAGTATAAGAGATTGATGCAACTCTCTGAAATATGTAAACAGGAAGAANNAAAAGAAAAATTGGAAACGTCTTAAAACCTCTAATCTATGCAAGTAGTGTAGCATTTCTAGGATTACTCACTTTCTTTTCCTTCCAAATAAATTCTCAAGCACTTGATATTACAATATGGTCACTATTTGCTTTAGCATTCTTTATAAATTCCCTGATTGGTACCTGTATTATCGCAAGTATATCAAGCTATATCAAAGTTTCCTCAATAGTTTTTACTAAAAAGATTATCAAAATTTTTGATATATTTGTAGTCATTTATTTTATTTGGGCAATTCGTGCTTTGATTAAATCTGTTTCATCAATCGAGATAATTCCATCAGTGAATTTCCTGTTTGAAGTCTCTGTTCCACAATGGATGGTAAATTTTCTTGTCAATTTTGGTTACAATGAAAGTTTAACTTTCTTAGAAAACACAGACCTCTTTTTTGGACATTTTTATTTAAAAATATTTAGTATAGCTCTGGTTTTTTGGGCATTATATCGTAATGGATTTGGTCATATAAGAAAAACCATATTTGATGAAAAAGCGAATAAAAATTTATGGTATTTTTTAATTCTAGGGTTATTTGGAGCCTTATCCCTGGCGATTATGAATTATAGTAATTTAGAGCCATTTTTAGATATTGGTTATAATTTTGGAGTAATTATTGGTTCATCCATCTTCATTTGGGAGATTAATAAAATTCAAAAAAAATATTTCTACTATTATCTCTTGTTAATACTAGGTGGTATTGTCATAATTTGGATTGTATCTTATTGGAACAATTTAGTTTCTCTGATATTAACTGGTATTTTAATTTTATTATTTTTTTTGCTAAGATTTTGGCAACATAGGAAAATTAAGTATTACGTATATTAAATTATCTCAATATGGGATATTGGCCGATTTTTTTAGATAAAATTTATATATTTTTAATATATTATTCAATTTCAATAATAAGGATTAATGAGTAAAAAGGTGTAATAATGCAAGATTACGTCAGAAAAGATGAAGTGGAAGCAATCAAAAAAGCTATTTTAGATTATTATCATGAAGGACATGTCAAAAGTGATCCAGAGCTATATAAAAAGATATTACATGATCAATGGAAATTTTTCTTTTATGATAGGGAGGGACAATTCAGAATTGTAGATAGAGATGAATATATGTCATGGTATAATCCAAAGAATGTAAATGAAAATTTAACTTGGAATACAGAATTTTATAATATTGATGTAACAGGGAATAATGCCGCAGTAAAACTTAAAATCGAATGTGAAGAAGTCGGATATATTGATTACTTTAACCTTATGAAAATTGATGATAGATGGTGGATCGTCCATAAGCTCTCCCATGCAATTAAATAATACATTTTTAGCATTTAAGATTAGAATTAAATCCAAATAATAAATCTTGAATTTTTGTATTAATCTCCTTGGATATATTTTTAACAATTTCTTCTGGAATGTATTTTAAATATTCTAATAGTACTTCTTTAATTACTGGTTCAATTTGACTTGTTAATTCATCAATATTTTCATGTTTTTTCAAATAGACGTTTTTAAAACTATGTAAATGGTTGTTATTTAATTGCTTAAGCCACACTTTTCCTTTAGTCTCTAAAGTACGGAGTATTTTTCTAGATTTCGCGGCATTAAAATGCTTAAATTCAAATTCATATTTTAATAATATATCTTCAAAATATTCTACAATATGTCTTTTTTCTTTTAAATTCAAATCTGTCTTAGAATTTAAAAAAAGAATAACCATAAATTTATCAAAAAGAAAGAATATTTGAACTTTTAAGTTAGAACCATGTATTTCCAAATTAGATAAATTTTGTATATTAGTTTGTCCTGCAAATGCTTTTAGCGAGCTAAAATACATCGAAATTAAGTCCATCTCTAATAAACTTTTTTCATTTTCAGATAAATAAGACTTTATGGAATCAAAATTGGTTTTATCATTTGAATCATACTCAATTACCATTAATGTATTACCATATTGATCTCCAATCAAAACCCCGATTAAAGGAGGAATCTTATTAAAATTGCATGAGCTATAAGCACTATTAATTAATAATTTATCTAAATTTCTTTTTAAATTCCCATTTCTTTTACCATTTTTCGTATGAAAATCATTTTCACTAGTTTCCATATGAGAGACTCCATTTGAAAGAAATCTAAAATTTAAAGCATAAACAATTAAAAACACAATTCTCTTTAAAAATGTAAGAGAGATAAATAAATTATGAAAATTGTAAAAATTTAAAAGCTATAGATCGAAAAACCAAAAATTAAACTGAGATATGAAAGTATGTATGGAGAAATAATGGCAATTCTTACTAACATTTCATTTGCTATTTCTTTTGTATTAGCACGAAGGATTGAAAATGACGCAACACCAATTTTTCAGAACACTATTCGCTCAATTATTGGCTTTATTACATTTTTAACTATCTGTTTATCTCTAGGTATCTTTTTACAAATTTTTTCACTCTCCCTGATAATAATTCTTGTCCTTATAATGAGTATTTTATTTACAGTTATAATAGGCGATACATTATATCTTCAATCACAAAAGATATTAGGTCCTGCTAAAGCTCTTGCGATTTCGACGACAACTCCACTATTTACATTATTGTTTGCAACCTTTTTTTTAGATCGTCCCTTTATGATTCAAATGGTATTTTCCATAATTTTAATAGGAGTTGGAGTAATAATAATTACAAAAGGAAAATATAAGAGCAATAGCGAATCAGAATTAATTTCTTTAGATCATATAAATGATGATCGGGAAGGAAAGAAAAAATATAGATTTTCTAAGAGCCTTAAAGGAACACTATTAGCTGTGATTACAGCAATTTCTTGGGCAGTTGGTATTTCACTTACAGATTATTCTATCAGCCAAGTTGATCTAGTATTGAATTTAGGTATACTGAGTACTATGATCGCTATGATGGTGAGATTTTTATTTGCTTCTCTTTCATTAAGTATTATCGCTCTAATAGAGAATACAAAATCTCCAATTCCCAAGAAAAGAAATACTTGGAGTATTCTCATTATCTCTGCTTTACTTAGCTATTCAATTGGAAGTATATTTTTTGGAGAGGCAGTTCATACTGCAGGTGCTACAGTTATGTCTATTATCTCAACTGCTTTACCCTTATTTACTATTCCATTTTCCTATTTAATCAATAGGGAATCTGTCTCGAAAATTGATTTTGTGGGAATAATTTTAACGTTTTCAGGAGTTATAATCATTTTTATTTTTTGAGTTTATATATAAGTATATATTCGTATATATACGAACTTAACTTATAAAAAAAAGAAGATAAAAAAAATAAACATTTAAGCCCTAATCATAACTTTTAAATATATACTTTTATATATAAAAGTGGATATAAGTATATATTGAATTATAATTAAAGAATAAAGGCGAAATATAAAATTATGACTATTAAAGATTTGTATCAAATTCTACTAGCTATTATAGGAATTTCAAGCTTAGCTGGTCTATGCCTTGTTTTTATATTAATCGCGGGAATATTTGCATAGTTTTTTTTTAGAGTTCTAATAATTTTCTATTTTCTTCTGTGTCTTCATAAATACGCCAATCATAAACAAGATCATTTTCAATTTTAGCTGTCCATATTGCGTAATCTTTTTCTAAAGAGTCTTTTGACCACTTTGCATAACCTAATAAAATCACTAAATCACCTCGAGATTCAACTCTATGAAAATAATTTTTATATGTAGGAAAATTGGTAAAGAATTCCTTCCACCCATTAATCATGTCCCCATATTGTTCATTAGCTCTATCAATAAAAATATGGTTTTCACTCATAAGCTTTGATAATCCATCAATATCCTGATTATTAATAAATTCATTAAACTTAAGAGCTATTAATTTTGGATCTCTTAAATTCATTACAATTCACTGATGTCTTAGGAAGATTTATCTTATATAATATGGTAATTTTCTTATTCTATATAATATAAAATATTTTAAAAATTTAAAGTACTACATACAAACTCAGTTTTGAATAAAATGATTTTGCAAACTTTTGAAGAAGTTATGTGGTTTTTAGTTTTTTACCTCATAGTTCTGTTAGTAATGGCGATTTTTTTGAAACTAGCTCTAAGTTTCTTTAGTAAATCACAACATACCAATTTTGGTAATGTTTTTTTAACAGCTTTCTTAATTACTGTCACTTTTGCTTTAGTATTTTTGTTTATAGGAGGTTTGGTCGCTTGGGTGATTGCTTTAATCGTAGCATGGATACTTATCGCTGTCAGCCATAATGTAGGATTTTTAAGTGCAATTGTTATAACTGTTATAGCTTTTCTATTATATGTTCTTGTGGTTGTCTTACTAAGTGCCTTATTAAATGTAACAATTGATTTATGGCCATTCTAAATTTCTTTTTTCTTTTTTTGTCTAATAAGTGAAATCTATAATGGAAAATTTAGTTTTTAAATCTCCGACATTATAATTATATTAACTATTTTTATCGACAAAAATATATAATAATCCCTTAATAGTGTGATTTAAATATGAATCCTTCAAAATATATATTGTTCATTCCTAACGGTTTGAACGTCGAGAAGAGGTATTGCTACCTCAAAGCATTGGCACCGCAAGGTAATCTATTGCGATATGAAAAGAGGTTATGTGTAAAAGCATAATTTGAACTGAAATGTAAGCCATTCGGTTTATATTCGGTGTTCGATCTGGCTAATTCGCATGAATTAGTAAGGTTATCATACGATAACACCATCCGGAGAGTAAGAAATTATTCATTGTATGGTATTTCTCTTCACGACGCAAAATGATTTAATGTTTTGTAATTTTTTCACGCAAGTGAAAAACAACAATACCGTTTGCCTATGAAAACTTTCGGGTATTCATTGGCAGCTTCTCGTCCCTTCTTTCTCTAAAATTAAGAATTCTAATCATAAATAGTGTAATAAGAACTATTTAGAATACAATATTTTTACTTTTCCATAATTTTATATATTTTTTAAAGTCTTCAGTAGAGATACCTAAATCACAATTTTCTACTTTTTTTTTCTTTTTTTTTTTGAGATAATGCGGTTTAGCTCTTATTTTTAATTCCCAATCATAATAAGAATCTGTACTTGTCACAAGAGGAATAATAATCCTCTTTCATTTAAGTTGAAGGAGTCCGACAAATTTTAGATATAAATATAGTAAAAATTGAGATTTAACTTCATTGGCTATTCGATCTGAATTCCACAACTAGGACAAATTTGAACGTTTTCTTCTATTTTATTTCCACAATATGTGCAATATTTAATTTTCCTTCCTTCGACTATATTGGTTTCTTTGACTTTTTCATCTTTTGAAGATTGGTCATAAGTTCTTAAAAGTGAGAATAGATGAGAAAATAGTCCCTTATACCAAGATTGTTTTAATTTTTCTACTCTAAAAACATTTCTGGCAAGGGGTATGGCTTCTACTCTAATCAATGTTTGGTGTCCCTCTAATGTGTAAAAGTTTATAATAATTCTCTTTTTCCAATTTGGATCATGACCAGTGTTAGTCATCATGGTCCCTTGTTTTGCCTCGATAAATGTTGGAGGAGTTGATGTCTTAATTTTTGCCTTAAATTGACCCCTTAACCATTGTAGCGTTAGATCGAAAGCCTTATTGGAATTTATGTGAAGTCTTTCCTCATAAATTACATTTATTTTCATAATTTAATTTTAGTTTTTTTATAAATTAAATTATCGCTAATATAAACTAAAAAATAATTAACTCATATAAACATGGAAATTAAATCCTCCAATAAAGAAATAATGGAAGATAACTCAAGTTAAATAATACTACACCAATCAGCCCAATAGCTGCAATATAAATATCTATATAAGGATCAACAACGGCGAAGTAAAATACTAGATTTGAAATTAAACCCGAAATGAATTTATTAAAATAAAACAAGAAAAATAGCATAATAATACTCATCCATATATGAGTTGTGAAAAATGTGGATATTCCGCCTTCCTAAATTTCCCTCTTTTTTTTTCGGATAATTGGGAACATCCTATTAAGGACCAATACGCCAAATATATAGCATAGAATAGTTATAATTACAGAAAATATAGAAATTGTAAAAATTTGTCCTTGGGTAAAAAATATAACGATAAAAGATGTGATCCAAAAGTTTAGAACATATTGAATACAAATTATTAATGCCCATTTTACGATTCTTTTCTCTGGATTAATATCTCCAATTACATAACGCTTTCCAAACTTATTAAAGAAATATATTTTTAATTCATACGTTAAAATCAGAAAGATCCACACAAATGGAGTTGCCGCAATAGTGGCGAGTAAGAAAATATGAAATTTTGGAGTCAACATATACATAAGACAAGGAGAATATAATGCTAATGTTTGGAGGATCATCATTAAAATCAGTTTCGCTTTAACTCTATCTCGAGGGATTATCGGGAGAGATGCTAAAACGGTTTCCCCTGAGAGATCAATATAAGATATTCCATATACCAGCATGCTAGAGATTATTGGGCAAAATAATAATGTCCCCAAACCATAAATTATTGTATCTCTTTCTATCAAAATTGGGCTTGAAACGAGACCGATATTAAATGAAAATGTAAAAATACATGATAATATTATCGGCATAACCAGTGAGAGAAAGACTTTAATATCATGAGATGCAACAGCGAGATCTTTTCGTAAAAACGCGCCTAAAGAGGTACGGGTCTTGATTTTAATTTCGATATCTTCTTTTTGGTATATATGTTGAGAATTAACTGAACTATAGTTAGTAATTTTAAACAGAGTTTTTGATGTTTTCATATGAACTACATAGGTTATTATAACAAAAAGCCCCAATCCAACAAAAGTGCTAATCCATAGGTTAACAGATAATAGAGTTGGAGTTATTGCTAAAGAGAGAATATAACTAGGATTAAATGGATAAGGAAGTGTACTGAAGATAATATTTAGAAATTGAGCCTGAGGAAATAGGATCATAGCTCCAAAAACATATTCTATTGATCCAAAAACCCATTGAATAATATATATAGTGCCAAGAATTACAGCAATGTAACTAAGTATATTGAATACTCTTACTAGGAGAGCTTTTTTAGGACTAGTTTTATGAGAATATAAAACTCGATGGAGTCTTTCTCCGAATAATATAAGAAGATCGAAAGAAAAAACTATATTTACAATAGAAATTCCAAGGCTTGTTAAAAAGATTAAGAGATTTTGAGTTTGAATTAACATTGTAATTGGAAATCCAAGGATTATACAAATAATAGGTATATCAAAAGTTCGGAATATTGTTAAATATGCTAATCTCCTTAGTTTCTCTCTAGGTATAGGTAGAGTTTCAAACCAACTGAAGATTAATCCAGACATTACCATACTTGATTCTAATATACCCATGAGGAAAAAATTAAAAAATTGTAAAACAAAATATAATCCAAAGAAAATTACACCTGTAAATATAACATTATCTGGCGAAAATGGAAATAAATCCGCAGTTTGAATGATTTCTATATAGGTAAAAATTAACATCACAGGTAAAATCCCAAAGATAACAGAATACAGTATTTTTGTGGCAATTACCTTGATTTTGAAAGATCTTTGTCTTTTTCGATACCTTTCTAAAAACAATGATTGAAAAGAGCCTTTTGCTTGAAGTAATGATTCTAATAGAAGTTCCTGATTCGCATATTTTGCTATAGCATAAAGACTTAAGCTTTTTTCAGCCATTAAATTCTCAACTATTGAATTCTCAGTTAAATTTAATTTCTTTCCTTATCACTGGATTTACATTAAATGGGTTATATTTATTATAATACTATTATTTAAGATATACAACTAGATAGCATTCTTTTTAAATGGAATGTACAAGTAGGATAAAGATTTTGAATATTTAATTGGATTTAATTACATTTATGTATAGTTCAGCTAATTAGTGTTTATAAATTTTTTGACATAAAAACTCTGAAGAAAACTTGGAAGTTAAGATGATAAAAAATAACAAGCATTCATTTCCATACCGAGAATTTAAATCTCGGATTGATTCTATCTTGAAAAAAGCTCCCGCTTTTGGTAAACTATTATCTAGTCTATTTGGAGTATTTGAATTACATATTCTTGAGTTTTTTAGAAGATTTGATAAAAAATTTGATGTCCATTCATGGAGTAAAGTTAATAAATATCTATTAAAAGGACGTTGGGGTGGAAAGGTTGTTCCATTGGGAAAAAATATTAGTTTAGGTAGTAAATTTATCTCTTCTCAAGAAATTTTAGAAATTGTAAAGCGTTCAAATATAGTAGGGGTAAGTTGGTGCTATTGTCGGTCTGTTCAAAGAAAATCCGATGAGCCGAATTGTGATCATCCCTTATATTCATGTATTCATTTAGGTTTTGGTAAGTCTCTATATGAAATTCCATATAAATCTTATAATCTGAAGAAAGTCAGCAACGAAGAAATTCAAAATCTACTTGATGAATGTGATAAAAAAGGATTAGTTCATCAATTAATTTACTTTCCAAGCCCTCAATTTTATTATATAATTTGTAATTGTTGTCCTTGTTGTTGCGTAGTGCTAAATAAATTTCTTAAGTTTGGATCTCCACAGATGATCAAGAGTGATTTTATCGCTACAACAGATTTAGAGAAATGCGTTGATTGTGGAATCTGTGAAGATTGGTGTCATTTTGAAACTCGAAAGTTTGTTAATGATAAAATCCAATTTAATCCCAATAGGTGTTTTGGATGTGGTATTTGTGTTTCAAAATGCCCCAATCAAGCAATTACTTTAATTCCAAAAAAATTGTTGTATCAAATTTCTTTTAATGCCTCAAATAATTCAGAATAATGCGAAGACTCTCTATAAAAAACAGGTGGTCTTCCCAATGGAGCTTCAACAGTCACCCAACCTCCTTTATATTTATTTCCTGTCCAGATATGAACCCATCTATCATCTGGAAGATAAAGCTTCCATTCTGTTTTATTAGGTTTAATGACGGGTGCTACAATCAGGTCCCTTCCAAACAGATATTGATACTTTAGTTTATGAAGTTCAAGTTCATTTTCATAATGCAAGTAACAAGCCCGAATTGGTGGAATGCCTGTTTCAATATAATCATCAGAAATTTTTATCATGTAAGGTTTTAAGTGGACATATACTTGGCTCATTCTACTGAAGTGGCTAAGAGTTTCCTCATCGGAGTCAAATTGCCAATTTTGAGATGGTCTAATACTTTCATGAGTTCGCATTATCATTGTAAAAGTACTAATTTCCGTCCACCGCATGAAAACTTCCTTATCTCTTATGTAATCTCCGAGACTGTGAAAGCCTCCAATATCAAAGTGATAATAACCAATCCCACAGAAACCTAATGAAATCCCCGCAGGGATAACGGTAGCCAATCCATCATGCATACTCCAGTTGATGAGTTGATCTCCTGCCCATACTAATGGAGTATATTGTGAGATTTTTGAATATCCTGCCCTTGTAAAGAAAACTATATCTCCTAGTTTACCAGATTCTTCAATCGCTTCTAGATTAGCTTTTGCAAAGATTACTGGGTATTTATTATGAAAGAGCTCTGATTTTTCTCCTGAATGTATAACAGAATCGACAGGTAAATATTCACCATAATCTGCCATCCACCCTGACAACCCGATGTTAATCATATTTTCTTTAATTATTTGTTTTAACCATTGAATAGTTAGAGGATTAGTTAAATCTAGAAGTGATTTTTCTCCGCTATCTGTTACAATTTTATATAATTTATCATCTTCTTTTTTAACACAAAGACCTTTTTTTAAGGCATCAATATACTGTCCTTCATCCTTAGCAAGCATAGAGTTAATATATCCTAGAAATTTAATTCCCCTAGAATTTAGATATTCGATGTATGCTGGTAAATCTGGATATAGGTTTTCATCATATTTCCAATTCCAAATAAGTCTTTTTTGCTCTCCTTGCATATGAATACCTTGCCAATCTTGACACCATACTGCAATAATTTTTATATCATTTTCTCTGCATTTATTAATCTTTTCTTCGACAATTTCTCTCCCACCTTGTACACCTAGCCATACACCACCATAAGCCCAATCTGGTAGTTTAGGTTGCCTACCCAAATATTCTGAAAGATTACTTATAACTTCAAGAGCAGTTTCAAATTTCCCAAATAAAATCTCTTCAGGTACACTCCAAATATATAATTCATGAAAATCGGTATTCTTAAAATTAAATTTTGCATAACTAGAACTTTCACAGTGGCAAAAATAGTTTTCTGAAGAAACAAATGTAGGTTGGGGGTAATAAGTAGTATACCAATCACCTGTGATGGGGGGATCTCCTCTACCAACTCCTTGTTCTTCAACCCATAGGGGTACATCTTTACCTCTCAGATTTAGTTCTGAAAATTGCTCTCCACATCCATAAATAGCTTCTTCTTTTTTGGCAGGGATTCTTATCCAAAATCGATTTATATTTGAATCTGGACAAAAGCAGCTTATCTTTAAATTACATTTTTCAATCTCTATTTTTATATTTACTTCAAGTTCTTCACTATGTAATTTTAACTCAATTACATCATCAGATTGTGATATTAATTGATATTTCTCGAGAGCAATTTTTCTCAGAAGTTTTTCTCGTATTTTAAAATGGCCATGATGCATTTTAAAACGTCCAGTACCCTGTCCTATATAGAAAGAAGGATTTAGAGTAGTGTGGAATAAAAATAGGAAATTTTTAAAATATAGCTTAAAACCATCTGTTATCTGCTTAAATTTTAACATTTAAAACCTCATGTCATTTTATAATATTCCATCCTTTAATTTTCGCAAAAATTTCAAATGGCTTAATAAAATCACCGTATACTACTGAAATATGATGTGCGATTCCTTTTAGTGTCAATTTATTTAATATATTTCTAATATTTTCTTCAAATTTTACCTTGACATAGGTTCCTTTTAATTCTTTTTTCATTGGAATTCCCACTGCTTTTTGTAAGAAAATTCGATATTCTCCCGGAGCATAATCAATTCTTAACATTGAAAGTTCTCCAGATTTCATAACAAAATCGGCAGTAACTCCTTTACCTCCAGCAAAATAGGAATCTAAAGATCTAATACACTCACTATCCCATAAATTACAAGCAGCTACTCCACAATGCCACAAAAGGCCAAAATCCTCTTCAAAATTCACTTGTGAGAAATCAGCTATAAAAGGTGTTTCAGCTCCAATAGCTTTATGCGCTAACATTGAGAGAGAACCTAATATATCTCCTTCGCAAGTTAAAATTTTATTTTCTGATTGTAAGACTGACATAGCGGCGCAAGGAGATATTCCAAATGTTGCTGCAAATTCTGGCCAACATCGAATGGCAATCGCATCTAAATTATTTTGTTTCATAAAATTGTTAAATTTCACTGTAAGTTCTGCTACCTTGTTAAGTTGATTTTCATTTATGTTTGAAACATCAAAAGTGGTTTTTATCTTTGATTTCCGATTAGCAATTAAATCTTCATCGACTTTAAAATTAAAAATTTCATTTAATTCGTAATAGTTAATAAGAATACCAACTTGATTGTATAAATCCAGCTCATCAACATCTAAATTGAAAAAACCCTTAGCTCTTGAACCCAGCATTCCTAAACGGACAGTCTTAAATGCTTTTATAATTCTAATTGCATCTAGCCAATTTTCATCAATATGATCCCCAATTACGATGTGATAATTTTTTACTCCTGCTTTATAAAGATTTGACGCATTGAGATTTATACCGCACACAGAATTGAGACGTATCTTCCCCCCCTCGTAGGATAATTCATTTAGACCCCATAACAAGATAGGTTTTTGGATAGTTTTATTCAATTCTAATATTAAATGACCTAGAGCAAATGTTCCACTAATGCAAACTAAGCCATCAATATCTTTTGATGCAAGAGATCTAGCTGCTTTTTGAGCTTCTTCAATTTCTATAACTAAATCATCTATAATATCCCACTCTACATTTTCAACTAATTTTATTTTTTTTTGAATTTTTTTATAAATTTCAGAAGCAGCTAAATAATCAAATGTTTTCCTAGCAATACAAACTACACCGATGCGAATATATTCTTTCATAGTTTTACCAAATATTTATCGATTTTAAATATTTCACATTTACCTCTAAATTAAAAAAGAAAAAGAAAAAAATAATTACCTTATTTACGAGTAGGAGGTTTTATCAAAAAAGCTAATACGGCGGCTCCTAAGGACATAATGCCCATAACAATAAACAAGGGTAGATATCCACCAAATATAGTTACAAATGTGTTTACCATTGTAGCTCCTATAAAACCAGCAATTCCGTATGCTGTAAAAACCATTCCATAATTAGGTCCTATATTTTTAGTTCCAAATAAATCGGCAGTAGCAGTAGGAAATAAGCTAAAATTCCCTCCAAAACAGAAGTATATTACACAAGTCATTATTAAAAAGTATATTCCATTGACATTTGTAGTAAAGTAAAGAAGCAGAAGTATTGCTTGAACCGAGAACATTAAATACATAGCTTTTTTGTATGAAATTAAATCAGCTAACTTTCCCCATACTATTCTTCCTAAACCGTTGAATAAAGCTGCTAAACTTCCTATTAATACGAAATCTACGACTAAAAACGATTCTATGAACCTAGAGTATGATCCTATGACCATTAATCCAGATATTGCACTTAAAATGAAAGTAGCCCAAAGCATCCAAAATTGTGGCAGTTTTAATGTTTGTTTTCGTTCAAATTCAAGTCCAGAAATTCCATCTTTTTCAGAGGGGGCTGGTGGTTCCCATCCATCAGGTTTCCAACCTTCTGGAGGATTACTTAATGTCATAGCTCCTCCGATAATTAGTCCCAAGTATACAATTCCTAAAATTATAAACATTAGTGGAATATTGAAAGATAGCCATTGTATTACATAATTAAATACAAATGAACCAGCACCAAATCCGGCAACAGCAATACCATTAATAAATCCTTTTTTATCTGGAAACCATTTGCTTGCCGCAGCAATCGGGCAGACATATCCAAAACCGATACCCATACCAAAAATTATTCCATACGTAATCAATAATCCTATAAATGTCGTCATAAAGGCAGATAAAATGACTCCTCCACCCATTAAAATACCCCCTAAAATAGCAATATTTCGTGGGCCATATTTTTGCTGTAACTTTCCTGCAAAAATCATTGTGATAGCAAACGACAATAATCCAACACCAAATACAAAAACAGTTACTTCCTCAATTTCTGAAACATAAGGACTTACATATTGAGTGAGTGTACCCCATGAATAAATTGTGCCTAGCGCGAGTTGAATCAATATAGCTCCTATGACAACAATCCAACGATTTCTAACTATTTGTTCTTCAGACATTTACTTACTCACTTGAATATTTTTATATATTTATGAATTATTTGAAAGATAAAAACATTCTTTTAATAAATTAAAAATAGCGAAACTTAGATTTTTTTGAGACTTGTACAAAAACGTGAATTTTTTGTGTTTTTATTAAAAAAATTAATAAACGTATTGTATATTAACAAGGTTTATACTAAAATTATTTTTGTGTATATTATATGAGGTTTATTTCTGGTCTAAAAAATCTGTCAAAAAAGAAAATTTTGTTTATTATTGTTATACTTTTTGTAATTTCCTGGTTTCTATTCACATTTGGATTTGATATTTTCCCAAATTTTGAATTTAGTAGATACTTTTTATATTTTCTTGGAGCATTAGCGGCATTTACATTTGTTTTATTCATAATCTCGTTTTTTAGACCAATTGATGAAATGAGTACAATTATTATTATAATTGCAGTAATTCTTACGATACCTGTTTTCTGGATTTTTAGTTGGAATGTTATCTATCTTCTTATCTTCTTTGTGATAGCAAATTCTGTTATTACAGCATTTTTTGCATATAAATTTTGTATGGATTCTTCAATTAAAGCTGATGAGTTTTTGTATAAAAAGAAACGTTCTAGAATATATACAAGGATATTAGAATTTATAATCTTCTTCCTTCTTACTTGGTGGTTTATTTCTTTAACGATTAGATTTTTTGTTAATTCTCCATATACTTTGGTTCAAAACATTGCAAGCATTTTCTTCTATTTATTTTTAATTGGATTAGTTATTATAGGATTTGTTATAGTGAGAGTATTGTTTACAAAAAAGTTTGCTGCGTATATTTCATTATTCAATTTGTTAACATTCTTTTATGTTGTATACTTAGTTATAGATTTATTATCAGAATTCATATTCTTAGATACTTCAGGGTATGATCTCTTCTCATTTTTGATTGATTTGATATTGTTTATATATATTATAGGGTCAATTTACGAGAGAATTGAATATATACAGGAGAAGTTAAGAATATTTAGAGTGGATACAATAGCTCTATTTATAATTTTAACAAAACTTGGAATCCAGATTGTCAAAATAATTGAAGAATTATTTTTATCTATTGCCCCAGGTATAATATTGGAGAGAATAATCTCTGAAGTGCAAATATTATGGATTTTCTTCGCAGTATTTACTCTCATTATAGGAGTATATACAACTTTTAAACATAAAGAAGGTACAACTTCTAAAGAAAGAAATGAATAGGTTTTCTAATGAAGTTAATATTTTTTAAAATGGTAACCTAATAATTCATAATATAATTAAACTTAGTTTAGATATGAGTGAAATTTCAAGGAATGTAGATATTAGGAAGTTGCTTATTATTATTTTCAGTGTAATTGGTGTTACGGCAATAATCATAATAATTGCAATGTTAATAGCTAATGCTGAAAACGGAGGGGGATGACCATGTGTGATTCTTCCTGTAAGTTCTATAAAAAGTACATTAAACAATACAATTCAAATATACTTAGTATTCCTTATATAATATCCGAATGGAATGAAACTTGTTAAAAAATTATAGTAATGAGTAGACCAACCTAGCGCAGGTTTCGGAATAATAATAAAGAAAGTTTTTTACACTTTTTTCTTCAAATTATAATGATAAATTTTAAAAAAACCGTAGTTTTAGTGCAACTATGACAACCGCAAACTTAAGTGTAAATGAAAAGAAAATCCCGTTAAAAGATTTTATGCAAGAAATGTTAGCAAATATTATACTCGGTTATCTGAAAACCACAAAGGGAGTTCCTGAAAATATAGAAAGTATCAAAATTGAAATTAATCTGTAATTTTTCTTTTTTTATATGCCTAATATCCAAAAATGATTTAGGGAAAAAATATAGAAGTTATTTATATTAATAGAAACAAGATAGTTTTAAATTCATTTTATATATAAAAAATAAACTTTAGTGAAAAAACATGGGAGAAGAAAAAAAAGTTAAAACAAGTCTTATCTTCTTCATAGGCTTAGCTTTTTTTACAACTGAATTAGCATGGAGTTTATATAATGCCAGAGTAAGTGACCTCTTAGAAGGATATTTAGTTTTTTTGAGTATTGTGGGTCTTTGGATGGCGCTAGATAACCTTATTGGTGTTATCATTCAACCAATTATGGGATCAGTCTCTGATAATACCCGAACAAAATTTGGAAGACGTATGCCTTATATTATCATCGGTATACCTTCAGCTGCAGTCTTTTTTGCTTTAATACCGACTCAACAGAACTTAATACAATTAATTATTTGGATGTTTTTCTTTGGAATAGCTATGGGATTCTATCGATCACAGGCGGTATCATTAATGCCAGATTTTATAAAGCCAGTAAATAGAAGTAAGGGTAACGCAATAATTAATATGATGGGCGGTCTTGGAGGCGTATTTGGCTATGGCTTAAGTTTGATAGCAGGTCTAATTACGTTACAAGGTTCTTTTATTATAGCTTCTGTTTTAATGATTGTATCTCTATTTATATTGATATGGAAAGTAAAAGAGAAAGATTCATACAGTTACCAGGCTTTATTAGAAAAAGAACAAGTAGAAGGGAGAAAAATTAAAGGAGAAAAGGAAAGACTTGGCTTAATTGCAAGCTTTAGTGATATTCTTAAAGAAAAAGATAAAAGCACCTTGATAATGAGTCTTGCGATTTTCTGTTGGTTTGTTGCTTTCCAAGGATTAGCAGCTTTACTTACTATTTATGGCACAAATGTATTATTACAAGATGCAAATTTCTCAGGATTTTTAGCTTTTTTTGTTGCGTTGCCTATTATAATTTTTGCTTATCCATTTGCAATTATCGCAGGCAAAATTGGTAGAAGAAATGCGATTAAAATAGGATTAATAATAATGATTTCATGTCTTATCATAATATTCTTTGTTGGATTTATGAGAGCTGCAGGCTTAATCCCAGTAATTATTTTGTTAGTATTTGCTGGATTAGGGTGGTCCTTTGTGAATGTCAATTCAATTGTAATAATATGGGAGCTAGCTCCTTCTCGTGAAAAAATAGGAACATACACAGGAATTTATTATTTCTTTAGCTTTATGGCTGCCATTTTTGGGCCATATATATTAGGAGGATTAACAGATTTATTTAATAATCCATTAGTCAGTCCGCCTTATACACTTGTCTTAAATGGAGCAATATTTTTAATAATAGCATTAGTTCTAATGTTCTTTGTCAAACGAGGAGAAGTAGAATTAACAGAAGAACAAAAAATTGAAAGGCAAAAAGCAATCCAAGAATTATAGCATCTAAAAATTTTAATTTTTAATCTTTATATTTTTTCTTTTTTTTTATTATTTATAATAATCTCAAGCAAAGAATTATGAAATTGGAACCAGAGTGTGTTGGTTGTCTTTTTAATCAAATGCTCAAAGCATTTAGATTGCTCAAGCCAGATTTTTCTAGAGAAATTATCATTAAAGCCCAGAAAGAGCTCATGGAATATATAAAAGACTTTGACATTAACCAGCGAGCTGCTCCTTATCTAGGGAAGATTACATACAATATAATCTCAAATCTTTTGAAAGATAATGATCCATATTATAATTTAAAAATGCAATTTAATTGTCTGGTTATGGAATATTTTGAAGAAATCATAAAAATTATAGAGGGGGCAAAGGATCCATTATCTAAAGCTATTTTGGCATCAGCTTTAGGAAATACAATTGATTTTGCCAGCCAACATGAAATGGATATTATCTCAGATCTAAAAAATTTCGCCATCGAAGATTTAGTTATTAATGACTATATAAAATTTCGAAGATCACTAGAAAATGCCACTCACTTATTAATCCTTGGTGATAATGCTGGTGAAATAGTCTTCGATAAAATCCTTGTTCTAATCCTTAAAAAATATTACCCTGATTTAGAAATTATTTATTCTGTGAGATCTGGTCCAATAATTAATGATGCTACCCTTGAAGATGCCAAATTTATTAGTTTAACAGATTTAATACATGTTATTGAATCGAACGATGCTCCAGGTGTGATAGTAGATGAAGCCACAGAAGAGTTTAAAAGCCATTTTTTAAGAAAGAATAGTGTAATTTTATCCAAAGGTCAAGGTAATTTTGAGAGTCTATATGGCATGGAGATCCCCCAAAAAGATGTCTACTATTTATTAAAAGCTAAATGTAATTTAATGGAAAGAATTTTTGGAGTAAAAATTGGTGATCTAATTTTTAAAAAAAAGAATAAAGATTTTTAGTGTACGGAGTTAGTTCTCAATTTTTTAATAGCATCCGTAAAGAATCCAAAATCGCCAATTTCAAGACTTTTTTCTGATTCTTTAATTCTATTAAAGTATTCTTCTATTTGAGTGAATAAAATATTTTTAAACGATGTAAATTGACTAACTTCATTACAGTCTTCATCAATTTCCCTACGATATAATGAATAGAACATATCTAATGATTTTTCTGCTTCTTGTCTTATATCATGTTTAACAAATTCCTTATCAAGAATAGCTACGAAAATTAGATTATATTTATATACTATAATCATCTCTACATCAAGACCTTTGATGTTAATCTCTTCAATTCGTCCTAGATTTTCACCGAATAACCCTAAGGCACCTACAAAAGAGGATAATAAGACTGGATTAATTTTAGAATCTAAAATAAGGTCAAGTAGATATTCCCCAGATTCTTTGCAAATAACAATACCTTTTAGCAGTTTGAAATCTTCAGTAATAATAATCCCTGTTATTATTATTTAATACCTATGTAACTAAAGACTATTTACGTTAATAAAATCATCTAAATTATAATCTTATAATAGGATATATTATCTAGAAAATAGTTATGAAATCTGATCTCTCAATTTATAATATTTTATAATTTCGTGTCAATGATACATACTATTTATTCCAAAGAAGATAAAAAAAATTATTATTTTTCTAAAAGTTCTCTTATTCTTTTAACAGTTTCCTTAAAAGCTTTGGCAGATTTACTCTCAGGATATTTTAAGACAAAGGGTAAACCCTCATCACCTTGTTGGCTAACTTCAGTTTCAAATGGTATCGAACCTAGTACAGGAACATTGAAATCAGTACTTGCTTTTTGAGCGCCACCAGGTGGGTATAAGTCGATGTATTCTCCACAATGCGGACAATTAAAGCCAGACATATTCTCAATTATCCCTAAGATTTTCCTTTCCATTACCAAAGCCATTTTAATAGTTTTTCTCGCATCCATTAAGGCAACTTCTTGAGGAGTTGTAACAACTACAACATTTTCATCAGGTATTAATTGTAAAATATCTAAAGTTTCATCAGATGTTCCAGGAGGTAAATCACATATTAAATAATCAAGTTCTCCCCATTCTGCATCGCCTAAAAATTGCCTTACAGCACTCATTTTCATAGGACCACGCCAGATAACTGGTTCATCGGGAGTAAGTGTTAAAAATGCCATACTCATAACTTTTAGTTTTAGAGGACCATCAATCGGATAAAATCTTTTAGCTTCAGCATCAACTCGGGGTTTTAATTCCGGACTGATACCTAACATTTTAATAACATTTGGTCCTGTAATATCCACATCAAGAATACCGACTCTCAACCCAACGCTAGCTAAACTCATAGCTAGATTTATAGCTACTGTGGTTTTGCCAACACCACCCTTTCCGGAGATCACCACGATTTTGTGCTTAATATTCTCCATATTTTTTTTTATGTTTTTTGTCCTTTCATCCATCATCATTTCTTTTAAATCAATATCGGGTACTTCTTCTTCTGACATTTTCTATAACCACTTAAGTTTTATAGTCATATATCAATTTAGTTAATGTATGATTATCAATGAAATAATATCCTTTAATTTTATGCTTAATAATTTATGTTAAATTCTTATTTTTTGAATTATATTTTTTAATTTCTATAAGTCGTTTTTTATATTAAATAAACTAAAGAAATTAATAAATCTCAAAATATTATTCTTTACTCGAAAGCGAAGAATATTATAAAAACAAAGGTGTTATTGAATTCCAGTAACCAATTTCATGGAGTTATATAAATTTTTACCCAAAACAAATTGTAAGAAATGTGGGAAACCCACTTGTATGGCATTTGCGTTAGATTTACTACAGGGTAAAGTGAAAATCGATGATTGTACTCCACTCCTTGAACCAAAATATAACAATGATTATGCTAAATTAAAAGACTTAATAGGCGCTGAGGAAGGTAAAGAAAAGGAACTAAGAATTGATGTTGATACCGATTTATGTGATGGATGTGGTATTTGCGTAACTATATGTCCTGTAAATGCTAGGTACTGTCCTCCAACCTTAAGTGGAAAAGCCCCAGATTATCCTCCAGAAAAACATCAATTGTTCCAAGTAAAAAATGGGAAATGTGAGTTATTAAATCTGGAACATTGCCGAAGAATAGAAGCAGAAGGAAGAGAAAGAGAATGTCGTGTGTGTGAGACATATTGTCCTCGTGAAGCGGTTAAAATTGATTATGTTTAGTATTGAATTGATTAATTGAAGTGTAAAACAAAATGAGTAGTAAACGTGTTATTTGTTCAGGGTGTTCCCTCTTATGTGATGATATCATCATTAGAAGTGATGGATTATATATAGATGAAGTTTTAGGAGCTTGTTTGAAAGGAAAAGAACGATTTGATCAAGTGATATCTAATAACAGATTACTTAATCCTCAAATTAGAATGAATGGGAAAATGGAGAAAGAAAGTTATGATGCTGCAATAGCTAAAGTTGTTGATATTATTAAAAATTCTCAAAAACCACTCTTATATGGATTTTCAACTGTTAGTTGTGAAGCTCAAATAAAGGGTATTGAGTTAGCTGAATTAATTAATGGATTTATAGATTCTAATTCTATAATATGCCAAGGAAAAGTTTTAAATAAGTCAAAAGAGGCGGGGATTACTTTAACAACGATAACAGAAATTATCAATAAAGCAGATCTATTAATCTTATGGGGTGCTAATGCTGCAGAATCTATTCCACGCTTATTAAATAAAGCCCTTTTTTCTCGTGGAAAATTTAGAATGACAGGTAGGGAAATTAAAACTTTAATCGTTATAGATCCCGTAAAAACTGCTTCATTTGGTGTAATGGGTGTAAGAGATGTAGCACTCAAAATTGAAGCGGGAAAAGATATCGAACTAATACGAGTTTTGAAAGAAGAATGTTGTACTACTGACAGTATCCCAGAAAAGGGGGTAGCGGGAATTGATAAAGATGATCTTAAAAGATTATTACTTCATTTAACTGGTGCTGAAAATGGTGTTATATTTATAGGCCAAGGACTTTTAAGACCTCAATCTGGAGAAGATATTATTAAAGAACTACTTGAATTAGTGCAATTAGTAAATGTTAAGCAGGAAAAAGGACGTATGTCCGTTATGATGCTAGGAGGGCATTATAATATGGCAGGATTTGAGCATGTTGCTCTCTCAAGTTACGGGAGGAATCACAGTTTGCAATTCTCAAACAATGAAATAGTTGATACAAGTGATACAATTATTTCGAAAATAGAGAAGGAAGATTTTGATTGCTCAATAATTGTAGGGACTGATCCAGTTTCACACTTACCCTCTAGTTTAAGTAAAAAATTAGTGAAAAAACCAATAATTCTTATTGATAATAAACAATCGACAACTTCCTATGTTGCGGATGTTATCCTCCCATCCGCTATAACTGGAATAGAATGTGGAGGATTAGTATATAGATTAGATCATGTCCCAATAGAGCTAAAAAAAATACTAAATCCCCCTAGTAATATTCATTCTGATGAAGAAAACCTAAATAATATTATCAATGCTCTAAAGGAGGTTTGAAAATATGAAAATGACTGTAAATACTATAAGGATGGTCGATAATGATCAGGTCAGAGAATTTTCTTTTGGAGATAATAATTCTCTGAAAGAAAAATTAGCTGTAGGATTCATCAATCCGGAGGATTTTAGAAAATTTGACTTAACATCAACTTTGAATCTTAGACTAATAAATAATTTTGGTAGTGTTATTTTAAGACCAGAAGAAGATAAAGACGTTCCTGTTGGAATCATAAACATACCTGTATCAATTTGGGCAAATCAGATAACTGGAATTGTTAATGGAGAACCTATCTATAAAAATATTAGTGTTGATGTCGAAGTTACAAACGATAAAGTTCTTGGAATTGAAGATTTGTTGAACATAATTAAAGAATGAACCTTAAGGAATAGTAAAAATGAGTAGATTAATTATTAAAAATGGATTAGTGTTTGATCCTCTAAATAATATTCATGGTGAAATTAAAGATATTTTAGTAGAATCAGGTAAAATCGTTGAAAAACTTAGTAGTCAAAATGATGTCAAAGAAATTGATGCAAAAAATAAAACTGTTATACCTGCAGCCTCAGATATCCATACACACATAACCTCTCAGCAGGTTAATTGGGCGCGGTTATTGGGTATAAATAATAATAGATTTAAAGAAATCTGGAATGGCTTAACTTTAAAGAATATCGCTAAGGCTTATCTTTCAAATGGATATACTTTTATTCTTGAAGCAAATGTTTTCCCATCTTTAGCGAAACAAACTATATTTAATTTTAAACAATTACCTGTTCTCGATAAAGCAATGTTATTAAATGTCAGTAACCTTTGGTCTTTAGAGCTTGAATTCCAAAGAGGAAAAATTGAGGATATGGCTAATTTTTTATCAGATCTTTTATCGAAAACATATGGTTTTGGATTTAAAGTGTATAATCCTTTTGAAAATGAAGCATGGAATTTTAGAGAAATAAAAAGTAACATTGAACAGTCGGGAAGATTATATAATTTTTCAGCTATTGATGTTTATGAAAATTTAGTAAAATGTAATGAAAGATTAGATTTACCTCACTCAATTCACGCTCATATAGAAGGATATGAAACTCAGCAGGGAAAGACCAATTTGTTTACTTTACTCGATAAAATAAAATCTTTAAAGATCGGAACTAACCAAAAAAAGGATTCATACTTAAAACGGAACCAATTTTTTCATATTGCACATGCTAATACCTATGCACCTGAAGGAGATAATAAAAAATTAATTGATTTTTTAAATGAAAATCAACAGTTTGATATTGATTTAGCATTTTTAGGTTTCAATCAGCTAAATCCATTAATAACTTCAGATAGAAGAGTTATAAATTCTATATTAACGGAAGATATCCTAGATAATCCTCATAAATTGATAAGTTCGGCTATAGAATTTGAAGGAGATTCATTTATTTCGATGAGGAATTTTAGTAAAAATAATTATCATGATTGTATATTATGGGCTAACGCTATTGACTTGGCTTTGAACGTTAATGATAAATATCAAATTAGTCTCGCTTTAAATTTTCCTAATTATGCTAATATTTCAGATATTCCCGAAATTGTAAATTGGTTAGTGAGTACTGAAGCTCGATATAATTTTATGAATGGAATGAATAACGAATTTCTAAATAATAATTCTCTTCAGGATAACGAAAAAGTCTTAGATTTTTCAGAATTTGTTATTATTTCTAGAATAAGTCCCGCAAAATCCCTCGGGTTAGGTAATTTTAAAGGTAATCTTGGTATTGGAGCAGATGGAGATATAAATATTTTAGATATTAATATAAATGAAACAGAAATTTCAAAAGAACATCAGCTTCTAAAAAAAGCATTATCTAACATAGATTATGTTATTAAAGGAGGAAGTATTGTCAAAAAGGGAGGAAACATTAATTTAGATTTACAAGGAAAAATATTTTGGACCGATGGTTCAGTTAAAATTGAAGGAAAAGAATTTATAATGTTAAAGAAAAAAGAATTTTACCAGAAGTATTCATCAATGTTCTATGACTCTTTAAAGGTTTCTATTAATGAGAAGTATCTAAGACATGTTAAATGAACAATAATTTAAAGTGTAAATTCCCATTTTTAATTTATAAGAAAAAAGATTATTTTGTTTATAAATCCTACAAGACTCACTAATAAGGGTAAATTAATAACTTAACAGTATGGATTATGTTAATGTGAATAAACAGAAAGTGTTTATCAATGATGGGAATTTATATTTAGAAAGTTTTAAGATAAACAAGATGAGTGATATAAAAAGGTTGGGGCGGTACACTAATTTAAAGGCTCTCTATTTAGAAAAAAATAACATTGAGAGAATTGAAGGGTTGGATAAATTAACTAATTTAAAAAAGCTTCATTTAGAATTCAATCAAATCACTGAGATAAGTGGATTAGAATCACTGGTGAATTTAGAAGATTTAGAACTAAGTGGAAATCAAATTTTTAAAATTAAAAATCTCAGTCATCTTGGGAGGTTAAAAGAACTTCTGCTGAATAATAATAAAGTAGCTAATATTGAAGGTCTTGATGGATTAAGTAATCTCGAAAATTTGAATTTAAGTAATAATAAGATTTCGGAAATTAATGGACTAGAGACATTGAAAAACCTCAAATATTTAAATCTATCATATAATAATATCACAAAGATAGAAGGATTATTGGAATTACATAATTTAGAAATTCTTGAACTTAAAGAAAATCCTATTTCTAATTGGGAATCTCTTAAAGAAATAAGAAGTTTAAAAAAAATATTAAAGTAAAATAGTTCCTAATGAAATCTAGTTGATATTTGCTGATATTCTTGTTTATCTATAGTTAAATATTCTCTACTGTTCAAATTAATTCGATTTAAAAGATTATAGCTATCAATTATCTTGATATATTTAACTATTGTATTGTAATGCATATTAAGCTTCTTGGAAATCTGGTTTTTTGTGCAACCATTTTTATGTTCTATTAAAAACTCAATTATTCTTTTACATTTTTCTTTATTGATTATATTGAATAGTTTATCATTTTCTTCTCCTATTATAGAATCAAAATAACATATCTGCCCTTTTATATCTCGTTCTCGAATGAAATTAAATGCTATTAACTTAGATAAATGCCATTTTACTACATATTGACTTAAATTCATCATCTTTGCAATCTTATTCTTATAAATTCCTGGATATTGTTTGACAATTTCAAAGATTTTTGCTCTATTTATATTAAGCAACATAGTTCTTCGAGTTAACTTCGATCCTTCTATAATAAGGTTTTTTGTTAATAAACTATCAATAATCAAATTGATTCCATTGATATTCAAGTTATTATCTGCTCTTGACTTTATGTAAAATAGGACTTTCTCCTTTTCAAATACCCTATTCTTATTGAGAAATTCTTCTATCAAATCAAATATTTTTACCTCATCTTCAGTTAAATCTACCCCGTCAGTTTCTAGCTGAATGTCCTTTTTTTGTTCTTTATTCGTCGAGACATATTTAATAACCAATAGTATTGTCGACGAGTACAAACAACTGATGGAAATAAAATGTATAATTTCCTTATTTCTTTTCAAGAGATTTTCAAAAAACTCAGAAATCTTCGACTTTTGAAGATCTTTTATAGAATCAGTAGAAAATATATTGTCTGAGTTATCAATTATAAAGAAATTATCTATATTATTCTCGGAAAAGTAATATTGATTAATGCCATCTTCTGGTGTTTGTATTCTATTGGAGTTTATAAAAAATATGACTGATAACACAGAATATAAAATTAGAATGCTTATGAGGAGATCTGCTTTTTGGTTTTTTTTCATTCTAAGAATCCTGTCTATTTATTGGTAGTTTGAGTTTCTAAATAAACATCTAATAGTATTTTTAAATATATTTATAATTATACTTTCTTGTCATGAAAACAAAAAAATTCCTTTCTATTTCTTTCCTGTTATTCACATTAAATTTGCTCCACCTTATAAATCCATCAATCTATAAACTGAATACTGCATAATATCATCAAAAATCCCTTCAGTTTATGTATTTATTGATTTAAATAAGGCAATACACATCTTGAGGATAGTAAAATTTGATTTTCCAATTACGTTGATCATTTGAGCACGATAATTATGCAGGAACAAGAAAAACCAAAAAAAAACTCTATTAAAATCGAAATATCTGGCTCTGAGACATTATTAGAAAAAATAAAAAAGAAAACTCCTTGGATATTTGGAAAATGGATAAAGAAGCCAAAATATATTATTCCCAAAATTAAACATCGTAAACTAAGTTTACCACTACCACCAAGATCATTAGGTTTTATAATTATTTTTACGGTTTTATTTCTTCTTCAGACAGGTATAGTATATTTAATTCTTAAAGAGTCTCCAGCATTAGGAGCAGATTCAGATAATAATCCTATTTTTATATGGCCAGAAAATCTTCATGAAGCGTTTGTAATTGAAAGCATAGTTGCATCTATTTTAATGTTTTTATTTTCTATTGGATTTTTTCTTCTTTATCAAGCTTCAAAATATGTATATAATAAAAAAATGGCAAATATGGTAATGATAATAGCAATTATAATGATAAGTATAAGTTTTATTATACTTCAGATTATGTTAAAAATAAAAATACCAAAACTGGTGAAAAATTCTTAAATTAAAATAATTTAGGATTTGGACGGTTCAGTAATTTAATCCTTTAAGCATTTGAACTGTCGTATACATATTTTTACCACTTTTTCGAAGGTAATCCATTGCTTCTTCAATTCCCTCAACAGTCAAATCAAACATCGGGATTATGCTTGAGATAATTTTCCGAGTCCATGGCGCCCATTCAGGTCTTATGAGTTCTGGGTTTAACCATACTACATTATTTTTGAAATGATTAGCAAGTTCTTTAATATAATAAATTCCAGGAAGTTCATTTCTATGATAATAATATATTGATCCATATTTCTCTGTAAGTTCCCAACTTGCCATTGCAGCATCTCCAACAAGAACTACTTTATATTTATTATCATATTTTTTTAAAAACTCATTGAATTCAATTGCTTCATCTGGATTCCTGCGAGCATTGAAATAGAGTGATTCATAAATGCAATTATGAAAATAATAATGCTTGAATTCGCGCCAATGCGACATATTATTTGCTGCTGAGAAAATAAGGTTAACTAAGTGAGCATACGGAGTCATACTACCTCCAACATCCATTAAGAGAACCATTCTAACATTATTTTTCCTTTTTTTATCAAATACTATATCAATATCTCCACAATTTTTTGCAGTTTTGTCAATTGTTTTATCCAAGTCTAATTCGTCTTTTTTTCCTATTTCTTCAAGTTTTTTAAGACGTTTTAAAGCAACTTTTATCTGTCTTGTATCGAGGACAATATCTTTCCGGTAATCTTTAAAAATTCTTTTTTGTGCTATTTGCATAGCCATTCGCATACCAGAGGAACCACCAACCCTCATACCAGCTGGATTCTGTCCTCCATGACCAAATGCTGATGAACCTTGAGTACCAATCCAATGATTACCCCCATTATGTTCCTCATCTTGCATTTGCATTAATTCTTC
>JABAHP010004522.1_pt2 | contig 33432 bp, 27 predicted proteins | sample 7062081 | NCBI WGS metagenome assembly JABAHP01 (sample SAMN14534357, study PRJNA622989) | marine sediment metagenome | biome: marine biome [ENVO:00000428]; feature: marine pelagic biome [ENVO:01000023]; material: deep marine sediment [ENVO:00002113] | place: India: Gulf of Kutch | collected...
TTCGTGTTCTTTGTGGTTATTTATCGCTGCCTCGAGATCAAATTGCTTTATGGATTTTAAAGGTTATTTTAGCATGTAAAGCTAAGAATTTAAATTAAAGCCGTTTTCAGGTTTAGCAAGATAAACCCTGATCTCTGCATCAAAATTAAAGAGAAGATAAGTTTAAATATGTCAGGTCCTAGTATCATCATTCGCAACTATTCCGACGATGATTTTGACAGATACGTAACGCTCAATGTCGAGTCAGGGCAACAGGACCCTGCGAGCCGCTTCGCATCCGCCCGCAGCCTGAGAGACGATCTGGGGCACCCCAAATTTAAGCCGCAAACCGATTTATGGATTGCTGATTTGAACGGCGTTCTGGTCGGCTGCCTGGCCATTAACCGCGAGTTTGAAATCGGGCGCGCGCTAATCGCTGGCTGCGTCCATCCGCTGCACCGCCGCAAGGGTATCGCAACAAAACTAATGACCGAGGTCCTGCAGGGCATCAAGGCATCCGGTATTCAATCAGCCCAGGTCAGCGTGCTGGAATCCAATACGGGCGCCAAAAGTTTTCTGAATCAAATGCGGTTTACCCATATTCGGTATTTTGCTGAAATGCGGCTGGACACCAACACCATCCGGTTGACCGACATTCGTGAGGAGGCCATCACCAGTCGCCGATTGGAGCCGGGCGAGGCAAACCTATTGANNAAGAGATTGCCTACCGCTTGAACATGCAGAGTCGTTCACCTCAGGACGTGATCCTCACCTATGAGGGAAATCATCCCGTTGGCTATTGCTGGACGATCATCAATAGCGAAGAAAATGAAAGCCGAGCAGAAAAAAAGGGCCAGATTCATATGCTGGGAGTGGATCCGGATTATCGCCAGCAAGAAATCGGCAAGGCCATATTGCACAATGGACTCAAAGCGCTCAAAGCCAGAGGTGTGGATATCGTGGAGCTCACAGTGGACAGCGAAAACACGGCTGCATGCGCTCTTTACGAGTCGGTGGGTTTTGAGATGGTTGCCAAAACGGAGTGGTATGAAAAGGATGCAAATTAATTGTTGGCGGTTGAAATGCGGCCGGGATCTGTTTTTCCCAGTAGCTCTCTGATGGCAGTGCCCAGGTCTTTAGAGGGCAAGAGGTTTCATTAGAAAAGCGCTCATGCCGATTTTAACGACACGATCTTCCGTTAATTCATCGCTGTAACCGCTGCAGATGATGATGGGGATAGAGACAGATTTTTCCGATATGTCATATCATCGCTTTAGGTTTCATCACGCCAGATCTCCAGGATGGTTAAATCGTCACTGGCGCTCGAATTCCCTTGCCATTTGGATATGAAGTCCAATAATCCCTTGCCCCAGGGAGGGCCGCTGGAATCTTTTAAAAAACCGACAAGACGCTCATTGCCAAACAGCTCTTTGTCTTCATTCTCGGCTTCGATAACACCATCGCTAAAAAGGAGAATCGACTCTCCGGGAGCGAGCGAAATTTCTTTTTTCTCGTAATGGGCATCCTGCGTCACACCCAATGATATTCCCTTTATCTGAGGTAAATTTCGAATATCCGTATCGGCGATCCACAAGGGCTGTAAATGCCCCCCCATTGCCAGTTGCATTTTTCCGCTCTGAGGCCAATACCGCGTCAGAACAATTGTTGCAAAGAAACCCTCTTCAGAAGTTAGAGTGTAAGTGCTGTTGTTTACCGTTCGAAGAAGTGCGTCAATCTCGTATTGATTTCGTGCTTCACTACGGATTTTAGTCGACAATGCCGCCATAACCAATGCAGCAGGAACACCTTTATCGGAGACATCGGCGACATATGCCAGCAAACTGCCATCCGGCAGGGGAATGATGTCATACAGGTCTCCGCTGACATAAGCGGCTGGAATAGCCGCGGCCCAGATATGGCTATCGCCTGCTAAATCCGGGATGTCCGGCCAGAATAGTGATTGAATCTTGGTTGCTGTCTTCAGTTGACCTTGCAGCTGAGCCGATTGTTCGATGACGGTGTCATGCAGCAACTTGATTCGCAACATCGACTTCACTCTGGCAACCAGAGCAGCATGATTTACGGGTTTGGTTAAATACTCGTCGGCACCGGCTTCGAGACCGGCGACGACATCTTTTGAATCTGTTTTGGCCGTCACCATGATGATCGGCATAAACGGTAAGGAAGAATCGGCCCTGAGATGCCGGCAAACCTCAATGCCATCCATTTTGGGCATCATAATGTCCAGCAGAATCAGATCCGGCAAACGTTCTTTCGCCATGGCCAACCCCTCCTCGCCGTCTGACGCGGTAATGATTTCGTAATTGTTGGCAGCAAGGCGCATCTCGAAAATTTCGACGTTTGCGGGATTATCATCGACGATGAGGATCAAAGGAGGCGTTCGCATTATGACCCCTTGAAATGATTAATTAAGATATGAATTCACGAATCTTCGCCAAAAGCGCCCGTGGACTGAAGGGTTTGGAGACATATGCATCGCAGCCGGCCTCATGGGCCTTGACATCATCGCCACTCAGCGCATAAGAGGTGACGGCAATGATCGGGATAGAGCGCAGTGCTGGATTGGCTTTGATTCGGCGAGTCGCTTCGTAGCCGTCAAAATCGGGCAATTGAATATCCATCAAAATCAAAGCTGGATGATGGGTTTCGGCCGCCGCAACACCCTCTTCACCGGTTAGCGCTTCAATTATCTCATAGCCGGCGCTTGTGAGAAGATCCCGTATGATCCGCCGGTTGTCTTCCTGATCTTCAACAACTAAAATCAGCTGACTCATGTTGGTATCCTTTGCTTTTCGACTCGAATCGGCAATGTGAACCGAAAGATAGAACCTGTCCCCAATGTTGACTCAACCCAGATGCGGCCACCATGCATATCGATTATTTTTTTGGAAATTGAGAGACCCAGACCGGTTCCGCCCTTTTCGCGGGTACTGGATCCGTCGGCCTGCTGGAATTCATCGAAGATCTTGTGTTGGTCGGCTTCCGCAATTCCAGGTCCTGAATCATGCACTGAGACTAAAAAGGTTTCGTTAGCCACATTCACTTCGATTTTAATCTCCCCTTCATCGGTAAATTTAATTGCGTTTCCAACCAGATTTAACATCACCTGAGCGATGCGTTGCTCGTCTCCTTTGCCAATCGTGAGATCTTTGGGGACCTCGACTTTCAATTCCAGATCTTTTTCCGCTAGCAATGCCTCCACCGAGGTCGAAACCGTTTGAACCACCTCTTCCATCGAATATTCATTGAGCGAAAGGGTGAGTCGGCCCGCCTCGATCTTGGAAAGATCGAGAACATCATTGATCAGGCTGAGAAGATGGCGCCCATTTTTTTCCAGGCGTTCAAGAACCTCCTGAATTTTTTCCGGTACATCACCGTAAATGTTGTCCAGGATCAGCTCCGTATAGCCCAAGATGGCATTTAAGGGCGTTCTCAATTCATGGCTCATGTTGGCAAGGAACTCGGACTTATGCTGGTTGGCGCTCTCGAGCTCGCGTCCTTTCTCTTCGATCTCACGGAAAAGTTGGGCGTTGTGAATAGCAAGCACAGAGTGAGAGGCAAATGTTTGAAGCAGATCCAGCACAGGTGCGGGAAATTCGCCGGCCCCCTTACGCCTCACCACCAGCCCACCAATTAAACGATCTTCACGCAACAACGGCAATGCCAGCAGGGCATGATAGCCGGCCTGCTGAACGTAAGATATGGGATAGTCCGGAGATTCTGCAAGATCCGGAATCTGGACAGGGGTGCGCTTAACAGCAGCCTGACCAATAACCGTTCGGTCCCCTACACGCAATCTCGACTTTCGCAGCGCTTCGATAAGATCGGTATGAGCGCCATAATTTATGCGCGGCACAAAAACGCCCTCCACTTCGTCGAACTCGTAGATCGTGCCGGCATCTGTCTTTGAGAGTTGCACTGCGTGGCGAACAATGCTTGTTAGGACCGTCTCCAGATCAAGGGTGGAGCTGACGGCCTGGCTGACCTCCCCCAGGGCTTTGAGCTCTTCAACGGATTGCGCCAGCTCGCGGGTGCGCAATTCAACCTTGTGCTCCAGCGTGCGGCTGTAATCTTCCAGTTTGTCCTTGCTCTCTTGAAGCTCTGCAAATAACTGCTTGATCGATCCACGCATGACATCCAGATGCTGTGCCAATGCACCAATCTCATCGCTGCTGCTTTTATCAACATAAGTGTCCAAATCACCCCGGGCGATCAATGAAGCCGATTCCTGCAACTTAAGTAATGGTGATGAGATATACCGCCTGGTGATGAAGATGGATGTGAGCCAAATGGCAGCGATAATAAGGATTGAAAGGGCGATTGTGCTGTAAATTTGAATCAGCACCTGTTTTTTGACGTTTTCACGTGACATCACGATTAAAATCGTGCTGATGACGCTGTCTTTAAAGTAAATATCGGCGGATTTGGCGATCAGATCGGCGCCTTTGAAGGATTGCTGCGGTGTCCCCGGCTGATCTTCCTTCAGTTGAAAGCCAACTCGGTTTTTCTCGGTAATCAGCTGATCTTTCCATGATATCCGAATATGAACAATGGATTCATCTAAGAATAAGGCGTCAACAAAATCATTTACGACCAGGTAGTCCATATTCCATAACGGCGTTGGCAGGCTATTCTGGGCAAACATGATGGCGTTGTCTAACCGCTTTTGCATTTCGCTTTCGATTCTGTTGATATCAACAATGATAACGACCGCGGCAAACGCAATCAGCAATAAGGTCAGTATGCTGATCAGGGTATAACTGAAACGACGGCTGATGCTGCTGACTTTCGGAGAGGTTTGCAACGAGGCAGATTTGTGCATAAACTCAATCCTTTATGACATGTTGTATCCGCTACTTAAAGGCGATGTCTGGATTAGAGCAATCGGCATATTTTAGTCTTTAACTTCTGGAAATGGATCATCTTCCAATTTCTGGTTCCATTTTTTTTGAATTTTTTTAATGGTGCCATCCGCTACCATTTCATCAAAAGCGGTTTTCCACTTTTGAACAATTGAATCCGAGGTCTTCTTTGAAAAAGCAATCATAAGATCAATTTCGCGAAGGTGATAAACCTCTTCAAAGGCGGTATGATCGACACCGGCCAAATCACAAACGGTTCTGAGTCCCGGTATTTTATAGGCCCATAAATCGATACGACCCAGTGCAAGCTTCTTCGCATTCATTTGTTCATCAGAAACAGGTTCAAGATTGGTAAACCCCTGACGTTTGAGTAAACGCTCTCTGGTGTCGTCTCGAAGGGTGCCAATGCGTTTTACTTTTTTGGCATCTTCCAGATCTCTAATTTTGATACCCGAGCCCTTTTTGGCGACAAGAATATCTCTTTTCGTGGCTAACGGTCCGACCCATTTAAATTTATCATGGCGCACTTTGGTATACGTCATTCCGAATAGTATAACGTTTTCGTCTTCAAGCGCCATTTTGTAAGCTCTTGCCCATGGGTACACCTGGATTTGCTCCTCAGACCCAACTCTTCGCTGGATTTCGCGGACGATCTCCACGGAAGGACCAACCAGGACACCGTTATCGACATAGTTCAAGGGGGGCAAATTTTCTGTTAAAATCGTCAATTCAGCTGACAGCACAGATTGGCCAGCAAGCAGAAGCATTGAAGTCGCCAGCAGAAGCAGTTTTTTCATGAGAGACCTCCCCTCCTGAATTTCGGATTAAAGATCTACATATGGATTAACATTTTCAAGGAAAATAAGGTGGTTCTGTACTCAGGATGCGGCTCAAAAGCAGGCTGCGCTTCAGAATGAGGGCAGAAAAGAGCTAATTGTGTCGCAGCGATTTCACAATTGCGGTCAAGAAGAGCATTCGATAGGAAATATTTATTAAATGGGGCCAGCAAAGTCAATAACACTTGTTATCAAGCCTGACATAAATGGACGATAGCTGCGGCCCAAAGCTACGCTTGTGTTAATGTTTCGCGGACAAACCGAATCCCTTTTGATACTTCTGTAGTCGGTATGCCGGGTTTTATTTCCATAACCTTGACCGTTTCGGCCTTAAGGAATGGTTTAAGTGCTGTAAAATCGATTTCGCCGGTACCCGGCGGAAGGTGATCATCAAGGCCGACGGCATCGTGAAGATGGACCCCAATAAGCTGGTCCGCATAATTTTGCAGAAGGGCGTTTCTGGTAATAAGCCCCAAAACTTCATTGGCATGCGCATGACCGGTGTCATGCCAGTAACCGATGGGTGCGCCCCTGAATTTATCAAAGATAATTTCAAAGTCATCAGGTCCGGGCAGCTCATGATAGTGATAGCGATTTTCCAGCCCCAGCAACACCCCTTGTTTTTCAGCAACAGGCACGACGCGGTCCAGGCTGGCCAGCAAACTATCCATATGCCTGGTCTTTCGACGATCCCGCTCCTTTACTTTTTTGCGTATAAAGATTTGAGCTTCTTCTGAATTAATGCGGTTGGCGTTAACGTATTGATAAAGCATCTGCATTTCATGATTCATTTCAACGACCCCGCAATGCAATACCACCGCCGCGGCCCCCAGTTTTGCTGCATTTTCGATGGTTTTAGTCGTATAAAGAATGGCTTTTTGGCGCTCTGCGTCGTCGGGACTGGAGAGAAGAAACAGATCACCGCTGCCTTTTGCACCCGCTCGAACAGCGGGTATCGGAAAATAATTGTGAACGCTGACGACTTTTAATCCCGAGCGTTGAAGCGGCTTCATCAGCTGCTGAAACATGGCTTCGGAAATGCGATAGCTCAGCTCAATTTCTTTGATACCGAGATTTTTAAAGGCCGCCAGCATTTCCGCCATTGTTGCCGTTCCATCCGGCTGCCAGGATGTTGAAAGCGCAAGCATCATTAAAATCCTTTCCGGTTGGCTAACGAACCATTTCATAACCACGGATGGGTCTTCTGTCAAAGGAAGGTTATATGTCTTGAATTCTCTTTCAAGATACGATTATACATTGACACATCAGATGCATTTTAACGATCGATTTATTTTTTGTTCGCCACTGCTACCCAAAATAATAATGGTGACACCACCCAGAATGAATCCACAGCCCACCACCAAAGCGATGTCAAGCCGCGAGCGTTTCAGAAAAACCATGAGCTATGGCACGCCGGACCGCGTCCCTTATTTTGAGGAGGGCATCCGCAAAGACGTTCTGAAAGCCTGGCGTAAACAGGGGCTGGCCCGAGGTGCCGATCTGGCGGCACTGTTTCCTTCCGATCAGCGGGAACGCATCAAAGTGGACCTTGAACCCCGGCCCAAATTCATATCCAGGCGCGCTAAAATGGCGGATTTAAAAAAATGTAAGCGCCGCCTGGATCCCACTGATAAAAAGCGCCTTCCCAGTCGATGGTCCCGGCGGATTCGCGCCTGGCAATCCAGAGATCATGTCTTGATGCTGCACGTGCACCGCGGCTTATTTCTGACCATGGGTGTGGGAAATTGGGAAACGTTTATAGAATTAATGACGATGCTCACAGAACAACCGGATGTGGTTCGCAAAAGAATGCAGATTCAGGGCGAGTTTGCAGCCCGTTTAACCGATCGCATCCTGCAGGAGGTGGATATCGATGCGATCGTATTCAGCGAGCCTATCGGCGGAAACGATCGGCCGTTGATTTCGCCAAAGATGTATGAAGAATTTGCGCTGCAAAATTACGAGCCCATACTGGACGTACTCCGTCACCATCAGGTCGAGACCATTTGCTTTCAAACATTTGCCAATGCCCGTATTCTGATTCCCGGTATCCTAAAATGGGGCTTTAATTGCCTGTGGGCCTGCGAGGTCAATATCGAAGCTATGGATTACCGCAGCCTGCGGAAGGAATTTGGCCGCGATTTGCGCTTGATCGGCGGCATCGATCTGGATGCGCTGCGCAAGGGCAAAACCGCCATCCAACGGGAAATCGAAGAAAAGGTTCCCCCTTTGATTGAAGACGGCGGCTTCATACCGCTCGCCGACGGCCGGGTGCGTGCGGATGTGCCATTTGAAAATTACGCTTACTATCGAAGGCTGTTGGCGGATATCACACAACGGAAATGATTATGCCGAAAAATTGGCCCTCAGTGGCCTTCCAAACAGTGCTGCATCTATCATTTACATCTTAACGTTGGGGGCGGTATCGATCAGAGCATTTTCAGTTGTTCCATAACGGCTATTTTACCTTGATTTTCGTCATCCGCTTTTTCTTCTTTGGTGCTTTCTTCTTTTCAAGATTATCAATTCGCACATCCAGTATGGCTCGCATGGCTTTTAAAAATTCAAGGTGCGATTGGGTCATGTGTTTAGCGAAATCCGATTTCATCCCAAAGACCTTTTCAAGGTCCATAAAAAACTTGCCAACGGGGCAAATTACCATTTGGGGTTCACTTTTTTTGGCTGCCATCTTCAACTCCTTCAAAGCAAATATCCAAGACCTGGCCCTCAAGCTTGGCGTTGACCTGCGCTTTTGAAGCCACCTGCCTTGGAAGTAAAATATTTCTTTTAAATCCTCCGATGCGAATGACGAGTTCATCAAAGAATTTGTTCAATTCCACGTCTTTTTTCAATAGGAATGGAAGTTTTACCTTCAGATGATAATTACCGTTTTCTTTGACCAATTGATAGGGCTCGTCTTTAAAGAAGCGTTTCAGTGGATTCTTTTTGCCATATAATTGCCGCGCTAATTTCTTCAGTTTGGCATATCCTAAAATTTCCCCCTGGAATAGATCAACAGACAAAATGGGCACCGGACTGAAAATTTGTTCAGCAGCTTCACGGTGCCGCCGTTGACCTTTAATCCAACTTTTAAAGTAGGATTCGGTGATTTGCTCCGGTAAAATGCGATTCATAATGATCGCGTCAATGCTCATTTTGTACAGGCAAAAATACATAAATGCCCGCTGGGTCTCCTTAAGGACCACTTTTTCAGGGTTGGTCACCAGTCGCACCGTGGTTATTTTAGGATTTGCTAAGATTTGATCAACGCCTTTTAAGCGCTCGAACAGCTCTTCAAGCGCTTTAAAATAATCATCATCAGGCAGGGGGACATCGGTAAATCTCTTGGCCACCGGTCCGACGTATTTGGCAAGCGTTCTTTCCACTTTAAAGATTTTTTGCATATACCATTCCAAAGTGGCCGGTATGCTGATAAACCTTAACGATTCTCCTGTCGGTGCACAATCCAGCAGGATGACGTCATATTCTTTTTGCTGTACATACTGATTGATATACAGAAGTAAACTGACTTCTTCCATCCCGGGCAAAATGGCCAGCTCTTCTGCCAGAACTTCATCCAGCCCGGTGGTGTTGAATAAGGAGGAAAGATACCGGTGAATATCCCGCCAGTATCTTGTGATTTCCTCCTGGATATCGATTTCCTGGATGTAGAGCTTAGAGTTGATTTGAACGGGTTGGCCTTTGTTTTGATCGAGCAAATTTTTTTCAAGATCAAAAATATCGCTCAAGCTATGCGCCACATCCAGCGACATGATCACAGTCTTTTTGCCCATCTCGGCTGACCGGATACCAGTTGCGGCTGCTATCGATGTTTTGCCGGTTCCGCCTTTGCCGGCAAAAAATATGATTCTCACAGGTAAACTCCTTATTCAACGTCGGGTAATGCTTGAATTCAATCAAGCGCCTATGCTATCAAATTTTTGTTAAATCAGTATTCGTCTCTGCACCTATACTCATAAGCATGAACAGCCGCGATTTCACCTTTTCAGGCCCAAATAAGATGGTTAATATCATATTTTTGCGGGCTCAACTGGCTTAACGGAACAACGCGCTTAACCGGCTAACCCAAAAAGGAGAATATTATGCCGATTGCAAACCAAATGATCAAAATGGTTGAAGGAATGGAAATGGTCAAAAAGATGTTCGAAGAAGGTGCCCGGCTCAAAGCCGAGCATGGGCCGGACAAGGTTTTTGACTTTTCGTTGGGCAATCCGGATGTGCCGCCACCGCCGGAATTTAAAAAAGTGCTTAAAAAGCTCGTCGACGACGAATCCCTCGGCCACGGCTATACACCCAATACCGGATATCCACACGTCCGGCAGGCGGTTGCTGATTATCTGAGTGGCGTACACGATGTCAAGCTGGCCCCGGATTTCATTGTCATGACCGTGGGTGCGGCCGGTGCGCTAAACGATGCCCTTAACGCCGTCATCAACCCCGGCGAAGAAATTTTAGTACCCTCACCTTATTTTATCGGCTACGACCATTATGCCTTTATTGCCAAAGCGACGATTAAAACGGTCCCCTCGGACAGCAATTTTCACCTGGACACGAGTGCTATTGCATCCGCCATTACCGAAAAAACCCGGGTGATGCTGATCAACTCGCCGAACAACCCCACCGGTGCCGTATATTCGGCAGCTGAGCTCGCCGAACTGGGCCGGGTGCTGGACGATGCCAGCCAAAAATTCGGCAGCCGCATTTATCTGGTGGCCGATGAGCCCTACCGCAAAATCGCCTATGATTTGGAAGTGCCCTCCATATTTCAGGCCTATGCCCATTCAATTATCGTGACATCGTATTCCAAGGAGCTGTCCCTGGCTGGTGAACGCATCGGTTTTCTGGCGGTCAACCCGCAGGCAGAAGACGCCGGACTGGTGGCCAGCGCCGCAGCAGTGGTCAACACCATGCTGTGCGTCAATGCGCCCAGCCTGCTGCAACACGCAGTGGCGCGGCTGCAAGGCATCACCGTGGATGTTTCCATTTACCGGCGCCGGCGGGATATGCTCTGCCAGGGTCTTTCTGAAATCGGGTATGAATTTCATGTGCCCGAAGGCGCTTTTTACCTGTTTCCCAAAAGCCCGATTGCGGATGATGTCAAGTTCACCGGCATTCTGAAAGAGGAGCTCATTCTGGCGGTACCGGGTATCGGCTTTGGGGGACCGGGTTATTTTCGGCTATCTTATGCCGTACCGGATTCGACGATCAGCGGCTCAATGGCGGCTTTTAAACGAGCGATTGAAAAAGTTTAAATTGCGGCAGCGAATGCAGCCATAAAATTGAAATACGGTTATACAGAAAACTCAAGAAAGGCAACCATAACCACGAAGGGCACGATGGACACGAAAGGACAAACGAGCCATGTACATAAAAATGTCTGATTTTTTTATGGGAATGGGCCGGGATTTTACCATGGAGATATTGGATGTTGCCGAAAAATTAGCCCAGCAAGAAAAAGATGTTTTATTTGAGGAAGGGGACCCGGCCAGACATTTTTATGTTTTGCTCAAGGGGCGGGTGAAGCTCAGTCTGGGCGATTCGGGGCCGGTGGTGTACATGGTGCGCCAGCCGGGGGAAATTATCGGCTGGTCGGGTCTGATTGGCAGAGATACCTATTCCGCCAGCGGTGAATGCATGGAAGCAACCAACCTGCTGAAATTCGATCGCGACGTTTTTCTTAAAATCCTGAGCAAATACCCCAAAAACGAGGCCCTGCTTTTCAGGCGCTTGGCTGAAATGCTGGGGAATCGGCTTCTCGAGCTGTATCCCACCATCTCTTAGAAGCTATCTACTTAATTGAACAAAAAGTCCTATAACTTTTCCGCTTAAAACATAACCTGGATATTGCACGAGTTGGAGACTTTCATATGCAAGGCATTTCAGGGCGAAGCTATAGTCAACTATGCTTCGCCCTTAATAACGCAGCAGATGGAAGCCTCCGGCTCGCCCGCAGGGTGAAAATTAATGAGATAAAATGATTATCATCCATTAAACTCTATTAGTATTTTGGTTTACTTTGCTTAGTGTTTAATCCAATGTTGTTGATAGTAATTTATCCCTCTCATTAATTTTCATGCAATATTCAGGTATTAGCAGTTGGTACACATCTTAGGCCCAACCCCCGGCGGCAGGTTTCCGCCATATTTATCATCGTGGCCCACCGAAAAGGTTGACATCAGTTTTTTCACAGCACCCTGGCAAAGGGGGCATCTCACCTGATCATTGGCACTCATCACCAGCTTATCAAATTTATGGCTGCAGTGTTCGCAGTTGTATTCATAAAGGGGCATGGTTATCCATTTTCCTTTCTATTAACAGTTTGTTATCCAAAAGATAAGCCCGGCCGGACCGCTTCGCAAGTCTTGCCAATTTATGGCACACCGCAGATCGGCCCGCCTCGCCTGGGTTTCGGGCGGACGATAGTCGGTGGGATGAACCCAGATTAGAATAATCTGATAAAACCATCCACAGATTACGCAGATTAAACGGATTTATAAAACAAATAATAAAATCTAGTTATAGAGATAATAATCTGCGGATAAGTATTTCTCCCATTGCGTTACGCTCTATTCCGGTGAACGCCTTTGCGGTGAAATAAATTCAAAGGGGATCTATCGAAGATCTGTTTGACAAACGGATCGAACTATGAAAGATGCAGGGCTTAATCCCAAAAAAAGGAGCGTATCAGCATGTATGTAAAGGAAATCAGCGAGATTGAAAATCTGATCCAGAAACAGGCCCAGTGGCGCAATCGATGCATCAATTTGATCGCCAGCGAAAACGTTGTCAGCCAGCGCGTCCGCGCACAGGCTGGATCGGATTTTGCCCACCGTTATGCCGAAGGCCACCCGGGTGAGCGCTATTACCGAGGCACATCCTATATCGACGAAATCGAAAACCAGTTGACGACCAACCTAAAAATCCTTTTCGCATGCGATCATGCCGAGGTCAGACCTATCAGCGGCACCAATGCCAATGAAGCGGTTTTCAGCCGTTTTGTTAGTCCGGGGGATGTGGTAATGGTCAACTCCACGCCTGCCGGGGGCCATATCAGCCACCATCGGGAGGGATCTCTGGGAAAATTTACCAAGAATATCATTGACATCCCGCTGACCGCTGACGGGTATCATCTCGATCTGGAAAAAACGAAGTATTTGATCGAAAAGGCCAGGCCCAAAATTATCGTCCTGGGTAAAAGCCTGTTTCTATTCCCCGAACCTGTTCAGGAGCTTTCTGAAATCTGCCGGCAATATGGAACGCGCATCATCTATGATGCGGCCCACGTCCTGGGACTCATCGCCGGCAAGCAATTTCAGCGGCCTTTAAAGGAAGGCGCTTTTTTAATGACCGCCAGCACCCATAAAACCTATTACGGCAGCCAAAGAGGGCTCATCCTGAGCAATATGGAAGTTGATGAATGGCGCAAAATCGACAGAGGGGCCTTTCCCGGATCGTCGAGCAATCATCACCTGGATACACTGGCCCAGATGGCCATCAGCACCTATGAGATGATGGAATTCGGTGAACAATATGCTGTGGATACCATCAAAAATGCCAAAGCCCTGGCTGCAGCACTGGATCGCTTTGGCTTCGATGTGCAGGCCAAGGAATTCGGATATACCGAAAGCCATCAGGTGGCGGTGAATGTGCGCGAATTTCGTGGGGGTGAACGGGTATCTAAAAACCTGGAAATTAATGATATTATTATTAATATGAATATGCTGCCCCATGAGCCGCTTAAAGCTCACGATCATCCGGATGGCATTCGAATAGGTGTTCAGGAAATGACCCGCTTCGGAATGGGCGTAGCGGAGATGGAAAACATTGCCGAATTGATTAAGGAATGCATTATCGATCGCAAGCCGGTTAAAGAAGAGGTCAACCGTTTTCGATCTGAATACCAGCGGGTTAAATACAGCTACGATGAACCAAAGCCCAAACAGCTCAAAGTGCTGGAAGGCAAACAGCTAAAAAATTAAAAAGGGTTGAACCCGTTACCCGTTAGCCCGTTACCGGTAATAAATAAGATCTGATGGCATTCAATTTTTTTAACCGGCTCAACGGGCTTAACCGGCAACCGGCAAACCTGCATGCGACATCTATTATATAGTTCTACGTTTTTACAATCGGCCCACAGGGACGGATGTTGAAAACAAGTAAAAAAGGCAGATCCTAAATTGGCTCTGCCTTTTTTCTCATGGCTCCCTGAATGCCGTTGTTCTCGTGCGTGGTCATTCGCCAAAGTAGTTTGAAGCCCGCAGGGGAAGATGCACGCACATTCGAGAGACCAGGAAGATTATGATCATTTTTCCTATATATCTATACAAATAGCATGCCAGTTTCGATAATAAGCATCAAATTAATCTAAATTATGCATAATTACAGAACATTAGGACATAATTAGACTCAGCGCGGCCGGAGGATTATGTCTTTTTATTCACACCTTTTTGTGAAAATTTTTACATATTTGCCAATTTTTTGACGGGAAGGCGGCGAATGGGTTGCGATTAAAAATAAGAAGGGCGCACCATGGCGCCCTTATCTGATATCTGAATCTTTAATATTTCTTTTAATTGATGGTTATTTTACAAAAGGAAAAATATCTGTATATCCAGTAATATCCGTAATTAAAAGAATAAGGAAAACAAGAAAAGCCACAATCAAAAGCAGCGTAAAAAACCCGTTACCGCCGGCAGGAAGCTCCTGCAACTGTTCGGCAACACGGGTTGCCTCTTCATCGGTCAGACTATCAAGGCGGTCCTTGGCCTCTTGCGGATCAATGCCCTGTGAGATCAGCATGCTTTGCACGTCTTCACGGGCCAGAAGGCTTTGAAGATAGTTGCGGGCATCGCGGGCGCGCTCGGTATCGACAACTGCTTCGGTCCCAACCATGGCCGCCATAGCAGATTGAAACGGACCCGAAAGCATAAACATAAAAACAGCCATAAATATGCCAACCGGTTTAACACTGGAACGAATTTGCTTCATAATGGGTCTCCTCCTTAATACCTAAATTGAGCGTTTCAAATTAAAAAATATTAATAGATTTGATACGTTGAACACAAGAAAAAAAATTTCAATTTAATATCTCAAATGTTCATTTTAGGTAAAATTTAGGGATTGTATAATGAATCTAAAAAAAGTTGTCAAACCTATTGCGATATGATCCATATTAATCATCATATCAGTGCCTTTTCTGCTTTAATCTTTTTATGATATAGATCTTTATGAAAGGTTATACCCCGCAACCCATACAGAATTCACAATGAAAGTGGCATCGATCACCTTATTGATTTTGAGCTTAATTCTGCTTGCGGTCAATTTTTGTTATTCTGAATTGGACCCTGCCAATCTGCATGCCGGTTTGACTTTAAGCGTCAAGCCATCGGATCCGGATGTTTCTGAATCTAATATCGTACGAGAAGAAATAGAAAATGAATCTGTCCGCTGGTACCATAGGCGGCGTGATACAAAGCTGGAAGGTGTGGCTCTGGTTATTCATGGCCTCAACTGTCGACCGGATAAAATGGAGGCCATCATCACAATGTTAAACGCCAATGGAATCGATTGTTTGAATCTATCGTTGCGCGGTCACGGCACCAATTTTTCGCCCATCGACCATATGAGCCCTGATGCGGCGCGCATGGTTGCTTTCAAATCGGTATCCTATCCGTTGTGGAAGACCGAAGCGTATAAGGCCTATCAGATGGCGAAAAAGAAAAGCGATTTATACAACAGGCCGCTGTTTTTTATTGGCTTTTCAATGGGCGGGCTTCTGGGTATCGATTTAACGGCATCCAATCCAAATGTTCGATTCGACAAAATGGTGCTGTTTGCCCCGGCAATTGCCATGCTCCAGAGAAATTATTTGATACAAATTTTTTCGCCCTTTCCGAGCCTCGTCATTCCGAGCGCCGGCGATACGTCTTATCTTGCCAATGATGGAACCCCCATGGCAGCCTACAATGCCCTGTTTGATATGCATGCGCATTTTGAAGACCATCTGGATCCCCGGAAAATAAATATGCCCACCCTTATCTTTATCGATGAAGAGGATGAACTTGTTTCATATGCCAGTTTAAAGCAAATGCTTCAAAAACACGATTTAGATCAATGGCGGATTCATCCGGTCAAAAAAGATGAAACGGCAACAGAAGTAGGCATGCACCACCTTATTATTGATGCGGCATCGGTCGGAAAGACCATGTGGCAGACGATTGTGGATGTCACCCTTATGCACCTTTTGGGCAAACAGCCTGGTAGTACTGCGGAATAACCGGCAAATTATACTTGGTTCAACGGTCTGTGTCTGAATTATTCNNGGCGGGAAGATCCAGGGATACAATTGACAGGCCCCGGCCTTCATATTGTGAGGTCGATGTGTTGTAAAGATTATCGTCCGGGAATTCAGTGCGACGATACACGATCACTTTGGCATTGTCCGGCAATTCGGCCAGCCGCTTGGCCATGCTGACAGCATCACGGATATATCCCACGCGGTCAATCATACCCAGCTTTAGGGCATCTTCGGCCAAAAAAATACGTGCGGTCGAAATATCCTTTAAGCGCTGCGAATCAATCCGGCGGTGCTTGGCAATAAGATCTAAAAATCTTTGGCCCAGTCGATCGATCATGTTTTGAATAATTTTCTTTTCTTCAGCGGTCGCCTGCCGGAAAGGCGACCCCATATCCTTGTTTTCGCCGGTTTTGCTCACTTCAACCTCAACCCCGATTTTATCCATCAACCCGGCCACATCAGGACGAATAAACAACACGCCCACCGAGCCGGTTATCGAAGTCGGATGGGCTAAAATATAATCGGCAGGAAGCGAAATGTAGTAGCCTCCGGAGGCGACGACATCCATCATTGCCACTGCCACTTTAGCGCCTGTCTTTTCTTTAAACGCGACAATTTCATTGTAGAGAATATCACTGGCTGTGGCCGAGCCCCCGGGTGAATTAATTTTTAAAAGCACGGCTTTGATTTCCGGATCTTTTTCGGCCTTGCGCAGCTGTGAAACAACTTCTTGAACCATGCTGGGCCGGGTCGATACAAGCCGCCGACGGGGGGCATCTGATATGGTGCCCCTGATGTGAACAACCAGTACTTTGCCTGTTGCATCACCCTCTAAGATATACTCCTGCAGCGGATCCTTGGCACTCGGAAAAAGCCTGATCTTGGGTCCTTGACATCCAATTAAAAACAGCACAACCACAACCGCAACAATGAAGATACGTTTTCGCATTTCATTTTCCTTTGGATTCGTTTTTACCAGCAAAATATAGGGAACACAATTTAGCGTGTCAAGAAGACGCCGCACAGAATAATGCAAGCAATCCGTAAACCTAAAGTGCTTGACAACTGATCCCAATCCCATGATAACCCAAATGCTTCAATTGCCATAATTAAGGAAATTGCCAGGACTCAAATCGCAATTATGTCTCGACGCTGGATTATATTTATACTGGCCACAGCACACTTTTTCCTGTCTCAGTTTTACCGAACCTCAAACGCGGTCATTGCGCCGGAGCTGATCCGGGATCTTTCCCTGAACACGGAAGAATTGGGCCTACTGTCAGCCTCATTTTTTTACGGATTTGCACTAACCCAGATTCCGATCAGTGTGCTTTTGGACAAAGTGGGCCCCAGATGGATGATGACCGTTCTGTCATTGATGGGGGTCATCGGCGCTATTCTTTTTTCCATAGCGGACTCATTGGGGCTTGGTTTAATCGGACGTGTCCTGCTGGGAATCGGCATGGCCTGCAATCTGATGGGAACATTTAAACTCTTAACCGAATGGTTTGAACCGTTTATATTTGCAACATTATCCGGCCTGGTTGTTTCTATCGGCACCTTCGGAAACATGGTTTCGGCTACCCCGTTGGTCATGATAGTTGAGCAAATGGGGTGGCGCCACAGCTTTCAGTTAATCGCCGCGATTAATCTGATCCTAACCCTGACGCTTTTTGTGGTGGTGCGCGATCGGCCTGCCCGCTCCACAACCCCCACTGCAAACGGCGCACCATCGATCAGCCTGAGGCAGGCATTTTCCAATCTGGCTTTACTCTTCAAAAAAAAAGATTACTGGATTATCTCATGGGCCACTTTTGTAAGGTATGGAACTTTTGCCGCTTTTCAGGCGCTGTGGGCCGGACCGTTTTTAATCGAAGTCATGGGGTATTCGGCCATCCGAACGGGTAATCTGATACTGCTGATGAATGTGGGGCTGATCATTGGCGGCCCTTTATGGGGAGCACTGTCGGACAGGGTTTTCAAATCACGTAAAGGGCTTATTGTTTTTTGCCTGCTTGTCATGGCGCTGATTTCGTTTGGACTGGCCACCATTTCTGCGGAGACCGGACTGTTCACCATCTCACTCATTTTTTTCACATTTGGACTGGTGTCATCCGGCGGAATGTTGATGTATCCGCACATCAAAGATCTAATGCCGCATGAAATGTCAGGCGCCGCCATGACCGGCATTAATTTCTTTAACATGCTGGGTCCGGCCATATTTCTTCAGGGGCTGGGGATATTAATGCAGCACCTGTATCCGGACGCCTCGCGCGGCCCGGCTGCATTTGATGCGTCGTTTGTGTTATGTCTGATTTGCCTGCTAAGCGTGATGATACTTTACTTTTTCACCAGAGAAAAAGAATAAAACATTTGATAGCGCTATTTCGCTGTGCGCTCTGTGTTCTTTAAGGTGAAAGGATGCACATCAATTAAGGAGTTCCGCTTTTTTCAGAATGGACTCAATTTCGGATCTTTCGCGCTTTGAGGAAGGCAGCAGAGGCTCGCGGGGATCACCCCCGAAGTAACCCAGCATATCCATAGCTGCCTTTAGCCCCGGCACACCGTAAACGGCAGTGACCGCCTGGTTGACCGGAATCATTTTAAGCTGCAGATCCCGGGCGGCATCCAGGTTGCCCTTTTTGACCTGATCAAAAATGGTTACGCACTGTTTGGGCGCCACATTAGCCAGGGCGTTGATGCCGCCCACACAGCCGAAAGTCAATCCACTGAATAATACGCCGGCGGTTCCCACCAGCACATTAAAATCTTTGGCCACCGCATTTATGATTTCGCCGAGCTGAATAACGTTGCCGGCACTGTCCTTCAAGCCAAGGATATTGGGGTGCTCGGAGAGGCGCGCGACCAGACCAGCCGCCATATTAATGTGGGTAAATTTGGGGACATTATATAACAAAATCGGAATGGGTGATTGATCCGCTACCGTCGAATAATACTGGACCAGCGCCGCTTCGCTCATGCGACCGCCATAATAGTGGGGCGTGACCACCAATGCGGCATCGACGCCCAGTTTGGCACAGTCTTGGGTGAGCCGTACTGTCTCGGCGGTGGACTCGCAACCGGTTCCGGCAATGACCAACATCCTATCGGCAGCGGATTGCACAACCGTATCGACAACAGCTCGCTTTTCTTCTTCGGAAAGAGAAACATATTCGCCATTTGATCCCAGCACCACAAATCCTTTCAAACCCGTAGGATTCCAACGCTCGATATTGGCTGCCAGTTTGTCGTAAGCCACCTTTTCGTTGATAAACGGGGTCGGAATCGGAGGAAATATGCCGTTCAAATTAATCTTCGCCATTTTCTTTTCCTTTTTTTAAGGTCTCACCGCAGAGACACAGAGGACGCAGAGATTAAGTTTTTTTCATTTGCCGTTGAGAGGTCGGCAAATGAAAATCCCTCAGCTGCCTCGCGGCAATTTTTTTAATATATAACTTGTGTTATCGATTCATTTTTTAAGCTTTAATCCTGTTTAAAATAGCAATTAAAACTACTTGCCCGTACGGCATGCAGTTTTGCCTCGGCCAGCTTGTCCCGCGGAAGGCTATGCCATATCGCGGGGAGTCGGCCGAACAAAATGTTTGTGTGTGTCCGTGTGGGTCTGTGGCTATTTAATAACCTCCGAAATATGACAGACTTTGGTTCTCAGGCCGTGCTTGCGCACGCCATAGGATAAATGCATAATACAGGCCGGGCAAGAGGTGACCAATAAGTCTGCTCCGCTTTCTTTCAGATGGTTCATTTTACGATCCAGTACCTGCTGGGACAACTCATAATGCGCAAACGCATATGAGCCGGCGCCGCCGCAACACCAGTCCGCTTCGGTTAAGGGCCGGTATTCAACTCCCGGCAGCCGATTCAGAATGTCGCCGGGCTCGGCTGTAAGCCCCTGTCCCCGGGCCGCATGACAGGGATGATGATACGTCACAGTGACAGCAGGGCTGGCGGCTGCTCCCATGGCTTCCATTGAATGAATCAATTGCACCATATCTTTAATACGGTCAGACACCGCAACGGCACTTTCTTGATGGCGCCCGGTTTCTGGAAAAAGCTGAGGATAATGCTTTAAAAAGGATGCACAGCTGGAGCAATCCGTGACAATAACATCCAGATCATCTGCCGCAAGGATCGATAGGTTCCGGCGGGCCAGTTTGCGCGCCGCCTTCAGATCCCCATAAGACCATGCGGGCAGGCCGCAGCAACAATTTTCCAGAACCCGGACGGAATTGCCGATTTTTTTCAAAAGCCTTAAGGTCGCCTGTCCGGCATCCTGACTGATAATATCAACACCGCAACCGACAAAATAGCCAATCCGCAACGATTGGCCGCTGCCGCTGTGCGCTCCGGTTTTGATTTTATCTCGCAGCGGACGGTTGGGAAATCGATCGACAATTTGATGGGCATGTGCAAAATCACGGCCGAATATCTTTAACAGTCCCAGAGCCTGTGCCAGATCGGCAATACCGGTATTTTTGCCCAGCGCCACCGCTCGTGCGGCCAGATGCAACCGCTGGGGATAGGGCAATAGGTGGTCAAACAGTAAACGATGAATGGATTTACGACCGACTTTTTCCAGATACTGAGCCCGGGCTTTAATGATCAAATCGGATGTGGGGATTGCCGGAAAACAATTGGCTGTGCAAGCACCGCATAGCAAACAATCAAAAAGGGGCGCTTCAATGTCCGGGCTCCATTCCAAACGCTCCTCGATAATGGCCCGCAAAAGGGCCAGACGCCCGCGCGCCACCCCGGTCTCGTGCCCGGTGGATCGGAAAATCGGGCATGCCACCTGACAGAACCCGCAGCGATTGCAGTGGGAAATTTCATCGTAATATTTGGAAATATCGGCACGATTCATAAGGGATACTTTTTATCAGCTGCTGATGGTAAACCATCTGTCCGTTGTGGGTCGTCCGTTGTCCGTTGCAAAAGTTTCTGACGACACGACAAGAGCTTTGTTTAGCCGGATACGCTTTTTTGATGCCCTGCTTGAGCGACTGACGACGAACCACTGACAATTGACGCTGAGCATTTATACTCAGATCTTTCCCGGTAATCGACCGGGCGAAAAGACATGCTGCGGGTCCAGTGCAGCCTTGATACGGTGCATCACCTTCCACTGCGGCCGGTCGGCACCGAAGACATCGTTGTGCTTCTTGAATTCAGCGGTTGCCTTTTCCATCAGCACATGACCGCCCAGTTGAGCGCCGGTTGCGCACAGCCGTTCCCATAGGCCTTCGGGCATGTTTTCAAATGCCGCAAAGATGCGGCCGCATCCATAATCTAAAAACAGTTTGGATTCCGGCAGCCATCTGTCCAACGACTCAACAAACCCGGGCATCCGATCAAGGGGCAGGTCGGCCCGTAGGATAAAAGCCGCCGCCGACATCTGCGCATAGGTGTTCCTAAAAATGCCATCCTGTACCGAATAATCCTGCGCCGGGCTTATGGTCATGCTGGCCTTTTCAAATAATTCCTGTGTTCTTTTAAGTTGTTCTGAGACAGTTTTGTCAAAACCTTCAAATCCGATCTTCAATTCGCAGCGCCGGCGCATCACTTCATCACCCTGCCCATTTAGCGGCATCATTACCATAAAAACCGGTATCAGCTGGGATGTGATCATCTCGGAGGCCAGTGCCGCACAGGCCGACAGCGGTCCTTGAGCACCGATAGCGCTGCAACGCTCTGGTATGGTCATAACGCGACAGGTCACTTCCGTAATCAGACCCAGCGTTCCGGCGGAGCCGATCATCAAGCGCGTCATGTCATAGCCGGCTACGTTTTTGACAACCTTCCCCCCGGTTGAAATTTTTTGACCGCTACTGTCCATAAAGCGCAAGCCCAGAACAAGATCCCGTGGGGCCCCGTAGTGCATGCGCTCCGGGCCGCAAGCCGCTCGTGCCATCACACCACCCAGAGAATGATCCTGAATGGAAAACGAAGGCCGCACGGGCAGCCACTGATGATGTTCGGCCAATTGATGCTGGAGAGCATCAAGAGCAATACCGGCCCCGGCAGTAACGATCTGATTGTAAGGGTCAAATTCAAGAATCTCATTGAGCGCAGATATGGCTAGATTTTGACACTCACGGGTGGGCAAGTTACCGAAATGCGGAAAAGTACCGCCACCGACGGGTATCAGCCCAGTGCCGTCGTCAGCGGCGTTTTGAATCGTTTCGCCAATTTCCTTTTCGACCGCACTTAAGGCGTCTGTGCTGATAAACTGCCGGTGCGCCTGGGCTTCAGCGGTATTTTCTTCAGACGCTGTTAGCGGAATGACTTTGCCGGGATTGAGCAGTCTATCTGGATCAAATGCCTGCTGTAAGCCCCGCTGGGCAACAAAATCCTGCTCTGAAAAAACCAGGCGCATGGCCTCAATTTTTTCCAGACCCACACCGTGTTCACCGGAAATGGTGCCGCCCAGCTCGACACAGGCTTCCATGATTTCCCAGCCCGCTTTTTTCACGCGTTTAAGCTGGTCTGCATCCCGGGAATCAAAAAAGATCAACGGATGTAAATTACCATCGCCGGCATGAAACACGTTACCGTGCTCAAATTCATATTTATCAACAATCTCGGCAACCCTGGCCAGCGCTTCGGGCAGCTTGGTTCGCGGCACCGTACAATCGTTAACCAGATAATTCGGCGCCAAACGGGCCACCGCACCAAAAGCGCCGCGTCGACCTTCCCAGAGGCGGTTGCGCTGAGCGTCATCTTTGGCTTCACGAATATCACGACAGTGATTTTTTCGGCATAGCTCGCTGATGCGCGTGACCTGATCTTTGAGACCCACAGAGAGACCTTCCACTTCGACGATCAGGACGGCCGCCGCATCCCGGGGATAGCCGCAGGCATAGCTGTCTTCGACCGCATTGATGATCGCAGCGTCCATCATTTCAAGGGTGGTCGGTAAAATACCGGCCGAAATAATATCCGATACCGATTGGGCTGCATCGCCAATATCATCATAGATAACGAGCAGGGTAATAATTTTTTCGGGCAGCGGCAGGATGCGTACGGTGACCTCGGTCACGATACCCATGGTACCTTCGCTGCCGACCAGTGCACCGCGCAGATCATATCCCGGTGGGTCATAGGCGCACCCGCCGACACGAATAATCTCTCCGCTGGACAGAACCACATCCAGGCCCAGGATGTGGTTGGTGGTCACACCATATTTTAGGCAGCGGGGGCCGCCGGAGTTTTCACCGACATTGCCGCCCAGAGTCGCCACTTTCTGGCTGGCAGGATCGGGCGCATAGAAAAAGCCCAGCGGCGCCAGTGCATTTTGAAGCTCTAAGTTTGTCACACCGGGCTGTACCACTGCACAGCGTCGCTCGGGTGACATATCGATGATACGATTCAAACGCGACAGACAGATGACCACACCGCCGGATATCAATACGGTACCGCCCGAAAGATTGGTGCCAAACCCGCGGGGGACAAAAGGAATCCCGGCCTGACGGATCACTCTGACAACCCGGGCCACCTCATCGGTATCGGCAGGAAAAACAACCACACCGGGTTGCCCTTTGGCCAGTGAAGCATCATAGGAGTACAGTTCGGTTTCAGCCCGCGACACCGAAACCCGGGTTTCGCCGACAATTTGCCGAAGATTGGAAATCAATTCAGCATTCATTCTTGGTGTTCTTTGTGACCTTCGTGGTTATATGGATAGCTTGTTTAATCACGAAGAGCACGAAGTCCGTGACGTTTAAGTAAAGTATAAAACTTTTGAAAAATTATTACCCTCTGCAGCTTTGCATGAAGTTTCCTCAATTCGGATCAGGCATTCAGCAGTGACATGGCGGCTTCCGAGCCGGCTGACAGATCGGTTTTAGTGCCCTGCAGGGCCAGAGCACGGCTGATGGCCGACAGGAAAAAGAGAACATTTTCAGCTGAAGATGAATACCCCATCAGCCCCACACGCCAGACTTGGCCGGCCAACGCCCCCAAGCCGGCACCGATCTCCAGATTGAATGTCTGCAACAAATAACTGCGTACCTTAGCTTCATCGACACCGTCGGGAACACAAATCGTATTCAGCGTCGGCAGGCGATGCTCGGGTTTGACCAGCATCTCCAGACCCATGGCCTCTACGCCGGCAACCAGCGCCTGATGGTTTTTTAAATGGCGCCCAAAACGATCTTGCAGACCTTCCTCTTCGATCAGCAAAAGTGCCTCCAGAAGCGCATAATTCAGTGTGCTTGAGCTGGTATGATGATAAACTCGCGGGGCAGACCCCCAGTATTGATCGAGCAGGGTGATATCCAGATACCAGCTGCGAATCGGGTGTTTGCGATTGCGGGCCGTCTCGATCGCACGATCGCTAAACGTAACCGGTGCCAGTCCCGGTGGCGCACCGATGCATTTCTGAGAGCAACTGTAGGCGGCATCCAGGCCCCATTCATCGACCTTGATTTCGATACCGCCTAGTGAAGTCACCGTATCCAGCAGCACCATGGTGCCATGTTCCCTTGCCAGCCGTACAATATCATCCATCGGCTGGCGTACCCCTGTGGAGGTTTCAGCATGAACCAGCGCAATCACTTTATAGCCTTTGTTCTGAAGGGCTTCTTTAACCTGTTGCGGATCCGTCGGCCGGCCCCATTCACCCTCAACGACTGTTACTTCAGCCTCCTGACGCTCGGCCATTTGACGTAGCCGATCACCAAAATAGCCGTGCACGCAAATCAGAACCGGATCTCCGGGTTCTATCAGATTCGCCACACAGGCCTCCATTCCTGAAGTCCCTGTCCCCGGAGTTGCATGGGTCAACCTGTTTTGGGTCTGAAATACCCGGCGCAGCTGGTCACTGATTCGGTCTAGCGTTTTAAAATAAGCCGGATCCATATGACCGATGACCGGTGATGTCAGTGCCCGGTATACCCGTGGATGAATATCGAGTGGGCCGGGTCCCATCAGCTTTCTCAACGGCGCTTCAATCGAATTTGTTCCCATAAAACAGCTCCTTCTGTTAGAATGGGTTGATATTGGCGGAAAGAAATTGAAGGACGGCGATATCTACATGATACATGAGGCGAGTATAAAGAGATGCGACTACCCTGTCAATAAAGAGTGCCGCGTTTGATTTTGATAGCACTTAATCAGGCTGGGTATAAATTCGAATGGCGATCCGCCATAAAAAAAGAGCCAAATTATTTTACAAAATAGGTTAAATAGGCTACATCGCTATGATCACAACTGGATTTGGATAACTGAATTTATTGAGATGGAAATCTTAGAGAAAATACCGCTACATATTGATCCGCACAAGGTTAAAAAAATCCTGCGCCTGGAGCACGGCAGCGATGCGCAACTTGTTGAAGATCTCATCGATAAAGCCAAGACCTGCAGCAAGCCGAAGGCGGCCTACAATTTATGCTATATCGATGAAAAATCAGACGACGCGGTTGTCGTCGAAGGCCTGCAATTGAAAAGCAAAGTTTTGCGCAAGAATCTGGATCCGGTTGAGCGGCTTTTCCCCTATGTGGTGACCCTCGGACCCGGACTCGAAGAGGCGATCAAGGGAATAGATGATCCGCTGGAAAAGTATTATCTGGATATTATCGGCAATGTTGCCTTAAATGCTGTTCGCAAACAACTCCATGATCATCTGTGTCAAAAATTTGCTCTTAAAAAAATTTCGTTTATGAGTCCCGGATCGTTGCAGGAATGGCCGATTGAAGAACAAAGCCAACTTTTTCAGCTGCTAACGGATGTGGAGGGCGCCATTGGCGTCCGTCTGACCCCGTCTTTTCTGATGATACCCACCAAATCCGTATCCGGAATATATTTTCAGACCGAGGTTTCCTTTTTTAACTGCCAGCTATGTCAGCGCGGAAAATGTCCGGGCAGGAAAGCCCGCTATGATGAAAATCTGGCGCGGGAATACGGAATAAAAGAGTAGGCGGGTATTGGGTATTCGGTATTGGATTATGGGGGCAAGCCGGTTTTTTCAAATAAAATATAAATCCGCAATCCGCAATCTAAAATCCACAATCGAAGGGCTATTCGGAGGCTGGTCGTTTCAGCACCTTGAGACGCTCTTTGGCAAAATCATATTCCAACCAGGTATCCAGAAAAGAACCCAATGCTTCTCGATAGTGTTTAATCGCCTTTTGTTTGTCTCCAGTCCCTTCGGCCCATAGCCCGACGGCCGTATGGGCCGTTAAAAGGTATTCAGGACTTTCACCGGCTTGTTCTAACAGTGCTCTTTCGGTCTGGTTGCCCAACAGATAATCGCTGATGGTCAGATACCACGGATCCATTGTTNNTTGTTGAGTATCCCGGCCTGTAAAATTCCCAAGCTCATCCGATCTGCATTTTGGCGGCCGCCGCTCTTTAGAAAGGTACCGATGTATTCCAGCGCTTTTTCCCAATCCCCATCAGCGGCGCTGTAGAAGGCTAAGGCAACAAAAACCTTGCGGTTGTCCGGATATATTTCGGCTATTTTGACGAGCACGTCACGCTTTTCTTTGATCGCAACGGTCTCATCGATGAACTTGGCCATCAATTGGGGCAATTCGGCTTTGATCTTGGCGTCTTTTTCCAGCTTCTCTTTAACGCTTTTATCAAACGCTTCAATATCCTGGTTGTAAACTTTCCACTGTGCTTTGGTCTTCAGCGCATTTCGCCGACGTTTTTGCAGTTGATCCAGCTTGGCACGCACCACGAAAAATTCCCAGGCGTCGGGGTCAGCGGACAGCACCGCTTCTCTGAGCAGCTTTTCAGCACCTTCCCAATCCTGTCGCTCGATCCGGATAAGGCTGACGGCATAATACAGCCAGCTTTTTTCAGCATCTGTGTGCCAGCTATCCAGGGCCGAAACTTCATCGATTAAGTCCTCCAGAACCCGCACCAAGTGACCTTGAAACTCCGCCGGGGATCGCCAATCCAAAGCCAGCAATTGTTCGCGATAAGGGCTGCGCCCCCCTTCTCCCGCCAGCCAATCAATTAAAAATTGCATCAGCCGAGCTTCCGGATTTTCGGGATCCATTGAAAGGGTTTGTGAAAAGAGCTTGGCGGCCCCCTGGTTGTCCCCGGTGCAATAGTGCATCATACCGGCCGCCATGATCATCTCCGGCTGCGGGTTGCTTTTGAGCTCTTCATCAGCCACAGCCTGGGCCTCGGCCCACAGACCGTCGGAGGCCTTTTTCTTGATCTCTTCCAGGGTTTTCTCGATTGAAAAATCTAACTCGCCATTCCACTTGGCCTGACCGGCCTTTAATTCTTCAAGAAACTTTACCGCATTGGTAATGGGCAAAACCATGCCCAAATCCCAGCGGGGGGTTGCGGGCTGCATCAGACCCTGGGCAACATCCATGGCGACCCCGGCGGCGATGCCAATTACTTTACCGCGCACATCGATCATGGGCCCTCCGCTGTTACCCCCATAAAGCGAAGTGTCAACCTGGAGCACATTTTCAAAAGATCGGCGCACATTGCCACCGGTAACACTGGCGTTCACCGCTTCGTCCTGGGTTCGGCTGCCCAGAGGAAAACCGATCGTAATCAGTCGTGATAGTTTGGGGACACTTTTAGCATCCATCTTTAAATCCAATGGCAGCGGTTCCAACCCTTCCGGCACCCGATCAATTTTTATGACGGCAAAATCATCTTTAAGCGGCGAGGTGATCATCTGACGGGTTTGTACCGGTGACTTGGGCACACCGGCAATGGACAGACGGGGTTCGGATTCGGTGCTAAAGGCATTTTCAATAAAATAAACATCGGTTAAATCCGGGCTTTCAAGCAGGCGGGAGACACGGTTAAAGGCCCGCGTGCCCTCAAACCATAAATATATGCGGTACTTCAGTTCCGGTATCTTATCAACCAGCCCGAAATGTTGAACAGCGGCCAGAAAAGTGGAGTCCTCCAGCCAGGGGCAAACCACGTGCCGGCTGGTCAGCATATAGCCATCGCTATCCACCAGAAAAGCAGTACCCTCCGCCAGATTGCGATACATTTGTTCATTCTCGATTTCCAGCCAGTACTCCACCAGTATAAAACCGACCGACGGTGAGTATTGATTGGCATAATCCTCCAGGCGGTTTTCATAACCCGCCTTTCGCTGGCTGAGCTGATACCAAGCCATAAAACCGGCCAGCGATAAAATGATAATTAATACAGCCAAGATGCTGATGCGATTCTGAAGCCCTTTGATGGTCAGCCTGCGGGCAACTGCTGCCGGGGGAGGCACAGGTTCAGGTTCCTCTTCAACAGGCTTTTCTTTAATTCGCGCCAGCGATACAGCTACCTCGGCCATGGACCGCGGGCGTATATCTGGATCATCGGCCAGCATGACTTTCAGCAGGACTTTGGCTGCTTCCGGCAAATTAAGCCCGTCAACTTTGGCCAGGTAATCAGTGGTCTCCAGATCTGCAGACAGCAGCTCGACGAAAATTTTACCCAGGGACCAGATATCGCTTCTGAAATCAAGGGGTCGATGATTGACGATATCCGGGTGCACGTTCAGCAATTTTTTCAGCATGGGCCCGGGGCGGTCGAGCTTGGGATCAAAAAACCGCGAAAGTTTGTAGTCGATCTTGACCTGCAGCCTTCCGCTTTCAGCCCTGACCAGCATGATGTCGTTTAAAATGAGATGAGGGATGAAGTAACCCTCCTGGTGAAGCACGGTCAGGATGGAGGCCATCTGGAAAAACAGGTCCAGGGCTAACTGTCGATCCTGCAGTCGCCCGGATGTCAGCAAAGAGCCCCAGCTTTCGGTATCGATCCATTCGCTAATCCGGTACCAGAGCCCGTCAGTTGATTGTCGAATAGCGTAATGACGGACGAAGCCTTTATCGGGCAGCTTCTTAAGACGCTCCAATTCCTGGGTGAGCCTAGCGGCTACCTTTTCGTCAACCCCCGACTGAGGCGTAAACAGGCGAATCATGACCATCTCGCCGGTTCGTTCGCGGATGGCCCGACATAGAAAGCTGGAATGACCTTCATGCAAAATATCGACAATCCGGTAATCGTCGATATATTTGCGACCCTCACCGATTTCGTTGCCACAGGCCGGGCAGAGTGTAATTTTTTCGGCTACAGGCTGGTCACATTTGGGGCAAAGTCTCATTAATTTAGATGCAAGATTCAGATTATGTCATCATTAAAAATCTAGGGGTTATTTACACGTAAATCAATAGGCGGGCGAAAAAGATGCCACCTGTAAAAGCTCTACTTTCATTTAAAAGCAGGAGTCAAGCTCCAGGATGGATAATCTTCGGAGCTAAATATATAAAGGCAAAATTTCAAGCGGAAGCGTATCGTTTCTGTAAAAAGATTAACTGATGAAATATTTCCAAACTTTTCAATAAATTATATCTAAGTTGCGGCTAAATGTCAAACACGGGAAGGATGGACAGTAAATACTAAAAAAATTCATTTGCCATTTGGCAAAAAACAGGCTTACCGGCAATTTTGCCGCCTGAATGGATACTGCTTTCAGGTTTTCAAAAAAAACAATACCGAAAGGTTACGCCGAAACATAAACGCTGTACGCCTATTTCCAAAATGTTTTAAAAATCCCTTTAAAGGAGAAAATATCCTTCGGATTTTTGGTTTCAGCAATGATCCCGGCCAGGATTTCTTTAGCATATCTGCTTGCACCGAGTCGGCCTATAGTAAAATTATTTATCCAGGTCTTTCCCAGCCAGCGTTCAGCCAAACGGTATCCGTAATGGTGGGTTTTAAATTCTGATTCGATTTTCTGACCATATCGTGCCAGCATGCTCAAGTCGTCAGAGTTTAAGGCCTTGCTGACGGTATCAGCGGCCAGCTTTCCGGATTCCATGGCTTTACCGATGCCTTCGCCGATAAATGGCAACGTTGTTCCAATGGTTTCGCCCACAGCAACAAGCGGGCCGTTGACAAAAGGGTAGGCGCCTTCAAAATCGTACCGCAAAGTGCCTGCTCCCAGAGCTGTTGTTCCAGCGCTTTGGCACATCAACTCTCTTGCCAGAGGGAAAGATTCGATAAACATGTTAAATTTATCTTTAAGATTAATGGTACGCCTGAGAACGCGATCCGGAGACAATATGCCGCATCCGACGTTGAATTCATGATCTCGCATCGGAAAAATCCACCCGTATCCGGGAATCTTAAATGGATCATGCTTGTAAAAGGCAATGATCAATCGGTCCAGGTCCAGAGAAGAGCGAATATAGCATCGCAGGGCAACCGCACTGGGCCCTTTTTTTGCCGGCCAGTTCATTTTGTGCATGAGCCGAACATCCGTCCCGGTGGCAATGATCCCAATTTTAGACCGAATCGGTTTGCGACATCCCCGAATTGTGAAAGATGCCCGGCTATCCGTTTCAATGGCCAACCGCTCCACTTCACCCAGAGCGAAGACAGTGCCTGTTTCAAAGGCCTTTTGGGCAACGATCAGATCCAAAAGCTTGCGTTTTATGGTCAGATACGTGCCGGCTATCTCAACTTCGTTTAGGGAGGGGCTCACTAAAACACTGGTGTCAACAGGATAACCGGCTGCGCGAACTTTATCACCGATACCGATGGCATCAAGACAGCGCAAGGCATCGGGCAGCAGACCGTCGCCGCAAACTTTTTCACGCGGAAACTTTTTACGGTCCAGCAACAAAACCCGGTGATGGCGCGAAGCAAGATGTATGGCCGCCATTGCACCAGCCGGCCCGGCGCCGACGATGACCACATCCCAGCGCTGATCAGGAATTGAATTGGCCTCGTACTGCCATTTTGGGCTTTGGTTTAAATGCTGCATTTTTCATATGTTAAACTCAGCTGTATATTAAATCGCTTGGCACAATCTGACATTTTGCAACGAACATGATCTAATATTAAGATTTAGCAAAAATGCAAAAAAAGTGAAATATATACTTCTTCATTTATTTTAGAAGTCCTTCTTCTTGCAATAGATTTCTTCCTCCCTTTCCGGATTCTTGACACACAGTCATTGTCGCTTTATCCTTCATTTTGGATCCAAACCTATTTGCTCTTGGTCGTGGGAGAAAATAATGAAAATCATCATTGAGCCGTTTAAAATTAAATCCGTCGAGCCCCTGCGCTTTACCAGCCGCGAGGAACGCGAAGCCATTCTAAAAAAAGCCGGGTACAATCTGTTTAACATTCAGGCCGATGATGTGCTCATCGATTTGTTGACCGACAGCGGCACGGCAGCCATGAGCGCCCATCAGTGGGGCGGCATGATCGAGGGCGATGAAGCCTATGCCGGATCAAAAAGTTTTTCGCGCCTGGAGCAGACCGTTAAGGAGCTTACCGGTTTTCGCTATATCATCCCCACCCACCAGGGCCGTGCAGCTGAAAAAATTCTATTCAGCATTGTCGGTGGGCAGGACAGGATTGTGCCCAACAACACCCATTTTGATACCACCCGCGCCAATGTGGAGATGAGCGGGGCAGAAGCACTTGACCTGCCGATCGCTGATGGGCTCGATCCGGCTTTGATTGCTGATTTTAAGGGGAATATGGACCTCGATGCCCTGGACACCTTGCTGCGTAAAGAAGGCCCGCAGCGCATTCCGCTGGTGATGCTGACCGTCACCAACAATGCCAATGCCGGCCAGCCGGTCTCTATGGACAACATCCGCAAAACAGCCGAGCTGTGCCGGGCAAATGAAATACCGTTGTTCCTGGATGCCTGCCGCTTTGCCGAAAATGCCTATTTTATCAAACTCAGAGAACCGGGTTATGAGAACAAAACTGCCAGAGAAATTGCCCGGGAAATGTTCTCCTATGCAGACGGCTGCACCATGAGCGGTAAAAAAGACGGCCTGGTCAATATGGGGGGCTTTCTGGCGGTCAACGATGATCAGCTGGCCGGCCGGGCACGCAATATTCTGATCGTTACCGAGGGATTTCCCACCTACGGCGGATTGGCCGGTCACGACCTGGAGGCTTTCGCACGGGGACTCGACGAGGTTTTACAAGAGGACTATCTTAAATATCGTATTCGATCCGTCGCTTATCTGGGCGAACATATCTCAGCAATCGGTGCCCCGATTTTCCAACCACCGGGCGGACACGCCATTTATATCGATGCAAAGGCATTTTTGCCGCACATCCCCCCGCATCAATACCCGGGTCAGGCGCTGGCCTGTGAGCTCTATCTTTGCGGTGGCATTCGGTCATGTGAAATCGGCAGTGTGATGTTCGGCAAAACCGATCCCCAAAGCGGTGAATTTAAACCGGCCCCCCTGGAAATGGTCAGGCTGGCGATTCCCCGAAGGGTTTATACCAAGAGCCACATCGATTACGTGGTCGAGTGCATTGAATCTGTTTTTCGCAAACGAGATAAAATCAAGGGAATGCGCATCACCTATGAACCGCCGGTACTCAGGCATTTCACAGCCCAATTCGAGCCTTTGTGAACTACTTTTAAATCATAATTAAAAAAAATTGCCTATGTGGATGGGGTACCAATTTTGCGACTATATAGGTTTCTGGCTAGTGGCCAGCAGCGAGCAGCCAGGAGCAAAATTCTTTATTGATTTTGGAATTCGGCGGCAATGCAGACGGTTTGAAAATGAATATCCACGGTATCCTCGATGTTGGGGGCATAGCCGCCGGCCATGGTGACGGCCACCGGCAGGCCGGCGTCCTGGCAATACTGCAACACAAGTCGATCCCGTTTTGCCAGCCCTTCTTGACTGAGATTCAGCCGCCCGAAACGATCTTCAGTATATGGATCGGCACCTGCCAGGTAAATGACCGCATCGCCCCGGGCCTGTTTTAGAGACGCCCGCACGCCTTTTTTCAGCGCACCCAGATACACCCGATCATCGGCACCATCATCTAAGGCAATGTCCAGATCACTCTTTTCTTTGCGGAAGGGAAAATTGTTTTTGCCATGGATCGAAAAGGTAAAAACGGTCGGATCTTTCTGCAGCAGCGCTGCGGTGCCATTGCCTTGATGCACATCGCAGTCAAGAATCAGGACCCGCTTGATATGGGTTTCAGCCTGCAGCGCCCGCACCGCAATGGCGCTGTCATTGAAGATACAGTAGCCCTGCCCCTGATTTTTAAAGGCATGATGGGTACCCCCTCCCAGATGTACGGCAACGCCGTCTTTAAGGGCGGCATAACAGGCTTCAACGGTCGCCCCAGCGGATCGCCTGGCACGTTCAACAAGCTCTGGAGACCAAGGCAGCCCGATTCGCCGGATTTCTTTGACAGTCAATCTTCCTTGATTCAGGCGCCGCAAATAATCCGGATCATGCGAGCGGCAGATTTCTGTGTCGGATGCCGCGCGGGGTATACATAAATCCTGAGGGGAAAACAAATGGGAACGTTCGATTCGTTTCCGGAGAAGTGCGTATTTGCCGATCGGAAAAGAATGATCTTGTGGCAAGGGAATATCGAAAGAATCCGTATAAAAAATTTTCAAAAGTCC
>JABAHP010000598.1_pt3 | contig 33093 bp, 24 predicted proteins | sample 7062081 | NCBI WGS metagenome assembly JABAHP01 (sample SAMN14534357, study PRJNA622989) | marine sediment metagenome | biome: marine biome [ENVO:00000428]; feature: marine pelagic biome [ENVO:01000023]; material: deep marine sediment [ENVO:00002113] | place: India: Gulf of Kutch | collected...
GCCATCTGAAGAAGATCTTAAGTCAGAAGAAATTGGACCATTAATTGAAAAATACTTAACAACATGTGAAGGAATCGGTGCTGAAGATAGGTATAAAGTTTTACGGTTTATAGAAAACTTAACAATGGGTGTAGCATCAGTAAGTTATAGAACAGAATCTATGCATGGAGCGGGTTCTCCTCAAGCACAGAGGATTATGATTTCGCGGCAAGCCAATTTAGAAGAAAAGAAGAAATTGGTAAAAAAAATCCTTGAAATTGAATAATCACATACTCAAATCTCTTCTATTTTTATTATGAAATGGGTCTAGTGAAAATTATATATATTTTTTAAAACAACAATTAAATAGGTGAAAATAGTGGTAAAATTCAAAAGAGGTCACCTTTATTATCCTGAAATTCCTATTCATAAAATTTTAGAAGATACAGCTAAAAGATTTCCAGACAGGCTAGCTTTTTTATATCCCAAAAAGATGACTTTTAAACAATTTAAAGAAAAAGTAGATATATTTGCTACTATATTAAAAAACATGGGGGTTAAGAAGGGAGACCGAGTTGCTTTATACAGCCCAAATTCAATCCCTTGGGAAATTTCTTTCTTTGGATTAGAAAAAGCAGGGGCTATTCTTGTACCTATGAACCCTCAATTTAAAAAAAATGAAGTAGAGTATGAAGCAAATGATTCTGGAGTAGAGACGATAATTGTTTCTCAACATGAATATCCAAATGTAGCAGAAGTTAGGGATAAAACAGATATTAAAAACATTATAGTAATAGAATCAGAGGAAAACCCAAACATACCAAAAAGAAGTTTTGGTTGGTCAGATTTAATGGAAAAAACAAAATCAGATCCACCAGAATATGAATTCAATGTAAAAGAGGATCTTGCAGCATTAGTATATACAAGTGGGACAACAGGTTTACCAAAAGGAACCATGCTTACTCATTATAATATTGTATCAAATATAGTTCAGGTATCTCAGACTTTTGAGTTAAGTGAATTAGATATTGCTATAATGGTCCTTCCTCTTTACCATATTTATGGTTTAAATGTCGGAATGAATCAAGCAATTTTATTAGGTTCTGCTCAGGTTGTGATGCCTCGTTTTAATGTAAAAGAATTTTGTGAACTCCTTGAAAAATATCAAGTTACTTATAGTCTTTGCGTACCTCCAATATTTCTTGAAGTAGTTAGACATCTAGAAGATCCAAATATAAAAGGATATAATTGGGAGAATTTAAAAATTTTTAACAATGGTGCTGCACCAATCCCTCTTGAACTTCTTGAAAGATTTGATAAACTTGCAAAACTGAAATGTAACGCTAAAGAAGCAACTATCCAACATGGTTGGGGTTTAACTGAGGCTTCTCCAGTTGTAGCGGTGAATCCAATGTATCGTCGTAAAATGGAATCTCAAGGTACTTTACTCTCAGATACATTTCATAAAATAATTGATTTAGAGACGGGTTTAGAGTTACCTGAACGTGGTCAGATTGGTGAATTGGTTATTAAAGGCCCTCAAGTAATGAAAGGATATTGGAATAAACCCGAAGCAACAGAAGATGCATTTTGGATTGACCCAAAAACCGGTGAAAAATGGCTGAGAACTGGCGATATGGCATATATAGATGAAGATGAGTATGAACATCTCATGGATCGAATCAAAGAAATGATAAAATATAAAGGTTGGAGCATAGCACCTGCTGAGCTTGAGGACTTACTTTTTAAAAATCCAAATGTGTTTGATGCTGCTGTTATTGGTAAACCCTCTACTGAATTAGATGTTGGTCAAATACCGAAGGCTTATATAATATTAAAACCTGAATCTAAAGGTAAAGTAAATGAACAAGAAATTATGGATTGGGTTGCTGAAAGAATTTCTGCTTATAAAAAAATTCGTGAAGTTGAATTTGTTGACGAAATTCCAAAATCAGGTTCAGGTAAAATTTTACGTCGAAAGTTAGTCGAAAGAGAAAAAAATAAACTGGGAATAAAATAAAATTCATTTCTCTTTTCTATTTTAGATTATCTTAATATTTTTAGCATAGAATTTATATTGTTCATAAATTTTTCATCTGAACAGATTGCCATTAATTCTTTTTTTGCTAATTCTGCTGCATCATTCTTTTCTCTTAAATCAAATGGTGAAATAATCCCTGAGGAGCTTTTCTTTTTTAATTCTTCAATGATCTTGTCAATTTCTTCAGAAAAATCATTTAGATTTTCCAAATAATCGTATAATGCTGCAGTGAGATTGGGATGAATTTTTTTAAGAGAATCTGAATATTTCAAAAGATTTTTTGAGAACTCCAATCTTGATTTAAGGATTTTACCAATAGTTTCTGATTTCTTAAGAAGTTTGAACATTATATCATAAAATTTAATTTCAGCTTTATCCCTATTAAGAAATTTAGTTAAATTCCTAATCTTATCTGTTGTATCCCACTCTTGCATTCCTTCATATTCTTTAATTTTTTTTTCAGCTTCTTTGATCTCTAAATTTAGTTGCTCAAGTTTCCAATCACTTAGATAAGTATCTAATTTCATAATTTTTTTCTGATATTCTTGTTCGTCAAGAATAGTTCGAGAGATATCAAATATTTCTGGCAAGCAGTCATATAAGTAGTTTAATATTGACATATATAAAATGTGTTCAGTATTCGCAATAGGTCTTTCAAAAAACTCAATTGCTTCAATATTGTCGCTGAGCTCCACTAAGGATTTAAAGAATTTTCTAATAGTCAGCATATTTTTTTGAGCATCCATAGCTATTGAATACATTTCTTCAAAATATTTTTTATAGAATCTTCTTGCTAAGTCAAGCTCAGTCAAAAAATTGTTAACCAATTGTATTAATTCTCCTGAAACCCCTGGCTTCTTATAGTCCTCACCGATGTCTTTCAATTTTTCCGCTTCTCTAACAGTAATCATTTTAACTATAAATTCTGGAAAATCTTTCATAACAATATCATATGTTTTGATGAAATATCTTTTTTTGGTCAGTATTGGAATAATTGTATTAATTGTCATCGTTCTTTTTTGAATCGCTTTTAAATCTTCTTCAAGTATTCTATTGATATGCTCATCAATTTTCTTTTTATTCTCCGGGTTAGAAACTTTCCTATCTTTTAATAATTGATTAAGTCGAATTCCTCGTATTTGGGCATTTCTTCCACCAAAAATTTCTACAAAAATACCTCCAAGGATTCTAAGAGCTAAAGCTCCGGATAATAGTTTGTCTTCGTCTTCATCAACTAGTATTTGATTAATCAACATATTCATTAATCTAAACATAAATGTTTTTTCATTTTCTCTAGGGATTTCAGCAATTTTGGATTGGTATTTCTCTACAATTTTATTTTCTGGATATTTATTTTCCCATAAAAAATCTAAAACTCGGTCACCTTCGTTTTTTGGCAATATATCCAAATACCGAGGAATGATATCAATTATAGCTTTTGCCCAGTTTGAATGTTCAATTGCTAATGGAATTTCTTCATGAAAATCTGCCAAATGTTCATGAATTAGACCTCCCTGTTCAAGAACCTTAGGTTCACTGTACCGTCCTAATGTATGGATAAGAATTTCATCAAAATTAGGTTCTAGAGAAAAAGGCATTCGTATTTTAATTTTTTCTAGGAATGCTAAAAATAAATCAAATAATCCACGCACTTTATGATTAGATCTATTTATTATGAATTGGTTCACTTCTGCTTTATTTAAATCACTAATCTCAACCAGAGAATTAGAAAACATTATTGCTCCATTAAAAATTAATTCTAAATTCTCAGCATCATGAATTGTGGCATTTTCTGAGTATTTAAATAAATACTTAGCAAGATCAGAACCTAGATATTCCCTATGTTGCTCTGGAATATTGTTTATTGCATCCAATAACTCCTCCATGAGCATTTGAATCATATCCTGCCCTAAAATTAGTGAATATTTCTTTTCTGTTCTTTTTAGAAATGCTTCCACGTCAGAAAATTGAACTCTCTCCTTTTCTTCTCCATAAAGATGAGTTAATATATGTTCAAGTTCATTACTTGATTCTAATATATTTCCTTTTTTAACTTCCTCTAAAAATTCCTTGAATAAATCAACTAAAGAATGTAATTTATTATCACTCCTTCTTCTTATTTGTTGATTAATCTGATCCCATGTTTTTCCTTCTAAATTTGTTATTGAATTGGAAAATAATAAGATAGATGATATTATATTATCTACTGTTTCATTAGAATAGCTATCAATATTTTGTGAGAATTTGAATAAGTATTTTGAAATTTCAGAGCTCATTTGATCGCGATGCATCTCATCAATATGCTGAAATGAGTTTTTAAGTTTTTCTGAATGCGACCTATATTTTTCTTCACCCAATTTTTCTGATATATTTTTCTGTGCTCGTTTAAGAAATAATTCAACCTCATTCATTTGGGTAAGTTCCTCTTTTCCCCCAACAATATAGGTCATAATATCTTCAAAAGAATCAACAGTTTCTATAACTTCACCATTCTTTGCTTTTTCAACAAATGCTATTAATAAATCTGAAAGATTTCTCATTGAATTATTACTTCTTTTTATTAACATCTGATTTACTTGGGTTCTATCTTTATTTACAAGATCTTTCAGAGATTCGGCAAAAATGAAAATGTAGTTCAATACTCCTTCAGTTATAGCAGGTGAAACATCTTCAATCTCTTGGGAATAGTTAAAAAGAAATTTTGGTATTTCTGAACCAATTACTCTTCTAAATTTCAGAGGAATTTCATTGGTTGCTTTTTTTATATTATTTAAAATGCTTGAAGTCTTATCCTCGCCTAACTTTTCTTTAAAAGAACGCTCAGCTCTTTTTAAAAATACTTCCATTTTAATTCACACAAAATTTTAGAAATTAAGTCTAATTAAATTAAATTCTTTAAAGATTAGATAATAAAATAACCTAGAAGATCAATTTAAATTTATGTTAAAGAAAAAAGAGTGTGCTCTAAATAATTATTAATTGATCCTATTATTATATTAACTTACTTCTGCTGCAAATTCAATTTAGGTTTAAAAATAACACACGGCCCAATGTTTTTAGAATATCTAAAACCCTCTGCTTCATATATATCTCCATATTTATCACGTAATTCATCAATGCTTCCTACATCAAGAGCATACATAGGACATGCCTCAACACAGATTGTTTGCTGTCCTTTTTCTAAACGGTCACAACAAAAGTTACATTTTTCCATTTTTGGATTTTTTTCGTTTCCAAATTGTGGTACATCCCAAGAGCATGCTTTCAAACATTTTGCCCCACATTCATTTTTACCTATACACTTTTTAGAATTAACAATAACAACTCCATCTAACTCTCTTTTAGTAATGGCTTCAGCAGGACAAGCTTTTAAACAAGATGGGTTCTCACAATGATTACACGCAGTAGATAAGTATGCTAAAGATAAATTAGGGAATACACCTTGTTCTATAATCTCTATTTTTCTCCAATTCACACCTGCTTGAATGTTATTCCAGTCTTTACAAGCAACTGAACATGTGTAACACCCTGTACATCTTGTTTGATCAAAGTAGAATCCCATTTGTTTCATTCATTCTCCTCCGATCTATTACTAGATATCAAATCTATTTCAACTAATGAACTATTCATAGGAAAGGCACCTCCGGGAGAATATATATCATTTGTTAACACATTTGCACATCCTCCAAGATCTATACCTTCTTTATTGGGATTATACCAAGCTCCTTGATAAATACATACTGCACCCGGAATGATTCGCTCTGTAACCTTTGCAGGAATTCTAACCCTCCCTCGATCGTTAAAAATGTCCACAAAATCTCCATTTTTAATATTTCTCTTCAATGCATCTACAGGGTTAATCCATACAGAATGAGTTTCGACTTCCTCAAGCCAAGGGATATTATTTAAGCTTGAATGAGTTCTCCTTTTATTATGAGGTGTAAGTAATTGTAGAGGGTATTTTTGAGCTAATGGAGAATCGTAATGTTCATCATGAGTCAGATATTTTGGAATTGGAGGCATTAATGGATTATTCTTTTCAGCAATATGTTCACAATAAATTTCAATCTTTCCTGATAATGTAGGAAAAGGATTATTTTCAGGATCATTAATATGTTCCTTAAAAGCTATAAACGGCTCCTCTAATTTGACCTTATAGTATCCATCTCTTTTAAGTTTATTAAAACTTTTAATATCCTTACGAGGTGTTGATAATAGCTTTAAAATTTGATCCTCAGGCAAATATAATAAACTTTCCTTAATACCTAATTTTTTTGAGAGTTCTTTACATATTTCTAAATCAGATTTTGATTCATATAGAGAGTCAATTGCTTTATTTAAATAAATATAATACGGTGCTCCAAGCCAAGGAACAGCAATATCATCTCGCTCCATAAAAGTGTTCACAGGAAGAACGATGTCTGCTAACTGAGCTGTTGGGGTCATAAATTGTTCGAAGATAACAGTATATTCAAGTGATTTTAGAGCTTTTATTCCTTTATTTACATTACTGAACTGGTTTAAACGATTGGTTCCGACGATATATGCCATTTTTATATCTGCGGGATAACCTCCTTTGCGACCTTTTAATATTGCGTTATAATAATCATTATAATGAATACGCGTATTTGCGGGGTTAGTACCTCCTCGTAATTTATATAAGCTATCTTCACGAGGCTTAGCGTTAAAATCAACAGGATTATCTTGAGGTCTTAATTTTTTAGGTTTTCCATCATTGGGCTTAATTGGCCCTAGTTTTTTTTTCTCTCCAGTTAATATTCTCTCTCGACTGTAATAAGCCCTCATAAAACCAGAAGCATACCCTCCACTTATACCAATATTACCTGTTATAGTGCAGAGTACATTTGCAGCTCTTGAATACTGCTCCCCAAACATAGTTCTAGCGGGACCCCATCCAGCAATGAGTGCCGCTGGCTTATTTGAAGCATATTCTCGTGCTAGATTTGAAATTATCTCCGCAGGGACCTTAGTTATTTTTTCCGCCCATTCTGGTGTTTTTGGTTCTCCATCTTCTCGACCTAATATATAATTTTTATAAAAATCAAAACCAACAGTATATTTTTCTATAAAACTTTTATCATATAGATCTTCAGTTATAGTGACATATGTCATGGCCAATAGCATTGCGGTATCTGTTCCAGGTCGAATCGGTATCCATTTATCTGCCAAAATTGCAGCTGAATCTGTAAACATAGGATCGATTGCGATTAATTTTATTCCTTTTTCTCTGGCTTTAGCTAACCAAAAACTCGTTCCAGGATCCCATATGGTATTTGCTGGGTTCCACCCCCACATTATAATCATTTTAGAATTAAGCAAATCTTCACGAGTATTTCCTGTCATAATTGTGCCATAAGTTGCCATAGAAGCAAAAAGAGCACCTTCATAAGAAGGGGCACCCCACATCCGTGTAAATCCACCAATTTGATGAAGCATTATACCATGAGATGTGACTCCATGTAACATCCCTTGATTACCACCCCCTGCGACGAGTAAGATTGCGGAATTACCATACTTTTGTTTTATTTCTTTAATCTTATTAGCTACTTCAGTTAAAGCTTCATCCCAAGTTATTCGCTCATATATTCCTTTTCCCCGATCCCCAACTCGACGTAGAGGATATTTAAGTCTTTCATCTGAGTAAACTCGTTGTCGATATGCTCTTCCCCTTAAACAAGCTCTTAATTGCGGTTGTTCTTCATTATCTGTTTCAAATCTTATGATACGTCCGTCCTTTACATGGGCTTTCAATACACATCTTCCACCACAATCATGGCAACAACCAGTTTTAAATATTTTAATGCTATTTTGATTATTCTCTATAGTTGATTCACACTTATTTTTTGATTCAAAATCCAAATTTAATTAAAGAAAATTTGGGCAGTTTAAATATTTTTTAATAAAAATGGTATTGGAGAACAGATCGCTATTTTACCTATTCAATTGGGAGAAAACAGAGAAGATAGCTATTGATTATCATTTAATATTTATTAATTTTATAAATCTCTTCTCGTTTTTCTCTCTTTAAATATATTTTGATATTTATAAATGCCATTTTCTCTTAATGACTTAATATTGAAAATATTCTTTTCAATCTACGAAGTTTAATAATTTGCTGTGAATTTAATATAAATGTAAATTTACTAATTATTGATTTTTATGTTAAATTAGTTAACAATTTTGGTGATCCTAGTCAAACCTATTAATAAATTTAAAACTTTCAAATATGACGCTGCCCCTTTTTTCTTTTATTTGGAAGTTTTTCCTCCTGACCTTACAGGTTTTGACTCAGAACGCGATGTAGCAATACTAAGAAAGAGTATCAATAATCCAATCATGCCCCTCCCTATGAGGGTAGATCGGGTTTTTAATGGAGAATTATCAGTCTTAATTCGTCCAAGAGAGCCATTAGTTTTCCCTGTAATGGATGATCTTAAGGCAATTATTAATCCTTCAAAGTTTTTACAATATGGGATAGAACAGTTGATCAATTTTACAGAAATCCGTGCTTTCGACAGGTTTGCCCTCTCTCTTACTGCTCAAAAGGCAGAAAAATGGTGGGATTCAACCAAATTTCTGTATGCTAAATTATTAGACCTTGAAAATGATTTCTCAGCATTTTTAAAATTATATATTGACAATTTATTGAAAGCAAAGCTTAATCAGGAAGATCTAATAAGTGCTGCAGAGAGTTATTGTAAAGGTATTCAAACTCATTGTGAGAAAAAAATTGAAGAAAACTCAATATTGATTGAAACTATTCACTTTCAAACTCACGTTAGATTATATACAAAAAAAATAGCTAAATTTCGGGAAAAAATGAAAAAAGTTGAACAAGTTCAATTTCATCCAGATCTCATAAATCTTGATATATATGATCTTTCTGGAGTGGGTTATGCAAATGACTTTGAAAGTCTTAATTCATCATTAGATCCTTTGAAACCAAATTTATTAAAATATATTCCTCTTCTTTTCTATGATGATTTACTTGAGTGTATGCTCCTAAATGTAAAAAAACTGGAGGATGGAGAAAGCAATCTATTAGATCCATCATTCCTAATTGATGAGAATGTAATAATTTTACAGGAATCTAAAGACTTAAAAAACATCAAATTTCAAGATTATTCATGGTTTAATTCATTTGATGATATTAATTTTGAGCCTTTAATTCATTCCATTAAAACTGCTATCAAAGAGTATATTAAGGCAAAGGGAGAGAGTATGAAGAAAGAAATTTATAATTCTTCCTTACCACCACCTCGAAGATCTAGTTAAAATATTTTGTATTTAACTAGTTAATAATTAATCTTAATAAAATGATTAATTATCTTTATTTTAAAGATAATTAAGAAGAATCGTACAAAAGAGTCAATGCTATATAAAAAAGAAAGACCAGCTATTTTGATGCTTCAAGATGGGCGGTATTTTCAAGGAATTGGATTTGGAGCGACGAAAATTGTTACCGGTGAATTTGTATTTAATACTATGACAGGTGCAGGTTATCTTGAAACTCTAACAGATCCTTCGTATTGGGGTCAAATTGTTGTTATGACTCACCCACTTATAGGTAACTATGGAGTTCCTCCTTGGGAAAAGGATAAATATAATATTATCAAATATTTTGAATCAGATTCTATTAAGGTAGCAGGTTATGTTGTGAATGAGTGTTGTAAACATCCTAGTCATTACCAAAGTGTTAAAACTGTTGATGATTTCTTAAGGGAACAGGATGTTCCAGGTATTGAATGGATTGATACAAGAGCAGTTACAACCATTTTGCGTGAGGAAGGTGTCCAAGTAGGGGCATTAGCAGTCTATGATACTGGGGAGAAGGTTGATATTGATGAATTAAGAAAAGTTGCTCATAATGCTGAAGACCCTAATCTTCGTAATCTCTCAAGTGAAGTTTCAACTAAGAACGTGTTGATTTATAAACCATCGAATCTCATTGGCAAAGTTGTTTTATTGGATATGGGAGTTAAGTTAAATATACTTCGTAATCTCGTAAATAGGAATCTTGAAGTCATTGTAGTGCCATATAATTATTCTTATAGTCAAATTATGTCTCATAATCCTAATGGTGTTTTTATATCGAATGGTCCTGGTGATCCAGCATTGTGTAAAAGTGCTATCATAGTAAGTAGAAAACTTATTGAACATGGCATCCCTACTATGGGAATATGTTTAGGAAATCAAATTTTAGCGTTGGGGGCAGGAGGATTTTCTTATAAGCTTAAATATGGCCACCGGGGGGGTAATAAAACTGTTATTAATAACCAGTCAAAAAAATGCTATATAACCTCTCAAAATCATGGATTCTGTGTAAAAAACTTTGAAAAGGGTGGTTTTAAAGAAATTCTGAGAAATATAGATGATGACTCTAATGAAGGTATTGAACATAAATCTAAACCAATTTTTGCAGTTCAATTTCATCCAGAGGCATGTCCAGGACCTCTCGACTCATTATATTTGTTTGATAAATTTATAGAAAATATGGGTTTGAATATTTAATGCCATTAGATAAAACCATCAAAAAAGCTCTTGTTTTAGGAAGTGGAGGCATTAGAATAGGTCAAGCTGGCGAATTTGATTATAGTGGGTCTCAAGTTCTTAAAGCACTTAAGGAAGAAGGTATTGAGACTATATTAATAAATCCTAATATAGCAACTATTCAAACTGATCCTCAATTGTCTGATAGGGTCTATTTATTACCGATTAATGTTGATTATGTTGAAGAAGTAATCAAAAAAGAAAATCCAGATGGTATTTTATTAGCTTTTGGAGGTCAAACTGCTTTAAATGTGGGTGTTGAATTGAATGAATTGGGAATTCTTAAAAAGTATAATATTCGTGTTTTAGGAACACCAATAAAGGCTATCGAAGCTACTGAAGATAGAGACCTTTTTGTAAAAGCTATGGATGCTTCGGGGGTAAAAGTTTGTAAAAGTCAAGCAGTGTCGTCTTACAATGATGCACTTAAAGCAGCAAAGGAAATTGGATTTCCATGTATGATTAGAGTAGCATATACATTAGGTGGAAGAGGTTCTGGAATATCTAATACTATGCGAGAATTCGAAAAAATGGCAAAGAAAGGACTTGCTCAATCACGAATACATCAAATATTAATTGAAGAAAGTATTTGGGGTTGGAAAGAAATTGAATATGAAGTAGTAAGGGATGCTGAAGATAACTGCTTTATAAATTGTAATATGGAAAATTTTGATCCCGTTGGGATCCACACAGGTGAATCTATCGTAGTAGCACCTAGCCAAACTTTAACAAATGAAGAATATCAGATGTTACGATCAGCTTCTATACGTGTTATTAGAAATCTTGGAATTATTGGTGAATGTAATATTCAATATGGCTTAGACCCATTTTCAAAAGAATTTAGGGCAATAGAAGTAAATGCACGCCTCTCTCGTTCTTCTGCATTAGCATCAAAGGCTACTGGATATCCGTTGGCTTATATAGCAGCAAAATTAGCAATTGGTTATACTTTACCTGAACTTAAGAATAAAATAACAGGGATTACAACAGCTTGTTTTGAGCCTGCTTTAGATTATCTCGTATTAAAAATACCGCGATGGGATTTGACTAAATTTCAGAGAGTAGATAGAAAAATCGGCTCTCAAATGAAATCTGTGGGTGAAGTAATGGCTATTGGTCGAACTTTTGAGGAAGTTCTGCAAAAGGCATTAAGAATGTTAGATATCGGAGTTAAAGGATTAGTTGGAAATGATATAAAACAAATTGAAGATATTAATGAATTAAAATTTACATTAGCTAATCCAACAGATTTACGTGTCTTTAGAGTAGTGGAAGCAATGAAACAAGGAATTTCCATTGATGAATTATATCAACTTTCTCGGATTGATAAGTGGTTTCTGTATAAAATAAAACACATCCTTGATATTGAAAAGGCATTAAAGGCAATAGACTTTTTAAAAACCCGTGACGAAGAAAAACATTATTGGTTTGAACGAGCTAAACGATTTGGATTTTCCGATGGACAAATTGCAAAAATAATGGGATTAGATGTAATTACTATTAGACAGATATTAAAGAGAAAGTATCAAATCCAACCATATGTAAAACGAATTGACACATTAGCAGCAGAATGGCCTGCTATTACAAACTATCTCTACATGACCTATGCTGCATCTGAGCATGACATTGACTTTAGTCAAGAAAACAAACAAAAACTTAAAAAAGTTGTTGTGTTAGGCTCAGGAACTTATCGCATTGGAGCTTCTGTAGAATTTGATTGGGGTTCAGTGAATTGCCTCTGGGGTTTAAAGAAGCTAGGAGTTGACCAAGCAATCATGATAAATTACAATCCAGAAACGGTATCAACTGATTACGATACATCAGATAAACTTTATTTTGAAGAATTATCAGGAGAACGAGTATTAGATATTGTTGAACTTGAAAAAGCTGAAGGTATTGTCGTTTCCGTAGGGGGTCAAATCGCCCAAAATCTTGCTGCTAAATTCTCTAAATACTCAGAATTTTTTAGAAAAGTGAACTTAAATATGTTAGGAACACATGGAAGCAGAATTGATATGGCAGAAGACCGCTCAAAATTTAGTAACCTATTAGATCAATTAAAAATTTCACAACCTCAATGGAGCATGTTGACAAATAAGGATGAAGCACTTATATTTGCGAAGGAAGTTGGATATCCTGTATTAGTTCGTCCATCATATGTTTTAAGTGGTGCTGCTATGAGAGTATCCTATGATGAGCAGACATTAAAAGACACTCTAGATCTCGCGGCAGCAGTTTCTCAAGAATATCCAGTAGTAATCACTAAATTCTTTACTGGTTCTAGAGAAATCGAGGCTGATGGAATATGTGATGGATCAAAAGTATTTATTGGAGCAATTGTAGAGCATATTGAAAACGCAGGAGTTCATAGTGGTGATGCAACAATGTCAATTCCTCCTCAAACTGTTTCTGATAGTGTGATTAGCACAATCGAAAAAAATACCAGAGAAATTGCTTTAGCATTAAAAATTAAAGGACCCTTTAATGTGCAATATCTTGTTAAGGATGAAGAAGTATTCGTTATTGAATGTAACCTTAGATCTAGTCGTAGTATGCCCTATGTTTCAAAAACTAGAGGGATTAATTTAATGAGACTTGCTGCTGAAGTATTTATGGGTGCGGAAATACCACAAAGAATAATGAAACTACCTTATGGAAAATACGTCTCAATAAAAGCTCCGATGTTCTCATTCATGCGCCTTGATAAAGCAGACCCCGTTTTAGGTGTTGAAATGGCGTCTACAGGGGAAGTAGCATGTATCGGGGAAGATTTTTCAGATGCTTTAATAAAATCACTTGAAGCTGCCGATATGAATATTCCTATCCAAGGGGGTAATGTTTTAATTTCTGTAGGTGGAAAAGAATTAAAACAACAAGTAATTCCTTTAGCCAAGAAACTTAAAGATTTAGGTTTTACAATTTTTGCCACTGAGGATACTGCTCTTGCTTTAAAAAATAATGGGATTTATGCAGTTAAACTATATAAAATCCATGAATATGGTCTAGAACCAAATATAATGGGATGTCTACAAAATGGAGCGATTGACTTAGTAATAAATATCCCTCTTCCTACTACTGCAGAGGGTAAATTCAGAACAATAATGGAAGATGATTATAAAATCAGAAGAATGGCAGTAGATTACAATTTACCTGTAATTATTAACTTACAACTTGCTGAAGCCTTGATTAATGCAATTGAAAAAATTCGAAGAAAAGAAGTTGAGATTAAATCACTCAATGAATATCATAAATCATTAAAAGAAATATATTGGTAAATTTTCTAATTTTTATTAGCTAATTTAGCAACAACGTAGGGAAAGTGAACAAAAAGATTATCCTATGATTAGAAGATTAATAGAAATCTTGAAAAATCTTGAATATATATAACAATTTATACTTATTTAATATCTCAAGTTATAACTCAGGGGTCAAGTAGATTTACTATCGTGGCTATATTTTAGTTCGTTTGAAAATTATTGGAACGCAATGGAAAGTCACAGAAAAGCTAAGAAGTTTCAAATCTAGAGATAACCATGAAAATTGGCGTATAACATATGTTACTCCTGTATATGGTGGATGGGATTTATTAGTTGAGTGTAAATTCATTAATCTAGAAGATTTAGACAAAATAGTTTCATTTTGTAGAAATGATCCAGAATTATCTCAATGGATTGAGGCAACAACAACCCTAATTAGCACTAAAAAGAATTATACTGGCTGAGAATGTGGAGAAAAAATTAAGGAAATCTTGCTTTTTGTTAAGTTCGTAAGTTCCTAATTATTTGTGAATGATACTCTTTAGGTATGAGTTGTAATTCTTCAGAAAGCCAGATCTCAAGTTTGATTTTTTCTAGCTTCTCATCCAATCTCACATCATATGCAATTTGTTTATCAGACACAAGTATTTTATAAAACTTAAAATATTTAAATTATTGTTTAATATTTCATAGAAATCTGTCGGCTTTATTAATCGGTTAATATCAGTCAAATTTTTTTTGTGCTAAAACTCTTATCAAGAATATAGAGACTTTTCGATGAAAATTTTAAATTATATCTTTTCCACTATTAAAAAGTTATAGTTCAAATATAACAAATCTATTAATGCTCAAACATTTTATAGTTAATACCACGAGAGTTAGATAGTACACCAAACAAATTACCCTATCAATGAATAATAGAGATATTTTATCGAAAAATACTCATTTTGCAGAATTTTCTCCAGAAAGTGATCCATTTGTAAAAGCTAGAAGAAAAGGACCTTTAAGATGGATCTTAAAACATATTTTTAATGGATCTAATAAATATTTTATAATAATTATATTCTTTACAACTATATTCGCATCAATTCTTGCTTCTATAATATCAATTGTTGTAGGAATTGCTGTTGAGGAATTCTTAAGTGCAAATTTCAGTATTCTACTTTTTTTTACATTAATTATACTAACATTGGGGCTAATTACACCTATTTTCCGATTAATTAATTATATGCAGAGAGAATTATTAGCTCAAAGGTTAGAAAGAGATGCTAGAAGAGAATTTTATACCAATCTTTTAGGTAAAAGCCAATCATTTCACGATAAACAAAAAATTGGAGATTTAATGGCTCGGGCTACTGATGATGTTCGGATGTTGAATTTTTTAATGAGTCCTGCCATCTCACTGATTTTAGAATCTTTTACTTCTCTTATTATCCCTTTATTTTTTATAATCTCCTTTTATCCTTTGGAATTAGTTTTGGAACCTGTAATTTTCACGTTCCTGTTCGTAATGACTTTAAGATCATATAATAAAAAACTTTCTCCAGTTACAGGAAAGTTAAGGATGGAATTTGGAATGATAAACGCAACTCTAAATGAAACCTTGTCTGGTATCGATGTAGTAAAAGGATCTACAAAAGAACCATATGAATTAGACAGATATATGACTCATGTGAATAATTATAAAGAAGCATACATAGAACAAGGAAGAATAATGGCTAAATATTATCCTTTTCTTTTCTTAGCTTTGACTATTACATTTGGATTTACACATTCTCTTATTTTATATTTAAATGGAACTATTAATCTTGGTCAGATTATTTCTTATCTTGGGTTATTAGGATTATTAAGATTTCCAACCTTTATTTCTATATTTGTTTTTGCGATTATTAAATTAGCAGGTTCAAGTGCTAAAAGATTACTTGAATTGATGAATCAGACAACTGAAATTGATGAAAATATCGAAGGAATTAAAAAAGAAATTGATGGTTCAATAAAATTTAATAATGTATCCTTTATGTATCCTGGAAGTGATAAATATGTCCTGAAAAACGTCTCATTTGAGCTTAAACAAGGGCAAACTGTTGCAATTGTTGGGGTAACTGGTTCTGGAAAAACTACTTTGACAAAATTGATCTCAAGGTTATTTGACGTTACAGAAGGTAGAATTCTAATTGATAATAACGATATTAGAGATTATTCTTTGAAATCCCTCCGAGATCAAATCTCGTATATTGAACAAGATGTCTTTTTATTTTCATTTTCTGTATTTGATAATATAACTTTTGGGAGAACTAGTTCCCTCGAAGATGTAACTATAGCAGCAAAACAAGCTCAAGCTCATGAATTTATTTTAAACTTACCAGAGGGATATAACCAAGAAATAGGAGAGAGAGGAGTTCAATTAAGTGGAGGTGAAAGACAAAGAATAGCTATTGCTCGTGCATTTTTATCTGATCCTAAAATTCTTATTTTGGACGATTCAACTTCTGCTATAGATTCAAATACTGAAGATAAAATTCAATTTGCTATTAAAAATATTTTGAAGAACAGAACAACATTTCTCATTACTCATCGTTTAAGTCAAATCAGATGGGCTGATCTAATTATTGTCTTGAAAAATGGAGAAATTGATGCGATAGGCACTCATGAGGAATTACTTATAATATCTGAGGAATACCGTAAAATCTTCGTCAAGAAATTTGATTTAGATGAGCAAAAACTCCTAAAAGGTGAAATATAAGATGGGATGGGTTGGATTAGAAGCTGAGGAATATGATAGAAAGTATAAAGACAAAGCATTATTAAAAAGGATATTTAGCTACTTTTCACCCTATAAAAAATATATATCAATTACTATTTTCTTTCTTACTATTTCTTCTTTAACTTCTGCTTTTGTTCCGCTTATCACTTCGATTGCTATTTATAACTTGCAATTTTATACTGATTTTACATATTTTCTCTTTTTGATAGTATTAATCCTTATATTAAACATTTCAAGCTTTGTATTCAATTTCTTTAGACAAAAAAATGCTGCAAAAGCAATTGGATACGTAGTTCATAACCTTAGAAAAGATGCAACTAATTCAGTGTTAAATCATGATCTTTCATTCTTTGATAAAAATCCTATTGGAAAAATTGTCAGTAGAATAAATACTGATAGTCGAGAATTTGGGCAAATGGTAGAACTCTCATTAGATTTAGTATCCTCTACGTTTATTATGATAATATTAATAGTGATATTAGTCATAATAAATAGTTTCCTAGCCCTTTTGATGTTAATAGCAATCCCACTTTTTTTCATAGTAGCATTATCATACAGAAAATTCGCAAGAAAAATGACCTTGTTGGGGCAAAGAGCTCGAGCATCTGTTAATGCATTTGTTAAAGAAAGCTTCTCTGGAATACAAATCGCAAAAACTTTTGGTCAAGAACAAAAACTCTATGATCAATTCAATGGTGTAAATATTCAATCGTATAAGGTTAATTTAAAAAGAGCATTCTTATTAAATGCTATTTTTCCTTCATTGGGAATCGTTCAAGGAATTGTTTTAACTATTTTAGTCTATTATGGGGGTAATCTACTTATCCTTAACACCATAAATGTTGGAGATTTTAGTATGTTTCTCCAGAGTTTAACGCTTCTATTCTTTCCATTATTAATTATCGCATCATTTTGGCCTCAATTTCAATCAGGATTGTCCGCATCGGAAAGAATTTATTCTATAATAGACACCCCTCCGATAGTTATTCAAAATAATAATATTATTCCTGAAATGTTAAAAGGGGAAATTGAATTTAGGAATTTAATTTTTCAGTATGAGGAAGGAAAAAAAGTTTTTGATAATTTCTCATTAAGAATTAATCCAGGTGAATCATTAGCTATTGTTGGCCATACAGGCGCAGGTAAATCTAGTATAGCGAATTTAATTGCTAGATTTTATGAATTTCAAGATGGAGATATATTAGTTGATGGTATCAGTATTCGAGATTATAATCTTGCAGAATATAGGAAACAAATTGGTATTATCCCACAAATCCCTTTCCTATGGGCAGATACAGTAGAGAATAACATAAGGTATGGGTGTAGTACAGCTTCATGTGATGATGTTATTAGTGCTTTAGACAACGCTGGTGGTTCTGATTGGGTAAATAATCTTTCAGATGGATTAAATACAAATGTGGGAGAAAGAGGTAACCTCCTTTCTATGGGTCAAAGACAATTGGTTGTTTTTGCTCGGGTTCTATTAGAGAATCCTGCAATTCTTATTTTAGATGAAGCCACGGCATCTGTTGACCCCTTTACTGAAACTCGTATCCAAGATGCATTACAAAAAACAATTGAAGGTAGAACATCAATCATCATTGCCCATCGTCTATGGACCGTACGTCATGTTGACCGAATTATTGTTCTTGATCATGGAAAGATTGTAGAAGAAGGAAACCATGACCAGTTAATGGCTAAAGATGGGATGTATGCTGAACTTTATAACACCTATTTTCGGCATCAAAGCCTTGAGTATATAGAAAAAATGAAAGAACAAATCTGAAATGCCAATCTAAAAGAGAAAATAAAAAAAATAATGATTTAGTTATTCTGACACATATTCTACTGATTCCTCGCTCTCATCAGACCTTCGAAATTTTAATTTAAATGTAGGTTTTCCTGTAGGCCCATAGTCTTGAAGTCCTATGTATAAAAGAAAGAAGCTCAATGTCATTCCAAAAATTGTAATTCCGGGAAAAAGGCTAGCCCATGGTGCACTGTATAAATTCGTTCTAGCAAAATTGATCAAATTACCTAAGGTAGGAATGGTTGGATTAAAAAATCCTAAATAGCCAAGTGACTCAAAGATTAGAATCGAGATTCCGAAATGTAAAGGAATATAACAAACAACATTTTTGAACAAATAATTCGGCTCCAATTTCCGAGACACATGATTAGCAATTATCCTTGTAAAACTTGGAATAAGCAATGTACCTACAGTTAACACTACCCTCGAAGAAGTAGGATCATATGTTGTTTCATGAACTAATATTACAATAATTATTGCTGGGAGGATATAAAAAAAGATCATACCTGCCATTATTACTGTATAAATTTTCCAATTAAATCTTCCAGCAAGATATCCAAACAAAATTCCTCCACCTAAACCAATAATTACTGCAATGCCCCCAAATGTTAATGACGTAGGGATACTATAGACTATCCCTGCGGCAACATCATACCCTAATTCTGATTGTCCAAGTGGATGCGCAGGAGAAGGAGGATTCCACGCCCCCGGTTGAGATTGAAATGCTTCTAAGAGGCTATATGGAGTAAATATTTGGGGAACTATTGATATTAAAATAAATAACACAACTAAAATTAGTCCTGCAATTATAAATGGAGATCTTAGCTTTCTAATTAAAAATTCTTTAATACTCTCCTCATAGCTTATATTATTGGTTATTTTTTCCATTTATATATCCTCCTCTAAGTTTGATTCAATCCTATAACCAAAATTATTACTTTTTCGGAATTTATATAAATTATAACCCACATTTGAAAATAAAGTTATGAATACAAACATTATTATCAATACATTCAAAATTGCAGAAATAAGCCAAAAATCTATTAGCGCTATTGCTTCTACTAAGAGTGAACCGAATCCATTTAATCCATAAATAATTTCTACTAATAATGTAAACATAAATACGAACCCAAATACAAAACCGGTTACAACTGAATTTGAAATTACTGATTTATCTCGCGATTGGTTTAGCATGTAAGAACGAGTTAAAATTGTCACCAATGAAAAAGAAACTAGAGTTAAGCAAGTAACTGGCAGAATTAAGTGATATATATAATCTGGTATTTTATAGAATTCTCCTGATATTAGAGCATCAATCATGTAAAAACCTGTTACAAATGGGGGATCCTCAAAATCGATATTCTTATAGTATGTACCCGGAAAAATAGGAAATTGATATGCTAGCGCATATTGAAATGCCATGCCGAGGAAAAATATAGGAAGTGAAATACCGATAATGCATGCTAATTGAATTAATCTATCCTGAATTGAACCTCTATGATTTGCTAAGAACCTCCCTAAAATAACTCCAAATCCAACTGCAATTATACTAGAAACCATCATTAAATCTATAGTTCGAGGGAATCGAGTAGCAATAAGCTCCCAAGTAGGGATCTGTCTAGCAACTGAAACTGATACACCCCAATTTCTAGTAATTATATCACCTAAATATCTAAAATACCGTAGAAAAATAGGGAGATCAAACCCAAGTTGATGTCGATATGCTAAAACAACTTCAGGCAGAGGATCTATTATTCCCATAGCTTCTAATAACGCATAGACAGGATCTCCAGGTAAAAACAAGAATATATTAAAGGAGATTATTGTCCCAATAAAAAATATGCTTCCTCCAATCCCTATAGTAATAGCTATATTTATGTAGAAATTTTGAACTTTATCTCGTGAATTAAACAATTAAATCATCTTATATCTCTTAGATTTTCGCATTTGAATTTTACAATTCAAGTTAATATACTAATACTACTTAAATATTTAAAAATTGTGAATGATTTGTAAGATGAGCTAAAACTTAGTTATTAATCAATAAATGGCAAAAATTGGTCTATAAAAATTATTAATAGCTATTTTTATTCTTCTACCATGAGTATATATTGAAATTGTATAATTTTTATAGGGTTGAGGTATTTTAATGAAAGTTAGTGTTAGATATCATGAAATTATGGAAGAAAATTTAAGAGAAGAATTAATATGGTTGATAGAAGAATTTCAAATTCAGTTCAATTTTAAATCAGATAAATATACTGAAATTGACAAGAAAATTGCTAATAAGATTTTAGATCATATAATGGACAATACTCCTGCTTATGACAGCTTGAAATTATACAATATGCTATTTGACACGTTGGATGATATCGAAAATATGTACCCTGGATTATTTTAACAATTTCTGGATAATAACAAGAGTTAAAAAAAATAGGGGAAATTATAATCGTATATAACGATTTCGTTCCCATTCAGAAACGACAACACGATAGGCATCGTACTCCTCAAGTTTAGCATAATAATAATTCTTAAATGCTGTCTCTCCAAATATATCTTTCATCAGTTCCGAATTTTTAAATTCAATTAATGCTTCATGAAGGCTCCCTGGTAAAGATACAATTCCTTCCTTTTCCATCTCTTTAGATGATAGGTGATATACATTTCTATCGGTTGGTTCAGAAATTTCAAGGTCTTCTGATAAAATTCCTTCTAAACCAGCAGTTAAAAGTACACTGAATTGAAGATAGGGATTTCCAGATGGATCCGGACACCTTATTTCACATCTTGCAGCATTTGGACGTCCATGAAAATCAGGAACTCTAATTAATGGCGATCGATTCCTAAATCCCCATGCGAGGTAGACTGGTGCTTCATAGCCAGGTACAAGTCTTTTATACGAGTTTGGCCAACTACTTAAAACAGCACACATAGCTCGCGAGTGCTTTAATTGCCCTGCTATCCATTTTTTCATAATAAGTGAAATATTATCTCTATCATTTTCATCGTAAAATACATTTTTTCCATTTTTCCATAAAGATTGATGCACATGCATACCTGAACCATTAATTCCATGAAATGGTTTAGCCATAAAAGTCCCTACAAGGTCTTGATTCGCAGCAACCGTTTTAACTATTGTTTTAATTGTTATCGTATTATCTGCTGTATTGATCGCCTCATCATAACGAAAATCTATCTCATGTTGTCCATAAGCAACTTCATGATGAATACATTCCACATTAATACCCATTGCATCACAATATTCTGCAATTTGATATCTTATCATTTCACTAATACCAAAGGGGTCAAAATCGAAGTACCCTCTCAGATCTGAAGGTTTGAATTCTTGTTTAGTATCAGGTGTAAGTACGAAAAACTCCATTTCTGGAGCACAATAATAGGTGAAACCATGCTCTTTTGCTTTATCTACAGAACGCTGTAAAATATATCTTGGATCTCCTTCATATCGTTCTCCATCAGGTTTGTAGATATCACAAATAACTCGAGCTACCTTCTTCTCCTTCCTCCATGGTAAGAGAAAAAATGTACTTGGATCCGGAAGTGCTACTTTATCACTCTCTTCGATCGCTCCATAACCGGTTATTGAGCTACCATCAAAATTTTCTCCGACTTCAAAAATATCTTCGATTCTTTTTGAATTAATCTCAAATGATTTTATGATTCCATGGATATCGGTAAATTGTAGGTAAATAAATTTAATATCTTCTTCTTTTATCTTCTCTATTACTGAATTACATAAATCCTTTCTTTTCGGGTTGTTCTTTTCAATCATTTTCTTGATTAAATTTAACTTATGACTATTTTTAATACAAATTTTTAAGATTTGATTAATAAATATGATCATATATATAAAAATCTTCGTGTCAACTAGTTCACACGCTTACATTTATGGAAAGAAAAACTTATAAATGATCAGAAATAATTTAATATTGTGAACGAATGATATACTTGGTAATTTCTGTCGTACAAAAAAATGATCATTCGAATAATTTATTAATAGACTTATGGACATTTGTTCACTAACAAAATATTATAAAATGCCATTTTAAATTATGACCATGAATTCTAAATTTGAAAATCTTTCGGTATTAGATATTGAGATTCTGAAGAAATTAACTTTGGATAGTCGAATCTCACTTCGTCAACTTGCAAAAGAACTTGGCAATAAATCTCCTGTAACTATCAAAAATCATATTGAGGGATTGGAGGAAAGAGGGATAATAAAAAACTATGGAGTTCAAATTGATTTTGAGAAGATTGGATATGATATTATTGCACTTATTGAATTAACAATATCTAAAGGAAAAATGTTAGAAGTTGAAGAAGATATTGCCGAAAACCCAAATATCTTTGCGGTATACGATATAACAGGAGAATATGATGCGTTAATTCTGGCAAGATTTCAAAATCGGGAGGACTTAAGTAAAATGATAAAAGAAATTCATACTTCTCCATATGTCGAACGCACTAATACACATATCGTATTAAATGTTATTAAAGAAGACAGTCCTTATACTGAATTAATAAATAAAAGAATTTAAGAGAATACGTATATTTAGCAGATCTTTCCAAAATTCGCAATATCATGACAAGTAGAAGTCTTGGATTCTATATATATTTGTTCAGTGATATAAATTTGTTTTATTATATTTTTTAATCCCAGAAACTAAACATATCCTACTTTTATATATTGTTCAACAAAAAAGCTAAAAATCATAGAAATGTTCATTTATACTTAATAATTCTTACAGAAATGTTTAGAAATCCACCATAAGATTTATAAATATATATAATCTTTAATTATGTAAAAGAAATGGGAATCCATTCCCACAACAATAATAAAAAACAATGATAAAATATGTCTTTAAAACAATTTAGGACTAAGTTCCAAGAGAAATTAAAGACGGTTGAACAAATTCCAAGAACGTACGAGCAAATGTGCTTAGAGAAGTTGAAAGAAATTGGAGTTTCTTCAGTAGCAGAATGGTCTTTCGCTATGGGTTATAAAAGTCCTAATGGACTATCGAAAGTAATAAAAAGAATTAATGAAAGAATGCCAGAAAAATTAGTTATACACAATAATAAAAAACCACGAAAATATGAGGCTCTATAAGCTATTAATAAAGAATGGAGATAAAATTTATGATAAAATGTGAAGAATGTGGAGATCAATTTTCATATGGGCGAAAGATTAACTGCTGCAAATCAGTTTATTTTGGAGTAATATTTAATGGTAATAAAGATGATCATAAATGGAATTGTAATCATGATTTAATTAAATGGGAAGTTTCTAAAGGTCTAAAGTATCAAAGGAAAATGGAAATAAAAGATTATATTATACTTTATGAATAACTAATTAGGAGTTGTTTAGAAAAAGTCCAGTAATAATAACAAAATCAAAAATTAGGTGGATGGATTGACCTTAAAAAATACTGACAAAAGTATAAGTATTACATCATTAAACAAGGATCAATTCCTACACCTTTATTATATTTACATCTAATTTAATAACCACCAAGCTTCCTTCATCCCCCATTTACAGGACAGAGCACACAATAAGCCATTTATTCACACTCTTGCCATGGATCTTACTCCCATCCATGGCAAGAGCTCCACTTAAAAACAAAAAATCTTATTATTTGAGATGGTTAAAAAAACTCAAAGTAAATTTATAAAGAAAATAAGATTCATACATTGAAATTCAGACTAGTACCTTTTATAAAACCAAAACACGTGAGATGAAATTTTTTGAAAAAGACCATAAAAATTATTCTGCTTTTTATATCTCTCATGCCAATTACTACCTGTTTCTTTGCTACTCCTGTAAATGCATATAAAGCAGGTCATAAAATTATGATTTTAGCTGCTGATGGTGTTGGAGAAACTTATTTTCCCGCTAAAAGGCAATTTGAGTATTGGGGATGGACTGTGACCACAGCGGGTTTAACACCACAGGTCACCTCATGTCTCAATACAAATCCTAGACCTGTTCCTGTCGATATTTTAATTTCAGAAGTTAATAATAACATACTCTCTCAATATGATTGTGTATTTATTCCTAGTGGAGGGCATTGGTCAGCATTGTTAAGTGATCCGACAACATTGAATTTAATTGTTGAAGCTTATAGCTTGGGTTTAATTATTTCTTCATTATGCATTGGAATTCGTGTCATAGCTGCAGCAGACATTGTTAATGGTGTTAGAATTGCTTATGATTCTAATTCAGCTACACAAGTAACCGTCGCAGGAGGGATAACAGTAGTTGCAAGAGTTGTAACAGATCAACGGATAGTTACTGGCACAACTGGCGGAGGTTTTACTGGGGGTGGAGCCAGTTTAGCACCTACAATAGAAGTATGTGAAGCAATAGCCGCATTAGTTTCAATACGAAGTCTCCCTCTTAGTATTGTAGTAGTAGGAATAACAGGAGCTACATTAGCAGGACTAATTGTATTTATTAAAAGAAAAGAAAGATAAAATTATTTTAATTTTTTTTTTATTTTAATCCATGAGTTTTTCTAATTGATTTACAAAATCTCCATATTGTTTTATACCCAAATTCCAGAAATCTTTTTTAGTGATATCTAAGCCTACAAATTTACCAAGTTCTTCTGGTGAGACACTCCCCCCAGCAGCGAGAAGTTTCTTGAATTTTGGAACAAACTTTTTACCTTCATTTTTGTAGGTTTGATATAAAGCGTACACAAATAATTGAGCATAAACATACGGATAATTATAGAAACGAAAATTTGGAATATAGTAATGCGGCTTCATTGTCCATTCCCAATTCATCTCTTCAAACCATTCAACAGAATCTCCATAAATCCTATCTCTTCCTGCACACCAATATTTTGAAATTGTTTTTCCATCAAGATTCTCACCATTTTCAAGAGCTTTATATAAGTCTTGTTCAAACCAAACTCTTGCACTTACTTGGAATGCTGCTTGCCCAGCATCATCCAATACATGTGCTAATATTCCCATTTTTTCTTCTTTTGATTCCGAAGTTTCAAGAAGGAGATCTGTCAGGAGTAATTCCCCAAATGTGGATGCTACCTCAGCAACAGTATAACCGGGATGGAAATTTAAGAATGTTTGCTTTTCAATAGCTAAATAGTCATGGATGGCATGTCCAAGTTCGTGAATAAGAGTAAAAATTTCATTCAACTCACCAGTATAAGTCATTAAAATAAAAGCAGACTTAGCATTGAACCATGCAGCACAATTTGCTCCGTTTCTTTTACCTTTTCTAGGACTTGCGTCAATATGTTTTCTCTTAAACATATCGTTTACAATCTCAACAAATTCCTCATCAAATCTTTCATAAGCTTGAAGCACAAGTCCTTTTGCAGTATCCCACGAATACTTTTTATGAGATGCTAATGTAAGCGGAGCACGGACATCAGCGCAATTTAATTTTGGAAAACCTAAAATTTTCGCTTTAAGATTCATATACTTTCGATAAACTCCACTTCCTTCATCTATGGCTTTCATTAGGTTATCAATAATCTCTTGAGTAGAATCATTCACAATAAGACTGTCGTGCATTGGACTATCATATTTACGCCTTTTTGAATTATTTAACCAATCACCACAAACACTTCTCATCGCTAATGAAAAAACGATTTCTTCTTCCCCTAATAAACCATATATAGATTTATTCGCTGAGATTCTGGTTTCTCTATCTGGGTGGTTCAACAAAGCATTAGCTTCTCCATATGATAATTCTTTATCTTCTCCTTCAACATTTACTACAATTTTTCTGGTGTTTAACCATTTTGCTTGAAGATTACTCCAAGATCTAACTCCATATTGATCTTTCTCAAGGATAAGTTGTTCTTCCACTTCTGATAAATAATGAGGATATGCTCTTTTAATTGTTTTTAACCTATGTTTATAATTAGAGAGAATAGGTTCATCAATTATTCCAGCATTATCATTTACATATTTTGCAACTTCTAATTCAAGAAACGCTAAATCTTTAGCTATCTTAGTAGTGAAGTCTTCAACCTTATTTTTTAAAGTTTCACTCTCTGGAATTGTCATATTCGCGACGTAAAGACGATTTGAATACAATTCAATCTCATCAATATTAGCAATGAATTTCTCTTGCTTTTGAAATAAATCTAATAAATTTTGAGGAGTGAAATCAGGTTTATTGATTTTTCCTTTATAGGTATTTATAAATTCATTGGCTTCACTCGAAAGGGTTTCCATATTTTCAGCAATCTTAGGGTCATCATGTCCAGAGAAAATTTCTGTCAAATCCCATGCAATTTCTTCTTCCGTCATTATAATCAATTTATAAAAATATAATTTTATAGGATCTAATTTACTTAAGAATTAAAATCTAATAGAAAAAATTTGAAAAAACTAAATATTAAGATGAGATAATTTACTCATACTCAATTGTGCTTGGAGGCTTGTTTGAGATATCATATACGACTCGATTTATTCCTTTAACTTCATTAGCGATTCTGGTTCCAATCCTCTCAAGGAGTTCCCAATCTAATTTAGAAAAGTTAGCTGTCATCGCATCATTCGACTCAACTATTCTTATCGAACAAATATACTCATACGTGCGGAAATCTCCCATTATTCCAACGGTCTTTAAAGGAAGAAAAACACAAAATGCTTGCCAGATTTGGTTATAGATTCCCTCATCCTTAATCTCTTGGATTAGAATTTCATCAGCGTTCCTTAAGATTGTTAATTTTTCCTTATCAATTGGACCTATTATTCTTACTGCCAACCCAGGTCCAGGAAATGGATGACGGTTTATTATATTATCTGGTACGCCTAATTTTATACCGACTCTTCTTACTTCATCTTTGTATAGGTCTTTTAAGGGTTCTATTATCTCTAATTTCATATTATCTGGTAAAGTTAAATTATGATGAGATTTGATTTTGGCTGAAACTTTACTAGTGGCGCTTGTTTCAACTCGATCGGGATAAATTGTTCCTTGCGCAAGAAACTTAATATCGGGATACGCCTTTTCTAATTCAATAGTCTTATTCTCAAATACTTCAATAAATGTATGTCCAATTACACGTCGCTTTTCTTCTGGATCTTCAACATTTTCAAGCTTTTTTAAAAACAGTTCTTCAGCTTCAACATAGTGGAAATTCTTAATTCGTTTTTTAAAGGTTTCTTGGACTTCGAGTTCTTCATTTTTTCTTAATACCCCATTATTAACGAATATGCAATGTAACCTGTCTCCTATCGCTTTATGCAGAAGTTCAGCAGTGACTGAAGAATCAACTCCACCACTTAGGCCTAGAATAACTTTCTTGTTAGGACCAATTTCTTTCCTAATTTCATCAATAGTCTTTTCAATCCATCCTTCCAATTTCCATTCTTTTTTGGATTGAGCAATTTTAAATATGAAGTTTTCTAATATTTTGGTTCCATTTGGTGTATTTGAAACTTCTGGATGGAATTGAACTCCATATAATTGTTTTTCTTTATTTCCATATGCTGCTACAGAACAAGTTTCAGTATTGGCGTATACTTCAAAACCATTTGCTATTTCTATAATCTGGTCTCCATGAGACATCCATACTAATTGATCTTTATCTAATGAGTCGAAAAGTAGATTAGGCTTAATAATTGTGAGATTGGCCTTTCCGTATTCCCTTTTCTCTTTAGATTCTACTTTACCTCCCATTTGATGCATAATCAAATGATGACCATAACAGATTCCTAAGACTGGAATTTTATTTCTCATAGTAAATTGATAAAATTCACGTGTTAACTTTGGATCATCTTTTTTATAGACACTTCCAGGACCTCCCGATAGAATTATAGATTTAGGATTTTTTTTTTTCAAGAGATCAAGATCTACATCAAAAGGTAAAATTTCAGAGTATACTCCCAAATCTCTTATCCGGCGAGTAATTAAATGTGTATATTGACCTCCAAAGTCCAAAACAATGGATATCATAATTGAAAAGATAATATTGATTTATTCAATAAATAAGCCAAATTATATAATATAATTTGAAAATATTTTATTCTTAATATTAAAAAACCTTTTAAGAAAATTAACTTTTCCAATTAGGCAATTACTTTTTATAAATTAAGTATTTATTAGAAATTGAAATAATCTGTTAAAATAGGGATATTGGTTATGCTGTAGGGGAATGAATTCCCGTAAATATTGTAGATAAGAAAATATTTTTTTAGATTCAATTATACCTTCAATTAGAGGAACACATTTTATTAAAAATAAATTTCTGTTGAATAATAAAATTAGGATGATTTGTTATGCCGTATAAAATATTGAAAAAAGTGCAACTAGACAGCGGTTCTACCTTATTTGAAATGGATATCGCTGCACCGTTAATTGCTCAAAAAGCTTATGCCGGAAATTTTGTATTAATTAGAATTAACGAGAAGGGTGAGAGAATTCCTCTTACGATTGCGGATTACGATAGAGAAAAAGGGATTATTACTCTTGTAATCCAAGTTGTTGGTAAATCAACATTATTATTATCTCATCAAAATGAAGGCGACGAGATTCTAGACGTAGTTGGACCCTTAGGAAATAGGATTCATATTGATAAATTTGAACATCCAATCGTTATTATAGGTGGTGGAGTAGGTATTGCCCCTTGTTATCCACAAGCAAAAGAATTAAAACAAGCAGGTAATAGAATTATTTCAATATTAGGTGCTCGTACTAAAGATCTTATCTTTTGGAGAGAAAAAATGGCTGATGTTAGTGAAAAAGTTATAATATGTACTAATGATGGGAGTGAGGGAATTGAAGGATTTGTAACTAAACCACTTAGAGATATAATTAGTAAAGAAAAAATAAGCTTGGTGATTGCTATTGGTCCTATGATAATGATGAAGAATGTTGCAGAATTAACAAGTGGGATTGATGAGTTACCACAAGTAAAGACATTTGTATCATTAAACACAATAATGATAGATGGTACCGGAATGTGTGGAGGATGTCGGTTCCCTGCAAAGGATGGTGAAATTCATTTTGCTTGTGTAGAAGGACCAGATGTTGATGGCCATATTGTAGATTTTGATATTTTATTAAATAGAGAAAAGAGATTTGATGAATTTGAACAAGAATCTTATAATCTCTATAAAAAGGAATGTAAGAATTTAAAAATTGGTTAAAAAGAGGGATTATCTAGTGAAGATACCACGTCAAAAAATGAGAGAACAGAATCCATCTGAAAGGATTCATAATTTTTCAGAAGTTGCTCTTGGTTTTACTGAAGAAATGGCTAAAACAGAAGTAGAACGTTGTTTACAATGTGGAGACCCTAAATGTGTTGATGGTTGTCCCGTTAATATCGATATTCCTAACTTCATAAGGTTAATCAAAGAAGACAATTTATTAGAAGCAGTAAGAAGCATAAAAGATTATAATATTCTACCCGCTATATGTGGAAGAGTGTGTCCTCAAGAAGTTCAATGTGAACAAGCATGTATTTTAAGTAAGAGATGGGAACCAGTAGCAATAGGAGCACTTGAGAGATATGTAGCAGATTGGGAAAGAAAAAATCAGTTGAAGGAGTGTCCAGATTGTGAAGCTCCAAATCATATTAAAGTTGCAGTTATTGGATCAGGACCAGCCGGTCTTACTTGTGCTGCTGATCTTGCCAGATATGGATTTGATGTCACAATTTTTGAAGCATTTCATAAAGGGGGTGGCGTTTTAGTATATGGAATCCCTGAATTTAGACTTCCAAAGGAAATTGTTGAGGATGAGATCGAGACCTTAAAAATGCTAGGTGTTAAGGTGGAATATAATAGGATAATTGGCAAAACTTTAACTATAGATGATTTAAAGGAAATGGGCTTTAAAGCATTTTTTATAGGTGTAGGAGCAGGATTGCCCTCAATGCGTAAGATCCCAGGAATGAATTTAAATGGTGTTTTAACCGCTAATGAATTCTTAACTAGAACAAATTTAATGAAAGCTTACAAATTTCCAGACTATGATACTCCGATTAAAATAGGAAAGATTATAACTGTCATTGGTGGCGGTAATACTGCTTTGGATTCTGCCCGTGTAGCCTTGAGACTTGGAGCAGAGAAAGTTCTCATGGTATATAGAAGAACAGAAGCTGAAATGCCAGCAAGAAAAGAAGAATACCATCATGCAGTAGAAGAAGGGATTGAATTTCACTTTCTAAATAATCCAGTAAGATTCTTAGGGGATGGTAAAGGAAATCTTGAAAGTATTGAAGTTCTTAAAATGAAATTAGGCGAACCAGATTCTTCTGGAAGACCAAGACCTGTACCTATTGAAAATTCAGAATATCAAATTAAATGTGATACGGTTATATTAGCTATTGGCACTAATGCAAATCCTATTTTGACAAAATCAATACCAGAATTAAAACTCAATAAATGGGGATACATTGAAGTTGATGAGAATTCTAAGACGAATATAGAGGGAATATATGCTGGTGGTGATATTGTAACAGGATCTGCTACAGTTATTTCAGCTATGGGTGCCGGACGTGAAGCAGCTAAAGCTATGAATGAATATTTAAGAAATAAATACCTCTAGATAGATTTTTTATCTCTGTATCAATTGCTACTGTGGGAAAGACTTGGGATATTCCTTAAAGGAAACTTTAATTTTTATGACTTTATTTAATATATTATCATTCAATTTAATTAAATAGAATAATAAAATTTCTTCAGAAAAATTTATTCTTGGTTCATAAAATTGAAAAAAATTCATATAAAAACAAAATAAGTGAAAATAATATGAGTGAAATTCTTGATCCCTTTAAAATATCTCAAAAACAACTTTCTGATGCATGCAAATTAGCAAATTATGATACCAGTCTTTATACAGCACTAAGTGAACCCGAACGGTTTGTCGAAATAAAAATTACCATGAAAATGGACGACGGAACAATAAAAACCTTTAAAGGTTTTCGTTCTCAATATAACTCTGCAAGAGGTCCTATGAAAGGAGGAATTAGATGGCATCCTGAGGAAAGTGCCTCATTAGTAAAAGCTTTATCAGCTTGGATGACATGGAAAACAGCTTGTGTTGATATCCCCTTAGGTGGTGCGAAAGGAGGAATCATCTGCGATCCTAAAGGAATGAGTAATCGAGAACTTGAAACTTTGGCAAGGAGTTATATAAGACAACTTGCTGATGTTATTGGTCCAACTATTGATGTTCCTGCCCCAGATGTTTATACTAATCCTCAAATAATGGCATGGATGATGGATGAGTATGAAAAAATAGTTCGAAGACATGCACCCTCTGTTATTACAGGAAAACCATTGCCATTGGGTGGAAGTGCTGGTCGTTCAATAGCAACAGCACAAGGAGGAGTATATACTATTAGAGAGGCAGCAAAAGATATTGGATTAAATTTAAATGGAGCAACAGTAGCAGTTCAAGGTTATGGAAATGCAGGATCATGGGCCGCAAAAATACTTAAAGATGACTTTAACTGTAATATAATAGCTGTCTCTGATTCCAGAGGAGCTATCTATAGTAAAGATGGACTTGATCCTCATGCAGCAGCAGATTTCAAAGAAAAAACACGATCAGTTGTTGGATTAAAAGGTACTAAAGATATATCAAATGAAGAATTATTAGAATTGGAATGCGATATTTTAGTACCTGCAGCTCTTGAAAATNNTAGTACCTGCTGCACTCGAAAATGTGATAACAAGGAAAAATGCTGACAACATCAATACTAAAATTATTGCAGAACTTGCAAATGGTCCTACAACTCCAGATGCAGACCAAACTCTTTTTGAAAAGGATGTTCTTATAATTCCCGATTTTCTGTGTAATGCTGGAGGAGTTACCGTATCCTATTTTGAAATGGTACAAGGTTATTATCGGTACTTCTGGACAGAAAAAGAAGTTTTTGAGGCATTAGACAGAGTAATGACCAGAGCTTATCGGTCCACAGTTGATCAATCTCAAAAATTTAACACTCATAATCGTATGGGTGCTTATATGATATCTCTTGAACGCGTTATTGAAGCAATGCGCTTAAGAGGTTGGTTATAACCAATTTTTATTTACTTTTTTTCTTTTTTTATAAATCTATTATTTCTAACCAAAAATTGGAACTAAGAACAATAAATATATTATTGCTATTCCAATATGAATAAGAGCAAAAATAGCACCCATCTTAAGCAAACGCTTATAATTGAAATTTTCTACTCCCGAATCTCGAGCAATCTTTAAAGTCATCATATCACAAGCTGCCCCTGAAGGTAAGAAATTTCCTCCAAGATTGATGCCAATCACAAGCGAAAAAAGTAAGGGAACTGCAGAAAATCCAAATCCCGTTGGTATTGGTTCAATTAATAGTCCGATTATCGGGATAAAGATTAGTGCCGTTGGAGTATTCGCAACAACGCCAGATATAAAACTAATTATTATTAGTATAAGGAAAGCCATAACAAATGGATTTAATACTTCAAAGGGGATCATCGCAAAAATCTCTCCAAATCCCGCTTCTATAAGGCATCCAACGACTATGTACAATGAGATGAAGAAGAACAAGATTTCCCATTCAATATCTTTTAAAAGTTCACTCATAGGCTTTTTTGTATAACTTCTATTAACGAGTACTAATATCAACGCAGAAATCATTGCGGTTAGATATAGAAATGGGAGAATACCAAATAA
>JABAHP010002437.1_pt6 | contig 32990 bp, 21 predicted proteins | sample 7062081 | NCBI WGS metagenome assembly JABAHP01 (sample SAMN14534357, study PRJNA622989) | marine sediment metagenome | biome: marine biome [ENVO:00000428]; feature: marine pelagic biome [ENVO:01000023]; material: deep marine sediment [ENVO:00002113] | place: India: Gulf of Kutch | collected...
CCGGAATCGTAACAGACATGTGCATATCTGATACCGTCCGGTTCCTTGAAATGAGCTTCGGGCGTATCTCCGGGAATATTTTCGTGAGCGGCAATCATAATCTTGGTCCAGATCGGTAAGGCATTCCTGGCGCCGGTCTGGTTTCTTCCGATAGAGAGTTTAACATCGAAGCCCACCCAGACCGTTGATGTTATCTGCGGAGTATAACCCGAGAACCAGTTATCGGCGAAATTATCACTGGTGCCGGTCTTGCCGCCGGCCGCCCTGTGAAATCCGCGCCAGCGCGCGCCATGCCCTGTGCCTTCAGGTTCATCCATCACCGACTTCATCATATCCACCATGATATAGGCGGTCTCCGGACTGAGCACCTCCTCTTTTTCGGGCACCGGATTTTCCTCGAGTATATTGCCATAGCGGTCAACCACCTTGTAGATAAATCTAGGCTTAACCTTCACACCACCATTCGGGAAGACCGAATAGGCCTGTGCCAGGTCGATCAGACGCACCTCGCTGGTGCCGATCGCCAGGGAAAGGTCGGGTGAGAGATGGGATGTTATCCCCATCTTCCGGGCATAGAATATGGCCTGCTGGGGCTGAATCATGTTCAGGAGCTTAATGGCGATCAGGTTGCGGGAGCGGTAGAAACCCTCACGCAGACTCATTTTGCCGTCAAATTTGCTGTCGAAATTATGCGGCCGCCATTCCTTGGCTCCGGGTATGGTGTAAACAACCGGAGTGTCCCACATCTGCATACAGGGAGAATAACCATTATCGATTGCGGCTGTATACACAAATGGCTTGAAAGCCGAACCCGGTTGCAGCAGGGACTGCACTGCCCGGTTAAATTTCGTATCGCCGAAGTCCTTTCCTCCCACCATCGCCAGAATATCCCCGGTGGCATTTTCCAGCACAATAGCTGCGGCCTGAATCTGTCTGTATCTGAAAGCGGTCGAATCGCCTTCCTCATCATAATACTCAACAGCATATTCCTCGAAATGCTTATGGTCATGAGTATAGGTAGAATCAATCCTGGCCTGTATCAGGTCGGTCTGCTCTTCGACAGCATTCTCTGCGACCTTCTGGATATATGGATTCAGAGTAGTATAGACCGTAAGTCCGCCGGAGTACACGGTCGAATCTCCATAGGTATCCACCAGGTACTGCCTTACATACTCGGAAAAATACTGGCCGTAATTCTCCGGCCTGCTGGAAAGGTCCAGCTCAATCGGAATCTGCTTTAAGCTGTCTGCCTGGTCACGAGAGAGCTTATTATTATCTGCCATCAACTCCAGGACAGTATTGCGGCGTTTCAGCGCTTTTTCCGGGTAACGAATGGGCGAATAACCGTAGGGAGCCTGGATCAATCCAGCCAGAAGAGCGGATTCTTCTATTGTCAATTCCTCGACATCCTTATTAAAGTAATTTTTGGCCGCCTCGAAGATTCCGAAGGAACGATTTCCGAAATCGTACTGATTTAGATACATTTCCAGGATTTCGTTTTTGGAATATAGCCGTTCGATTTTGATCGCAGTCAGGGCTTCCCTGATCTTCCTCCCCAGGCTGATATCCCGGTTCAGAAAGAGCATGCGCGCCAGCTGCTGAGTGATAGTGGAGGCGCCCTGAGAACCGAATCCGTGCAGGATGTTTTTCAGGACCGCGCGTCCCAGATCGCGGGAAGATATTCCCCAGTGATCGTAGAAATTCTTGTCCTCCGCCGAAAGCAGCGCATCAACCATATGCTGCGGAATACGGTCATAGGCCACCAGATGACGCTGCTCGGCAAAATATTTCTGGATAACCGAACCGTCACGCGCATAGATCCTGGTAACCAGCGATGGTTCAATGTTATAGAGCCTGTCGATAGCCGGCAGCTCATTATTATAAACATGGATCACATAAGCCGATAGAATTCCTGTCGTAATCAGTAATATTCCCAATACTCCGATCAAGATGTATTTCCGGGACATGAACTTACTGCCGTTTTTAGCGCTCGGCTCTGTTCTGCCGTTTTTCATTCTTCGTCTTTGCATACCTTAGATTATACAGTGTTCAATGAATTACGCATCAAAAAAATGTAATACCGATTCCTAATAGAGTTCAACGGTTTATTCTCTGATATGATCCGGATTTATTTTGGTTCCAGCCTGACATCTTCGGTTTCAAAACGTGCCCGTACCGAGACAGTGTCGTCGAAAAAGAAATACGGCTCGGAATATTGAAGATCAGGCAGGTCACCCGGGAAATAGATTCCGTTGCTGTCAAGATCATCAAAACCATAGAAAAAATAATTCCCCGCCGGCACCTGAATGCTAAATCTCATGTATTCATCGGGCGCCAAAGCGGCTTTTGTTTTTCGATCAGTGCTGACCACATAAAAAAGGGGATTTGAGACCCGCTCCAATCCCGCTATCTCTCCCGAAAGGGAGCCATAATCCTCGATATTTTCTGTCGTAAATGCATACGTCAAAATGGTATCCCCGGCGCTGTTGTTTCCATACCGATCTTTAATAGAACGCAAATTCAGAAATAATGAATACTCTGCCCCCATAGTAAGAGTATCGTCAAGTTCAGCTCGAAATATATTCCCCTCGGCCTGAAGCCAGAAATTTCTTAAATATGTCGAGTCAGCGGTCAGCAAATAAATAAGTGATGTGTCCGCACCCTCTAAAATTATCGGCTCGGAAAATACGAATTCAAAATCGGAATCAGGGAGGAAATCCACCTGACCCTCAGCGGGAGTCGATTTGACCAGTTTCGGAGGCTGTAAATCCTCCGTAATCTCCACTTTAAATGAGGCAGTATCCATTTGCTCAGATAATGGATTTCCCTGCAATGAGCTTATATCGGATGCTTCCAGACGATAGATGCCTTCGGCAAGCGGATTCTCCGGCACAAGCAATACTCGATTCGTGGAATCTTGAAGTGCATAGGTATAAGCTGGTTCAATCATAGAATCATCCTCCAGCCTTATGACCTGAAATTTTTCAGCAGCGGCCGCGGAGGCCAGAATAAGGTCGGAAAATTCAGTTGTAATCATCAGATTCGGAGTGTAATCGGCCGACTCCAATTTGAGACTGGCGGTATCCTGACTGGAAAGCACGAAATTCAGGCCGCTCACCGATGAATTTGTGGAATCGATCAGTGCCAGCCTTGTGGGGATACCAATCTGGTCATTTTCAGGATCAAATTTCCTGTCAGAGGATACATCCCTGACCGCGAAACAAAGATATTCTCCTTCAGCAATATATTCAAATTCATAATAACCGGAGTCGTTAGTCTGTGTGATGTAAAGCGGATTGCGGATGAAGATGCTGAATGTGCTGTCATAGGGATATGCCCAGACATCGGCATTTGTGAATGGCCGATGATCCTGGACCACAATCCCCGAAATGGTACCGGTATCGAGAACATCGCCGGTGGAGAAAGCCAGCCTGTAAGGTCGTTCCAGCTTATTGTTGCGGAGGTCGGAAAGCTGAGTTTTCAGAGTAATCAGGTATGTCCTGTCGTCCATCAGTGCATCTTTGAATTTTATTTTCAATGTGCTGCCGTCCCAATCGAGATCGGGGAATTCTTCAGGCTCGGGAACGATTACCAATGACCTGGCGGCATCCTCTTTTCTTAGCTTCTCCGAAAACTCTATTCTTATTTCGGCGTCGGTATCTACTCCCAGCGCTCCCGGTTCGGGCGAGGTGGAGACTATTTCCGGCGGGGTCTCATCGGGAGGGCCACCCGGTGGAAATTCAATTTTTGCACATGAAAATAATATCAGCGATGACAAGAGATAAATTAGAAAAAAGCTGGCCAGTTTATTCACCGGTCCAATTTCTCCCTTATTGCAACATTGTCGGGATCGACTCCCAGAGCTTTCTGCCAGGTCTCGCGGGCTTTCTCTTCCCTGCCCTGGGCCTTATATATTTCCGCCAGGTGATCGTATAGCTCGACATCAGGATTTTCCATCAGGTCAATCGCACGCTTGATATATTCTTCCGCTTCGGAAAATTTCCCCATCCTGAACAGCACCCAACCGTAGCTGTCCAGATAAGCGGGATTCAATGAATCCAGCTCCAAAGCTCGTTCGATCATGTCTTTGGCGCGTTCGAGATATATGCCGCTGTCAGCATACATGTAGCCCAGATAATTCAGGGCGGGATGGAAATCCTGATCCAGTTTAAGTATCTGCTCGAAATGAGCCACCGACTTATCGAACTCTCCAATCCTTTCGTAGGCAGCCGCTAATGTAAATAATGCACCAATATCTGTGGAACTGGTATCAACCACGCCCTCGAGAACATTAACCACACTCTGGTACTGCTCCATCTGAGAATAATAGCGCGCAAGATATGTCTGCAGCTCTTCACGGGCCGTGGTAACGCGTTCCATGCCCTCACGTATAATATCTACTGACATATCCAGCGAATCCTGAGCGCGGTATATTTCCGCCAGATTAATCCATCCATCCGGTATTGAATCCACCAGATCGACTACTTTCCAGAAATTGACTTTGGCATCCTCGAGCCTGTTTTCAAATACAGCGATCCTTCCCAGGTAATAATATGGAAAGAAATTACTGGGGTCGAGCTCGGCCTGCATTTTGAAAAGCCGCCTGGCCAATTCTGCCTCGTTCAGGTCGACAGCCATAGTACCCAGCTGCCCCAGGAGCCTGGAGCGGTTTGGATATTCCTCGGCGATTTTCTCAATCTCCGTCACGGCCGCATCTTTCTGTCCATTCTGAATATAGGTTTCTATCAATTCCAGTCGTGCATCCAGACTCCCGGCCGCTACTTCAATATAATTCTGCAGTACCGCCTGCGCGGAATCGGCCTTTCCAGCCGCATTCAATACCCTGGAAAGCAGCAGATAGCCGTCTTTATTCTCGGCGCTGGGATCGGCCTTGAGCGATCTTTCGAAAGTCTCTATCGCTCTGGATGTGTCGTTATTCTGTATGTACAGCTCACCCAATTCATTTATAATCTGGGTACTTCCATTCAGGCGCACCATGCGCTCATAATTTTTTATGGCCTTGTCGAGCTCCCCCATCTGGCGATAATAGTTGCCCAGATACCAGTAAGGATTGATATTGGTCGGGTCCAGCCGTGCGCCCAGTTCATAATACTTGAGGGCCAGTTCCCAGTTGCCGAGGGAACGTTGAATATCGGCCTTCATCAAGACTGATTCGGAATAGATATTCTCGATCGGTTCCAGCAGCTTCCAGGCCTCTTCATATTCGCGCATACCCATCCTTATATTGGCCAGCGCCACCCGGATTTCATAGTTATCGGGATCATACCTGAGCGCATTCTTGTAGTAATTTATGGCCAGCTCATAATTCTCTTCCAGCTCAGCTACCACACCTGCTATATAATGATAGAAGGCCGCCTGGGACATCGGCTCTTCCTTCAGCTCCTGCCTGGTGAGATTTTCCGAGACAACCTTCGGCTTGGGCCCGCAGGCTCCCGCTACCAAAAGTATAAACAGCGCAATCAATATGTAAGTTGATTTTCTCATCACGTTGTATTTAACCAATTGAGGATTGCAAAGTTCTAATTTATAATCAGTTTTGCCCAGCGTAGTTTGCCCACCTTCAATATATGCTCTCCCTCAAAAGGAAGTTTGGTGGCAAACTCACTCTGCTTCTCGCCGTCAATCTGGAATCCGCCCTGCTTTATCAGGTTCCTGGCTTTGCTGGAGGAATCCATCAGGCCGTGATCTGCAAGGAATTTGGGCCAGTAAATCTCATTTGTATCGGCAAAATCCGATTGCGGGACTTTAATCTCAGGCATATCATCCGGGATTTCTCGTTTGGAAAAGACACTTTCGAAATCTGCACGTGCTCTCTTCGCTTCCTGCTTCGAATGATACATCTCTATAATCGCCTCGCCCAGCTCCTTCTTATACATCATCGGATTTGTCTTCCCGCTCTCAATCTCGCGGGCCATAATATCCAGCCTGGTCTGTTCGGCATCGGTACACAGGCGGAAGTAGTTCACTATCAAATCATCCGGTATCGACATGATCTTCCCGAATATTTCCTTCGGATCCTCGGCAATTCCGATATAATTGCCAATCGACTTGGACATCCTCTGAACGCCGTCTATACCTTCAAGAATCGGAAGTGTCAGAGCAACCTGCGGCTCGACTCCAAAAGCTTCCTGAATTTGACGACCCGCCAGAAGGTTAAAAAGCTGCTCGGTTCCGCCGATCTCGATATCCGCTTTTATTGCCACTGAATCATAAGCTTGCATTAAAGGATAAAGCAATTCATGTACCGCAATCGGCGCCCCGGATTTGTAACGCTTCTCAAAATCATCCCGCTCAAGTATGCGTGCGACCGTAATTTGCGAGGCCAATCTGAGAATATCGGCAAAGCTCATCCTGGCAAACCACTCGCCATTATAGTGAACCTCGGTCTTCTCCCTGTCCATCAGCTTGAAAAACTGGTTCTGGTAGGTTTCCGCATTCTCACTCACCTGTTCACGTGTCAGTTGGGGGCGGGTTGCGGAGCGTCCCGAAGGATCGCCTACCATGGCGGTATAATCGCCGATAATCAGCACTATCGTATGTCCCAGCTCCTGAAACTGCTTGAGCTTGCGAAGACCGACAGTATGCCCCAGATGGATATCGGGCGCTGTTGGGTCGAAGCCCTGCTTGACCCTCAATGGTTTGTCCTCTTTTATGGCGCGTTTGAGCTTATTCTCGAGCTCGCCTTCGGGAAGGAGATCGACAGTATTTGATTTTATAATCTCAAGTTGCTTCTCAAATGATAACATATTTTTCCTTCTAACTTATTCTATCGGAACAATTCGCCGTAAGTTCAGGATATAAGCAGTTTTGTGAATTAAGGCAAGAAGAAATTGCTATTTTGAAGGGATGAGGAATTCCAGGAGGATGTCGTATTCTTCAGACTCCAAATTCATCCTATTCCTATGATCGGAAAAAATATCCATCCATTCTTCGTGAGAGAATTTATCTCGATCAGGTAAAACATGACAGGAACGGCATTTGGATCGAAAGAGCCTTTCCCCCTCAGACATAGACTTATCCATACCCTGCCGCCCACTGCATGAGCAAATGATAAATAAAACAAATATAAAAGCACCCCCCGGAATCTTCATTTTCATAGGCCAATTCCCAGGAGGAACCTGATTCGGGCATCATCGGCCATATCGTTTATGCCAAAAACAACGCCAAGAGTATACCACCACTCACCCTTTGCAAATGAAAGCGTGGGGCCAAGGTAGGTTGCCGATTCCGTTTCACCGTCCTCGAATTCAATTCTTGAAACCGACTCAACGCCTGCTACGAATGAAGGATGAAGCTGCCAGGAAGCGCCTGCATCCATGCCTATTTCATGTTTTGTACCCGGGGCAAAAAACAGCTCATAGAGAGGATTGAGAGAGACATTGAATTTTGACAGAGTTTTAGCTAAGACAAATTTTGCCTCGAATTTATTGGGCTTTTTCAGGTCTATTTTTCGATTATATTCGATATAAATAAGAGGATCCATCGGATACATCCCCTCCTCACCGATTCGATAACGGGTTCTGAGTTGAAATGCATCCCATCTTAGCGATTCACCTTCATTTTGGGCAAAAATCTGATAAATGGAAAAATCCCAACGCTCTGTTAATCCATGCTCGACCTCGATACGATATTCCCAATTATCCGTCTCGCGCAACTTGGTCGTCTGATAGAATTCAAGCTCAGTCATTGATTCAGGCATGGTCATGTACTGATAAGTCCAGACATAACTTCTTCTATCTGCATAAAGCGATGAAGAGATTGCAAATATCAGGAAAAATACTATATAAACCTTGATTCTATTCATTTTATTCCTTTTATTCCTCAATTCAATCATTTAACACCCAATATTTTAACAGGACGATATTAGTATTGATTCCTTCAAAAGTCAACTGAAATTTTAAAAAGTGTGTCAAGTTTTCCTCAAAATATCCTTAGATTTGAAATTATTACGGGAATATTCCATGCAATTTATTGTAAACTATATAGAAGCCCGCAGCTGCCAGAAGAAATATTTCCGTTACGATTGAGCACAGGCATGTTAGTTGCAGTAAGAATGCATAGAAGTAAAACATATAAAACCACCATAGGAAAAGGAGTCGAAAATGACCGGGAGGCAAAAAATCACAATTGGGATCTGTCTCATATCGATCTTAACCCTGACAGGGTTATTTAATCAAACTCAAGCAGAAGACCGGGAAAATTACCTTGTGCGCGGATCATGGTCGATGCAATTCGGAATTGTTAAGGACTTCACGCTTAAAGCCTTTAATGGCGGGCTGATTTCCGTAAAGAGACATCTTTCTCCCAGCACCGCCCTGAGGTTAGGACTGACTTTCAACGGCGATGTGGGAGATCAATCCAGTGAAAACCTGGATGAATACCAGCAATTTGGCGTTCAGAATCTTGTTGTACGCACAACCGACGGCAACACCAGTGGAATTTCATTGAGCCTGTCGACCCAGCTGATGGTCTACTCATCCATCGAAAAATCCATAAACCTCTATTTCGGCATCGGTCCGAATTTCAACTACAGCCGTGACAAAGAGGAATTCGATGTAGAGTATATCTATGAAGATCTTCCTGAACGTGATGGCTTCCAGGACCGCCTTCTGCGCTCATGGTCAGTCGGGCTTTTGGGCTCATGGGGTGTGGAATGGTTCGCCACCAGGAAAATAAGTTTCATAGCGGAATATGGCGCTCGTGCAGAATACAATTCTGTTTATCGCGAGAGAAGCTCGCTTGAATTCGTGGATGAAATCTCCAGGAGAGATCTATTTACTGAGGATCGTCATGATTTCCGCTTCGTCACAGATGCAGTGAAATTCGGAATATCGCTCTATTTCAATTAAGTTTCGCTTTCGCCAGGTTTCAAAATCTTGAGAGCACCCATTATAGTCTCACGCGTGATGCCGTAATGGGTTGCGCTCCATATGGGTACGCCATTATTAACAAGAATTATCTGTGGCGATTGATGCTCCACTCCCAGTTTTTGCGCAATATCGGTTGAAAGCGGCTTGTTTTCGCGCACCATAATGCGTCTGAACTGCAGATCCGGTTTTTCCTCGGAAAGTTCCTGCACTGCTCTCCAGGCGCCGCGTGAGATATTGCATGTGCTGGAATGCTTGTAAATATATACCGGGGCTTCCCTGCTATCCTGCAAGGCTTTATCAAAATCAGCAATATTTTCAAGATCCTTCAGCATTGTCTCCTCCACCTCTGCATTAATCGGCCATTTTCAACCCGATTCTTAGAATATAATCAGATTTCGTCTGAAAAACATCAATATAGCAATAAATCTTCCCAAAATAGAGGTTTTTGCTCGTATTCAATATATAAAGCAGAAAAAACCCGACATGGATGTTAGTTTCGACCGGCTTTTGAATGGGACCTGAAAAATGCCAGATCGCTATTATCGTATCTTCTTAAATTGCTTAAAATTCTCCCTTAAACTCAATGGATTGTAGTGTTTTATATTGCCAAAACCAGGATTTATATTATATTAAACCCGTATACATATATAAGAATTGCTACATTTGGGACCGACATTTTTTTGTTTGAAGCAATACCCTGTGGTACCTGTGATAAGAATATTTAAAATAATCTCATCATAATAATCAATAGGAAGGATTTTCCATGCGCACGAAACTGCTATTGGCTGCTGTCGTGGTATTCCTGTCGGTAGGCATGCTTGCCGCAGAAACCATTGACCTGGGGGCGGCTGGTAAACAGCTCAATGTTGAGGTGCTGGAATCCAACAGTCAAAGGACCGTGGTCAAATTCGATATCGGCTCCTTTGAACAGGAGACAGTTAATATCAACGGAGAGTCCTATTATCAGTTAAGACTTGGGGACGAGTCGTTCCTTCTGAATGCCGCGGAACCGGATCTCCCTCGAGTCTGCCGCAGCATTATTATTCCCGATGATGCAAAGATGCAGGTCAACATCCTTGCCTCGGAATATACAGATTTCGAGAATTATCCTGTGGTTCCGTCCAAGGGTAATCTTCTCAGAAATGTGAATCCCGATGATGTACCATACACATTCGGTGAGGCTTACTCCACCGATGCATTCTATCCGGGAGAACTTGCCAGTATCCGCGATCCTTTTATCCTCAGGGATTTTCGCGGAACGACCATTGAACTTAATGCTTTCCAGTACAACCCGGTCACACAGAGACTGCGTGTATTCACCTCGGTCACGGTCGAGATTGCCAATGTCGGCCCGGGAGTTATCAATGTTCTGCAAAACGCTGACCGCACAAAAATTGTCGATGACTTCAAGCAGATCTACTCCCGCCGTTTCATCAATTATGATTTCCAGACCGACAAGTACACCATGCTGACTGAAGCCGGTGATCTTTTGATCATCTGCTATGATGCCTTCATGACGGATATGCAGCCCTTCGTGGACTGGAAAATGCAGAAGGGTATCAAGACCACCATGGTCGGTACCTCCACTGCCGGCACTACAAGTTCGGCTATCAAAAGCTATATTCAGACTTTTTACGACGCCGACAGCACCGATTTGGCCTTCGTGCTGCTGGTTGGTGATGCCGCCCAGGTGCCGAGTATGTATGCCTCCGGCGGATCATCAGACCCCAGCTATGGAAAGGTCGTGGGAACAGATAATAACCCTGACATTATGATCGGAAGATTTTCAGCCGAAACCGTGGCCCAGGTTCAAAATCAGGTTACCAAGGCTGTTGAATACGAACAGAATCCTTTCGGTTCTGACTGGTTCCATAAGGCCACCGGTATAGCTTCCAGCCAGGGCGCCGGCATCGGCCACAACGGCGAGGCCGATTATGTTCACATGGGCTACATTCGTGATGATCTGCTGGCCAATAACTATACCCTGGTGGATGAGATTTATGATCCCACTGCTACCGATGTCATGGTCACTAATGCGTTGAACAACGGACGTTCCTATGTCAACTACGTCGGCCATGGAAGCACAACTGCATGGAGCACCACCGGTTTCAATAACACTGATGTCAATAACCTGACCAACGACAACATGCTGCCGTTTATCATAAGCGTGGCCTGTGTCAACGGTCAGTTTGACGGCTATACCTGCTTCGCAGAAGCCTGGGCTCGCGCCACCAACGGTACCGAACCAACCGGCGCTGTGGCCAGCTATATGTCCTCCATCAACCAGTCCTGGGCGCCGCCTATGTGGTGTCAGGATGAGATCTGTGATCTCTTGATGGCCGAAACACGTACAACTTTCGGCTCACTCTGCTTTAACGGATCAGCCTATATGATCGAGCAATCAGGCGCTGTCGATATGTCCGACACCTGGATTATCTTCGGCGATCCCTCAATGCAGTGCCGGACCGACAATCCAGCGGCCATGACCGTCAACTACAATCCTGCCTGTTTCTTCAATGTTCCCACTTACGATGTTGAAGTTGTGGGTGTTGAAGGCGCTCTCTGCGCGCTTTATGCCGATGGCGTTCTCTACGGTTCGGCATACACGGGCTCCGATGGTATGGCTACAATCAACCTGGACCAGTTCCTGCCGATCGGCAGCGATGTTACTCTGACAGTGACGGCCTATAATAAATCGACCTTCACCGCGCAGATTACCCCCGCCTCCGATCTGGCCATTGTGCATACAGCTTTGCAGAATACCAAGGATACCCTGAATGATTATCAGGTTAACTGCACAGTCTATTCCAGCGATACAATCACTCAGAACGACGTCATCCTGCACTACGACGTTGGTGCCGGGTATGTCGATGAAGTTATGTCGCAGGTCAAGATCATCACCGAAGATTATCAGGCCTACATACCGACCCAGGCGGCTGGTACCTCGATAAGCTACTTCATCACAGCCAGCAACCAGGGAGGATTTTATGATACCACGGATGTCTTCACATTCGAGGTTATCGATTACCAGATGATCCTCGAACCTGATGAGGCTGGCGTGACCGCTCCGGTCGATGACACAGTCTGGTATGATATGCGGGTCACCAATGATGGTGTGCTGGCTGATGATTATACCCTGGCTGTCACGGGAGACGAGTGGCCGACGGAAATCAGGGACGTCACCGGAACCACTGTGATATCTTCATCCGGGACTCTCCTGGGTGATGAGTATCTCGATTTCAAGGTCAGGGTCATCGTACCAGCTACACTGGAAGGCGAGATTGATGAAATCCAGCTCACTGCGACCTCTACCGGTGATCCGACCCTGTTCGAGACCTCGACCATAACCACAACCTCAGCAGGTATGCCCTGGCCGATACCGTTCTCGGATAATTTTGTCACAACTACATTCGACATGACTAAATGGGAATCGGTGGCAGAGGCTGAAATCAACTCACTCGGTATCGATGAGCCCAGCGCGCCCTATAGCGTCGATTTAAACGGCCAGTCGATCGGCGGAGATGCGATCGAAACCGAGAAAATCAATCTTAAAGATGAATCCAATGTAATTGTAAAATATTATTACCAGCAGACAGGCGGCGGCGAGTCTCCCGATGCGGGTGATGATCTGATTATAGAATATCTTGATAACACAGATACCTGGCAGGAACTCAACCGCCATCTTGGCTCCGATCCGGACATGACTGAATTCGTTGAAGTTGAACTTGCTCTTCCCGCCGGCGCCATGCACGCTGAGTTCCGCCTGAAGATCAGATGTACCGCTACCTCCGGCAATTATGACGACTGGTTCGTGGACGATCTGTATATCGGGCATCCTTCCGATTATGATGTCCGCATTATTCCGTCCATGCAGAGCCAATACGGCCCCGCCGATGACAGCGCGGCTTACACCCTTACGATAATCAACAAAGGTTTCCTGGATGACAACTTCGACCTTACCTATGACGGCGATTGGAATGTTGCTTTCTTTGACGAAGCTTTGAGCGGCGAAATCAACGCAACCGGAATAGTCCCGGGCGGAGATTCGATCGACGTGGTTGTGAAAGTGGAAGTTCCCGCGGGAACACCGCTGCATACAGTAAACAGCTCGACCATCTGGGCCACTTCTCAGGGAGATGCCAATATGAAGGCTTATGCTCTGGTAGAGACTATTTCGGCCGGATTCCCGGCAGAGATACCGTGGTATGAGACCTTCCCGGATGATACCCTGTATACCCAGCACTGGTTTACATTCGAAGGAGCCGAGGTTACCTCGGAAGCTCCGGGCACGCCATCTCTGCCGTACAGCTTCAATCTGGACGGCGGCATTGACACTGTGGAAACCCAGTTGATCAACCTTTCCGGACAGTCCGGAGTGCTGCTCTCATACTATTATGAGATGGGCGGCACATATGATCCGCCGGAATATGGTGACAACCTCTGGATCGAATACCTTAATAATGCTGGTACCTGGATGGCCCTGCACTCCCACGAAGGCGGCGGAGAAGCCATGCAGGAATTCGAATATGTCAGCCTCGAGCTACCGCCAGATGCTCATCATTCTGGCCTGCAGATCAGGTTCCGCAGCTTTGGCTCAAACGTCGGTGAAGATAACTGGTATGTCGACAATATCAGGGTAGATTACCCGCCTTCAATGGCTGTCTCAGGCGATGGCATGACCGAAACCCTGATTCAGGGCGACTCGGCCATGCATGAAATGGTAATCGAGAACTCCGGTCAGGGTGGCCTGATCTATCAGATAGACCTGGTTCCGCATCTGCGAGACAATTTTGTCTTCGCCAAGCCCGCCGAGGGCGAGGCTGAACCGGCCAGTCATGATTATCCGGATGTGGTCTATGAAGACGTACCCAAGGGTGAAGACATCCAGTTCACAGGCTATCCGGTTACGCGCGGCATGGGCGGTCCGGACAATTTCGGCTACTACTGGGTCGATTCCGATGATCCCAATGGTCCGGCTTTCGAATGGGTCGATATCTCCGGCACCGGAACCGATTATGTCGGCGACCTGGCGGACGACAATTATATTGGGCCGTTCTCAATCGGTTTCGACTTCGTCTATTACGGCGTTACCTATAACGAGGTCTATATCGGTTCCAACGGTATTGTCGGTTTTGCGGCAACCTCCATGGAGGCCCGTACACCACGACCGATACCGACCGCTACAGTTCCGAATGCAATCCTGGCCTTGCTCTGGGATGACCTCAATCCCACCGATTCCGACAATCCGGGAGCACATCTCTATGTCGGGCAGACGGGCGATATGTTTGTGATCCAGTTCGTGGATTATCCCGAATATCGGGCCGATCCGGGCGATGTCTTCACGGCCGAGATCATTCTCTATAATGATGGACGCATCCGCTACCAGTACAAGTCGATTGCCTCCGGCTTCGATGCGCTGGGTTGCGCGGTAGGGATAGAGAATCAGTACGGAGATGACGGCCTTGAAGTGGCTTATCTCACCGACTACCTGAAAGATAGTCTGGCAATCGAATTCTTCAAGCCATACGACTGGATGGTGCTGAACAAGCTGGAAGGCGAGGTTGCCCCGGGCGAATCTGATACTCTCGAATGCCTGTTCAGAACTACATTGGATCTGGAACCCGGCACCTACACGGCTGATATGGTCATAAATAACAATGATCCGGTCAACGATCCCATGACCATTCCAATGGAATTGATCGTACTCGAGAATATACCGTATATATGCGGTGATGCTGACGGAAGTGAATCGGTCAATGTTAGTGACGCAGTAATGATAATCAATTATGTATTCGTATCCGGAAGCGCGCCCGACCCGATAGAGGCAGCGGATACGAATTGTGACGGCTCTGTGAACGTCTCGGATGCAGTCGCAATCATTAATTACGTCTTCGTCGGCGGGAATGCTCCTTGCGATACAAATGGCGACGGAGAACCGGATTGTTAAGAATATAACAATCTCTATAGAAAAACCGTCCGGCTCAGGCTGGACGGTTTTTTTATTTTATAATGCAAAAAAATAGTCCGGCCGCTGCCGGACTATTTTTATCTAAGCTTCTTTTTGTGTCGATCGCGTTTTCTTCTCTTTTTCCTCTTATGAGTTTTGATCTTCTGACGCTTTCTCTTTTTTCCAGACGGCATTTATCCTCCTGCTATCGTATCAAAATTTAATGTTCCAAGGTAACACTTTAGATACGAAAAGCAAGCGCTTTTTATTGGTCAAGCGGCAGTTTTGTGATCATATTCTTGAACTCATTCGACGGTTTAAAGACCGGAACCTTGCGATCCGGAACAGGAACCTCTTCCCCGGTTCTTGGATTACGGGCTTTCCTGGCCTTGCGGAGCTTAATCTTGAATGTGCCGAATCCCCGAATTTCGATGTTGTTCCCAACTTCCATGGATTTCTTTACAGTATCCAGAAAGGTGTCGACAACAACAGCCACATCTGTCCTGGTCAGGCCGGTTTTCTCCGCAACCTGTTCCACCAAATCTGCTTTGGTCATATTTCCCTCCTTAATAATTATTCAATTATTTTCTATCTGCAACCTTTGCACTTCGCAGGGCTGGGACTGCAGCCTGAACAGCCGTGTGACCCGGCTGACGATACAAAACCCGCTCCCGACGAAAAACCAAAAACTGAAAATTTCCTCTCGCAATCGGCAGATTCGCAGCGCGGACAGCTTACCTCATCATCCAAAGCTCTGAGCAGCTCCTCAAACTCGTCCCCGCATTCTCTGCAAACATACTCATAAATCGGCATCATCATCACCTGTATAGATACATCAACCTGGGACCACTAAAGAGACCGGTTTCCACATATGTCCGCTTCAGGCTGCCCAGCAAATCCCAGAGAGATGGCTCACGTTTCACCTTGGGCCTGATGCGTTTAATGTCGCCTTCGATTCCCGCCAGACCTGCCAGATACTGGATTGCCGCCTCCTGGCTTCCCAGTTCATCCACCAGCCCCAGTTCCAGAGCCTGGTTGCCTGTGAAAATGGAGCCGTCAGCAATCCTCATCACTTCCTGGCGATTCAGCCCCCGGTCCAGCGTCACCACATCAACAAACTGGGAGTGAATATCGTTTATGGCCGCCTGCAGCATCACGCTGTCCTCGCGGGTGGGCTTTCTAAATGGCGATCCGACATCCTTGACATCGCCCGATTTAATGGTTTCATGTTCCACCCCGATCTTACCCATCAGCTCTTCCAAAACTGGATACTGCAGTATCACTCCGATAGAGCCGGTCAGCGTGCCCGCGTTGGCGAAGACATAATCGCCCGAACATGCAATATAATAGCCGCCCGAGGCTGCCACAGCACCCATTGAAACGACAACCGGTTTATTGTATTCTTCCCTTATCCTCTTGACTTCGTCATAGATCTCCTGCGCCGGGCTGACTATTCCCCCCGGTGAATTTATTCTCAGCAGTATGCCCTTAACTGAGCCATTATCCGCAAATTCCCGCAATTGACGCACAGTACTCTCGGATTCCAGAATCTGTCCTTCAATCGGTACAATCGCTATCCTGTCGCCGAATCCAATCCAGGTCGAACGCGTGCCGGTACCCATCATACCCATAATTCCAATCACGAAGAAAACCAGGAAGAGGATCAAGAATCCGCCGGCCACAACAATCAATATCACATTTCGGCTTCTGGCCAAATCACTTAGCCTTTATTTTCAGTTTTTCGCCCACACGCAGATTGCGGGGATTAATATGATTATTGAGATTTATTATTTCATGCGTCGAGGTTCCGAAAGTCCTTGCGATATCCCATAAGGTGTCACCCCTGCGGACGACATAAACAACGATTTCACCTGACCCCATCCCGAAAGGGACATTCAGTTTTTCACCTGTATACAGGGTTTTGTATTTTGAGATACCATTCAAGGCACAGATTTCATCTACCGTGGTTCCGTAGCTGTTGGCAATCGTGGTAAGATTCTCGCCTCTGGCTACTGTATGGACAGCTATCTGATTCCCGGAGCCTGAACTGGCGGTACCGCGGCCGGAAGAATTATTGCCGGGGATTTTGAGCTTCTGCCCGGGATAGATAGGTCTTCTGCTGGAGATTCCGTTCAACCCACAGATTGAATTGACCGTTGTACCGTATTTGCGGGCCAGATTTGTCAGATTTTCTCCTCTCCGGATGGTGTGCACGAAGTACCCTTCACCACTATCCGTATTGACTGCATGCGCCTTAAAAGCCGAGGATGGTTCCTTGCCGGGAATCTTCAATTTCTGACCGGGATAAAGCGTAGTCCTGCTTGACATCCCGTTGGCCCTGCATATCTCTGAAACCGAGGTTCCATATTTATCCGCCAGGTATGACAGGTTCTGACCTCTCCTGATGGTGTGTGTGAAGTATTCACCGGTATAAGGCTTCGAGGAACTGGCATATGACTCTCCCGGAGGGCTTCCGGGAATCTTCAGCCTGCGGCCGATTACCAGAGTCGTACGGCGTGAGATACCATTCATGTTGCAGATATCATTAATAGTCGTTCCATAGCGGCTGGCCAGCTTATAGAGAGCATCTCCTCTCCTGATCGTATGATAAAAATATTCTCCCTCGGCATAGGCTTTCCCGGAATAACCGGGAATAGTAAGCCTCTGTCCCACAGAGATGACATTTCTATTTCGCAGATTATTGGCCTTCACGATCGAATTCACCGAGGTGCCAAATCCACTCGCAATACTGTTCAAATTATCTCCAGGGCGCACAATATAGACATCACCGGTCAGTTCATAGTTCCTCGAGGCATAGCTTGTCCCCCTGTCGAGAGGCACAGGAACCATAAGGCTGTTACCGACATAAATCCTGTACGGCCACCTGAGGTCATTGGTCTGAATAATAGCGGCCTGCGAAACACCATATTTTCTTGCGATGGACGAAACCGTCTCGCCGCGCCTGATTCTATGGCGTACCCAGCTGGTTTCTTTGGGAGATTTCATATCGCCATAATCAGCATAGAACTGGCTGGATCTCCCTACCGGAATTCTGAGCTTGAACTGTTTAATCTTGGGAGGAGTGTAGTCGCGCAGAATGGCTGGATTAAGTTCCTTGATTTTCTGCACAGATACACCTGTCGCCTCCGCTATATCTTTCAGGTAAATCGCTCGATCAATTGTAACCACATCCCACTTAAGCGGTTCGGCATATTGTATATCGAACCCGTATCTCTCGGGCTGCTTGGCAATTATGGTGGCGGCCATGTACTTAGGAACGAAATTGCGCATCTGGGAATTACGGATTCTCCAATCCCAGTAATCCTTGCCCCTGTTCCTGCTGTTATTCTTCATCAGGTTGACATTGCGCAGTCCGCCATTGTATGCTGTCAGGGCCAGACGCCAGTCGCCTGTGGCCCCGTAAAGATATTTTAGCAATTTTGCCGCGGCACGAGTGGCTCTTTCAAAATCACGTCTTTCATCGTACCACCAGTTCATCTTCAGGCCCCAGTCCTTGGCCGTGTAGGACATGAACTGCCAGAATCCGATGGCTGCCACGCTTGAATATGCGCGCGATGAAAACCCGCTTTCTATTATTGGAAGATAAACCAGGTCATGGGGCACACCCTCTTCCTCCAATATCTTCTCCATCAAGGGAATATACATACCTGAACGTGCCAGCCAGATCTCCATATTTTTTCGGGCGGAGGTCTGGAAATATATGATCCACTTCTTGACCCGGTCATTGAGGACAATCGGCATATCGTAAGTGACTTCCTTTATGCCAGTGTCAGTTGTGACAATTGTATCCCTGGCGAAACCGGTCAGGCTGTCCAGGAGCTCAAACTTCTCGTCGATTGCAAATGGTGAAGCCTCCTCCGAAAGGATATTCAGGTTAAAGAGGGTCAGCTTGTAATCGGAGGCAATCTCATTCATCAACCTCCGATAGCTGTGCTCGAGGATGATCATCTCGGCATCGGTAGTATCGAATGTCAAATCCATGGAGGTCAAGATTTCAATTGCCTTCTCAAAATTGTACTGGGCTTCATCCCAGTTCTTTTTCAGGTTGGCGGCCACACCGAAAGCGTAATATTCCTCGGCCAGACTGAATTTGTATCTGATATCTTCATCAGTAATCTGGCTTTCCGGAGCTTCCGGGTCTTCAAATTCTAAAATATCAGTCGAGTCTTCAAACTCATCCGATGCAATATAATATTCATCCTGCTCGACATATGTCTCCTCTACGGGCGGCAGGTCAGCCTCAGCTGTGCCATTATCACGCAGGTGTGAACTGCATGATAGCATGGCTGTGAGTCCTAATAACAAGGCGATTCTAAACAGCTCTCTCATCAAAATACCCTTCCGATAAGTTCGATCCTTAGCAACCTATTGATTGACAACATAATGAAAAAATTGTTAAGTCTCTTTGTCAAGATATTTTTAAAGTTATCCAATTAACCAATGCTATTTTTATAAGTCGGCAAATTCGCCGGATAACTTACTGCTTAGTAAATAGTTCCACTATTTTTTCAGCTTTTTCCGGATCTTTGGCCGAAATCCATCTGATCCCGCTCACCCGTTTAAACCAGGTCAGCTGGCGTTTGGCATAGTTTCGATGGGCTTGCTTGATTTTTGTGATAGCCTCCTTGCGGTCTATTTGTCCTTTAACATATTTATATAAATAATTATACCCCATAAGCTTCTGAAAGTTTCTTGAATTTAATTTCGAAGCCGAAATTAATCTCTCGGTTTCCTCGATCCAGCCCTCCTCTAACATCTTTTCCACACGTTCATTTATTTTTTGATATAACTCCTTTCGAGACATATTCAGCCCGAATGTGATAAATTCGTAGCGCTTTTCCGGATATTCACCTTTTTCAGACAATTCGGATTTTTTTACTCCCGTTATTTCATAAATCTCAAGCGCTCGAATTATCCTGAATCTATCCGAGACAGATATTTTTTCGGCAGATTCCGGGTCGATTTGATTGAGCTTGTTCCAGAGATGCTCATTTCCATATTTTTCCGCCTCATCCTCCAGCTGCCTTCTCAATCCCTGATCATTTTCAGGTACTTCAAAAAATCCCTGAGTCAGGGCGCGATAATAAAGACCAGTGCCGCCGACTACCAGGGGCAGTTTCTCTCTCCCGAAAATATCTTCGATTGAATTCAATGCCATCTGCCTATATCTATAAGCCGAAAAGACTTCGCCTATTTCTACCATATTAATTAAATGGTGCCTGGCCTGTCTTTGTTCCTCTTCATCCGGCTTGGCGGTGCCGATATCGAGTTCTTTATAGATTTGACGCGAATCGCAGGAAACGATTTCGCCCTTCAATCTTTGGCATAATTCGATTGCCAGGCCGGTTTTGCCCACTCCGGTCGGCCCCAGAAGCCCCAGTACCCTTTTCTTAACTTTATCTTCCAAACTGCGATCTCAATCCCTCGACTGTATAGCGGATTATGGTCGGACGGCCATGGGGACATATATATGGATTTTCTGATTTAAAAAGCTCGCGCACAAGTCCCCGCATCATATCCTCAGAGAGCTTATCTCCTCCACGCACCGCAGTATGACAGGCAAATCGTTGTGCGGCAAGCTTGAAGCGGTCCTCGGACTCATCCCCATATTCCATCAAATCCGAAAGCAGATCCCGCACCAGGGTCTCCGGGTTTTTGCCGGAAGCTACAGCGGGAACAGCATATATAGCCAATGACCGCGGCCCGAACCGTTCTAATTCAAAGCCCAGGTTATTCAAAAGTTCGAAATATTCTTCGGCCCCCGAGATCATACCGGGTTCCATTTCGATATTCACCGGCATCAAAAGCTTTTGCGAGGCCATTTTATGACGGTCGAATGATTTGAGCGCACGTTCATATAAAATTCGTTCATGGGCGGCATGCTGATCTATTATGGTAATCTGGTCACGCGAAAATGCTATGATAAACATATGGGCGAATTGCTCGACCCGATAGGGCGTTAGCTCAAAAACAGACTCTTCTTTTTTGACCTGCCCGGTGCTGCTTTCTGCCTCATGCACAGGCTTTGATGCATCACTTTCGGTCTTTTCTTCAGTCTTCCTCTCAGATACCGGCCTGATATTTTCCAGGCTGCCGGGGGATGGTCCGGTGCTCATCTTGAATGTTCGCTGGTTTTCATTAGCATACGATGTCTTGCTTCTGGAAAAAAAGCTCTCCGCCGCGGCCCTGATTCGCTCTCTGTAATCATCTGATTCCTGCTTTTCATCAGGAGCAGAAGCCTGCTTAACCGGGCCGAATCCCGAGGGGATAACATCATGACCGGTAAGACATTTCCGTACCGCCGACATCAATGCGCCGTAAACCGAACGTTCATCGGAAAAACGCACCTCGCTTTTGGTCGGGCTGACATTGACATCCAGCTCCGAAGGATCCATAAATATATATACAACCGCCTGCGGATAGCGCCCCTTGATAAGGAATTCTCCGTAGGCCTTCATCAGAGCCGAATATAAAAGCGGAGAACTGATACGACGTCCATTAACTATGAAATAGATCTGGGCCCGATTTTTAAGCGCGAATTCCGGTTTGATCGCAAATCCGGAAAGATTAATCCTGTCACCGTCATCCGAAAACTCTACCATCTTATCGAAATCACCTCCCAGCACATCCTTGACCCTGCTTTTGTAATCACCAGAAATATTGTAGTCAAACAGTTGACGACCGTCGCTGACAAGTTCAAAACCGCAATGAGGATAAGCCAGCGCCAGACCATTTATGGCATCGATGATATGGCGTGTCTCGGTCACCTGGGTTTTCAGGAATTTCCGCCTTGCGGGGGTATTGAAAAAAAGCTCGCGTATTTCTATTACAGTGCCGTCAGGAGCACCGGCTTCGGACTGCTCGACGATCTGGCCTCCCTCGACTTTGATTTTGTAGCCTGAAATCTGATCTTTGGTTTTGGATGTGATTTCAAACAATGAAACTGAAGCTATCGAGGGCAGTGCCTCTCCCCTGAATCCAAGGCTGGAGATAGAATCGAGCTCTTCCAGAGATTGCAGCTTGGACGTGGCATGACGCTGCAATGCTATCGGCAGAAAATCTTTGGCGATGCCTTCACCATTATCAGCGACCTTAATCTTCTTACTTCCGCCCTTCTCAATCTCGACCTTAATCCGAGTGGCACCAGCATCGAGGGAATTCTCCACCAGTTCCTTCACGACCGAAGATGGTCTTTCCACCACTTCGCCCGCAGCGATTTTGTTAATGAGGATTTCCGGAAGAACTGCGATCTGTCTCAATCGTCATCTCCAATCATCTCTTTCAGCTTTACAAGTATGTTCAATGCTTCAAGCGGGGTAGTTTGTTCCGGCTCGAGGGCTTTGAGTTTTTCGATCACCTTCTCGTAATGATGGTTGGCTTTGCCATATTTGTGCTCAAACAGGCTTGCTTTCTCAGCCGTTGAAGTCGATTTTATTTCCGCCAAAAACTTTCCGCCTTCCAGCAGGCGAAGTATTGTTTTTGCCCGGTCGGTCACCTCTTTGGGTACTCCGGCGAGCTGGGCCACAAAAATACCATAGCTGTCGTCGCATCCGCCCGGAATTATCTTACGGATAAAAATAATCTGGTCCTGCCATTCCTTGACCGCCACCTGGAAGTTTTTGATCCGTTTGAACCTGCCGGCCAGACGGGTCAGTTCATGGTAGTGTGTGGCAAATAATGTCTTGGCCTGCTTGCCGTCGGTCTCATGCAGGTATTCGCTCACCGCCCAGGCGATCGAAAGGCCGTCATAGGTCGAGGTACCGCGTCCGATTTCATCCAGCAGGATCAAGCTGTTCTCGGTGCAGTTATGCAGGATATTGGCGGTTTCATTCATCTCCACCAGAAATGTCGACTGGCCCAGAGTAATCTTGTCGGTGGCGCCGACCCTGGTAAAAATTCTGTCTACTATCCCGATCTCGGCCGATTCGGCTGGAATATATGAACCGATCTGCGCCAGAAGTACTATCTGCCCCACCTGACGCAGGTATGTCGACTTGCCGGCCATATTGGGTCCGGTGATGATATGCATCTGGCTTTTCTTCGTATCCACTTCGGTATCGTTGGGCACAAATTTTCCCGAGGGCAGAATCTGCTCTATGACCGGATGCCTTCCATTTATTATTTTTATCTTGTCGCTGTTGTTGAGCTCCGGTCTGGTATAATTGAAGCTGATTGCGCAGGATGCCAGAGACGCAGTCAGGTCGGCCTCGGCCACAAAGCGCGCAGCTTTTTGTATCAGCTCAATTTTGAAAGCCAATTCTTCGCACAATTCGAGAAAAAGATTTTCCTCCAGTCGATTGATCTTCTCCTCGGCGGAAAGGATAATCTCCTCCTTCTGCTTGAGCTCCTCGGTAATAAAGCGCTCCGCTGAAACCAGCGTCTGCTTGCGGATATAATCGGACGGGACCTTTTCAAGATGAGGCCTGGTAACTTCTATATAATAACCGAAGACCTTGTTGAAGCCGACTTTGAGCGAGGGTATCCCGGTGCGTTCCTTTTCTTTGGCCTGAAGTCCCGCGATCCACCTCTGCGATTCCGAAATCGATTCCTTCAGATCATCAAGACCTTTATCATACCCGGGCTTGAAGATACCGCCATCATGATAACCCAACGGCGGCTCATCGACAACTGCCGCACCGATCTCCTCCGCGGTCTGTTCAAGTTCAGGCACTTCTGGCTCTGCTATCGCATATTCTGAAAAATCCAGATCTTTGGTGATTTCTATCAGTCTCGCAGCGGCGCTCAGCGATACCCGAAGAGTGTGTATATCCCGCGGACCCGCCTTGCCGCGTCCCAGTTTTCCGGAAATCCGTTCCAGATCGGAAATCGATTTCATCAGTTCCGACATATCCTTCAGGAGCTGCCGGTCTTCGACCAGCGCGGTCAGATTTCGCTGGCGGGTCTTGATCTTCTGCAGATTTCTAAATGGCGCCTGGAGAGCCTGGCGCAAACGGCGCGCACCCATCGAGGTCCTTGTGCGGTTGAGTATAGTGAAAAGCGATTTGCCCGAGGGCGATGAAAATATCTCCAGATTTTCGAGCGTGGAGGAATCCAGAAACATATTTTCCTCGAAATGCGGAATCCTGACAGCGCGAATATGTTTTAAATCTATAAGCTTGTTTTCGTCGAGATAATATAGAATTCCCCCGGCGGAGGATATCCCTGCGTTGCCATTTTCTATCCCGAAGCCATCCAGATTCTCGACCTTGAAATGGTCGATTAATTTTTGATGCGCGGTCTGGCGGTCAAATTTCCATGAATCCAGCTTGGACAGCGTCGCATTTGGAAGATACAGTTTTATTTTCGATTTCAGATACTCGTCGGCATCATCTATTACTATCTCTTTCGGATCCAATGTGCGCAGGCGGTCGATGACATCCTCCTCGACCACATCATCCAGAAAGAAGTCCCCGGTTGAAAGCTCCAGATAGCTCAGCCCGTAACGGTTTTGGGCATTGACAACGGATGCAAGATAATTGAAGCGGTTGCCATTATCAGCGCCGGAGGTATATGTTCCAGGAGTGATTACCTCCACCACCTCGCGTTTGACCAGACCTTTGGCCAGTTTCGGATCCTCGGTCTGCTCGCAGATTACGACTTTCTTGCCGGCCTCGATCAGACGACCCAGATACTTCTCCAGCGCATGATATGGTATCCCGGCCAGCGCCACTTTGGGAGCGGCTTTACCATGTGCGCGCGAGGTCAGGGCGATCTCAAGGATAGGCGCAGCCTCCTCGGCATCCTCCCCGAACATCTCGTAAAAATCGCCCATGCGGAAAAAGAGTATTTTATCCGGATAGTCCTTTTTGATCCGGTAATACTGCTCCATCAAGGGTGTCAATTTATCTTTTGCCATATTTTGTCAATTCGGTACAGGCTCTGAGCCTGACAAAGTGTAAAATTCCGCAAGTAAACGGTATTATTCCAACACCTTACCAATTAAACCTAACTGATTAAATCCATCAAGTCAACAAAATTGGAAACATGGGATGAAAACTGAATGACCTATAGATTGTTGATTGGCAATCGGAGCAGATTATCGATGCATCTCCATGGGCAGACGCATAACGACAATTGTACCCTTATCCGAATTGCTCTGGACCTCTATATCACCCTTGTGATCCTGGACAATTTGATAGCATATGGACAATCCAAGGCCAATGCCTATACCCACCCCCTTGGTAGTAAAACCCGGATCAAAGATTTTATGGAGATTTTTCTCAGGAATCCCGCGTCCTGTATCGGAAATCTTTATAACAGCAAAATGATCTTCCTGTCGGGTCTCAATATTGATTTCCCCTTTTCCATCTATGGAATCTTTGGCGTTCAGGATTAGATTAAGAAAGACCTGATTCAACTGGCTGGGATAGCATGTAATTGGCTTCAGATCGCTATAATTCTTAGTGATTAAAATATTCTGCTTGAGCTGGCTGTGCATTAATTCAAGAGTCTCGTCAATACATTGATTGATATCCACACGCTGTAATTCGGCCTCATCCAGACGGGCGAAACTGCGCAAGCGCTTGATTATCTTTGAGATTCGCTCCGCGCTTTCTCCGACTGCCAAACTGGTGGACTCCATCATTTCAAGCATTGCAGTGAGTTTTTCTGCATCCTGTCTCAAGCTTTTAGCATCCCTTACTGTTACCCGTAATCTGCCTGCCGCACGGGTGACAGTATTGTTATCGCTGATCAGGGCGCCCACAGCATTGTTGATCTCATGGGCGATGCCTGCCACGAGCATACTCAGCGAAGCCATTTTCTCGGACTGAACTAAACGGATCTGGGCGGCTTTCAAATCCTCCAGAGTGCTTTCCAGCTCTGCCTTGGTTTTCTCCAGCTCATCTCTCTGGACTGAAATAATATCGAGATTTCGCTTGGTTTTTCGGCGATGGTAATTGGTGAAAACCAGAGCCACAATTAAAATACCTAGAATTGCAAATAAAGTCTGCTGATATCTTAAGACAAATCCTTTGACAATCGCTAAAACCGGCTTTCTTTCAAAATAGAGTACTGCCACCCGGGCCTGATCCGCCTCCTTCATTAAAAGAGTCTTGCTCGATTCAGAAAGTTCTGTCTCAACAACATAAGAACTGTTATCTGTAAACTTGAGATCATATTTGGCAAGCATCCTGAATTTATCATTGAGCAGAATGATTTCATCCTCATCCGTAGCGAGAATAATCTGGGTTTTGCCGTTTCCAAGAAAGTCCATACATTTCCAAATTCTGATACCTTTTTGAAATGCATATTTCGCCAATTCATCCAGTTCGTCGTCATAAATAGTTATCATATTATCACTTGTAACCAGAAGGGCCTCTTCAACACCATCATTATCTATATCCGCTTTTTCAAGTTGTCGGCTGGAGATGCCAGGCGATAGCTTAATGGTTTTCAACAGATTGCCTTCCGGGTCAAACTGGCGAAGCACTGTCTGTTCAAAGCTGGAATCCGACGGCAAATCGGATTCCGAAAAGCTGGTTGCCGTTAGAATTTTTCCTCGCCCCTCATCATCTAGGTTTAAATACGCAACATGAACGCGGCTGAAGATTCCTCCCAGAGTCCGAAGCCATTCCCTTTCACCTCTTTCATTCAAACACAAAATGTAGGAATGGCGATCATCCATATCACCCGCGGTCACATCGTTGCCCATGGATACGATAACAATCACTATCCTTGTTTTTCCTGTACGCTTGTTCTCGATTACTTTGGGTGGATAGGGAAGGCCAGAAATAATATAATTCCATAGAATGGAATCTTTTTTCCAGTCCAGACAGAAAACAGAACGGGGGTAGAGGGCATATCCAGTAAATACCGTTGCTATGAATTCTTTGCTCAGGTCTCTGTTGAGATCGTGCACAGTCTGGATTATGATGGCGCCATCCCATCTATCCCTGTCCTTTAAATATAGCACCTCACTCAAATCCCCCTTGTATTCGACCTTTCCTCCAACCTCAAATACTTCAATCCAGCTCACCTTATCGTGGATATATTCTATTGCGACCTCAAAGTTTCCATCAGAATCAATATCGTCTCCATATGAAAAACCGAAGCCCCAGATATTGCGATTGACCTGATTGATCGCTCCGCCTTTCAATACATCCCTCCAGAATATTAAAAAACTCAGAGAATCATCATGCCAATGATCCAAAATCTCGTATGCCCCTAGTCTGCCCTGATCAGGCATATACATCGGCGCATACTCAGCATCCGGCCTGTCAAGAGCAATGGCCTGATGGGATTTGAAGTCGTAGGGCAGAAGGGACGGATCGCTTGATAGGTCCACTTTTTTTTGACAATATCCATTCTGATAAAGGACAAGAAGAGCAAGAATTGTGGAGAGAATCAGGTGCAAGATCATCCTCCGAAATTTGTGTTTCAGCCACCAAAATATCCGAGCCCCACATCTGAAACTGTCCAGCGAATTTGTTGTCAGTGAGGTAAGAGCCAATATAATATTAAGCAAAGGAATTTCAATAATAATATTTTGAATTCATACTAAGCTCGTCTAAGACTTGGAATTGCAACAATCACTCCTGCTATTCGTATATAATTTACAGGATTGATCCTGTCTATTTGGCAGTCCGGGGAGGAAAATTGCCATGAAAAATCCCACGCTCCTGCTTATATTTTTCGCGCTCGCCCTTCCAATAGTTCAGGCTGTACAAGGCAGTTCAGAAATTGCTGACGACAAACCGATCTGGCATTTTTCAATTCTGGCCAGGGTCAACGATACAACCGTAGCACACTTCGGCGGAATAGACAGCATCCGCGCCCTTATACATCAGCAATTTGACTCAATCAATTATAAATATAATTCTGCCGGCTGCTTCGACGGCATAATTGAGTTTTCAGTGGATTCAATCTGCACTTATCAGGGACACCCTTTTCCGGCCGCACGGCTGCCCCACCCTGATCATGATTATCAAATAATTTATGACTGCTTTTATTTTTTCGGAGGCAACTGGATTTACCCCCCACAGAATACGCTCCTGCTCTGTGTCAAGACCTTCGTTGATGAACTGGGTTCATTTGGTTCATTGGGCACACTGATAGCATCTCATGAACTCGCGCACAGCCGTGGAGCAGTCGATATTTACGGTACCAAAGTGTGCGATTTTGCCAATCCGTTTAATGGCGAAAGCTTCAATCCGGATACATCCATAATGAACACAAACAGCTACACCAGATGGGATGAACACACCATTCACATAATAAATAAAAACCAGGATCGCATACTTCAGCCGGAGGATTTCGATTTAAGCGGCTTCTTTCCGGATTTGATCGAGGTGTCGATACTGGATCTGGACGGAAACCCTGTAAGTGAAGCCAATATCAGGGCCTATCCGCACACATGGTATGACTGCGAGCTCGACACTGTACCTGTATTCTGGAGCTTTACAAATGACGAGGGGATCTGCCCGATTAGAAAAATGCCCTTTCTCCCGCAGGGCCAGGACACTTGCATGAACGTTCTATGCATCAATTATTCGACTCTTCTATTTGAAGCGGAATACGAAAACAAATTCAATTATCAATGGCTGACCTTTTTTGATGTGCAAAATACATATTTTGAAAATCCGGGCCAGCCGCATCGTTTGGAGATCACATTGCCCTTAAAGCTGTATGATACATCCGGCGTTCTGCCGGAAAAATTTATTTTACTTCAAAACTATCCAAACCCGTTTAATCCGTTAACCACACTGCCTGTACAGGTATTCGAGAAATCCGAAATAACGCTGGAAATCATCAATTCTCTCGGCCAGGTAGAAGAAGTCTTGTATAAAGGCGATCTGGATATCGGCACTCACAAATTCTTGTGGCACGGGGATAGTTATCCGAGCGGAATTTATCTATACCGCTTAACCTCGGGAAATACAATGCTTGCGAGAAAAATGGTGCTTTTGAAATAAGTATTCGGAAAATATTATTCAAGGATTATAACCTTGAGTGAGGCATCCAGGGCCCCTTCCAGAATCTTCTTTGACCCCTGGGCTCCCTCCACCGTATCGAATGACCCCACCGTAAGAATCCAGTACTTTTTGCCGCCTACATATTTGCTCATCAGAAATGTCGTCCAGCCGTCCCTCTGAAGGGAGTTTCGCATCTTCTGCATTTCATTCTTATCGGCATAGGTGCCGATCTGTATGGTGTAGCGAACCCCCGCTATCCTTTCAGCGGCTCCATCGGTTGAAGCGGTACCCTCACTCTGAAGCAAGCGCAGCAGCTCGGAGGATCCGATGAACTTATCATGCGCCTCTTTTAGCATCGTAAATCCGGAATAGGCTTTATCCATATCGCCATCCATTGCATACTGATAAGTTCGGGCATATAAGGCCGAGAATCCCACGGCTCCTCCGGTCTCGATAACATCATTGAGCCTGGCCCTGGCATCCCCTTTTCTATCCTTCATAAATTGAAAATTGGCTCGCAAATGCTCAGCCCAGACCGCATAGCGTCTGTTCACATCCTTTGCTTTCCTGATCACATCTTCGGCCTCACCGAAATCTCCCAGCTTCAAATGGGCCAGTGATGCGAACCAGTAGGCTCCAAATGATCTGCCGTCATCGTCGAGCTTATCCTCATTATCATCAAAGAACTCGACAACCTTGCGATAATCGCCAAAGGAATAATAGGCCGCACACAGCCTGGAGACCACCGGTCCACAGCCATCCTTGCATAAAAGCAGTGATCTCTCCAGCTCGCTGACTGATAGTTCTCCATTGGCCTTGATGATACCTGCAAGATATGCCCCTTCCCAATCGCTGAATGTTCCGGCCGGGTCCTGTCCCAGTTGTGCATCTGCCTGGTGCAGTTTGCCCTGATCGATCAACTCGCGAACCTCTTCCAGATTCGCACTCGATTCAGAGGGCATTAGAAAAAGAAGCAACATTACGGCAATAAAAATGCGAGTAAACATAAGAAATTAATCTTTTAGTAATGTCTGAGCGGTTTTGTTGATAACACGCGCAGCGTCTTCGGTGCGCTGCTGCCTCTGATAAAAACGTATCAATCCCAGCAGCGCAGGCATATATTCGGGATTCATTTCCAGAACCTGGTTGTAGTAATCCTCGGCCACCACGCCATCGCCGCGCTTCTCTGAGATCGAGGCTAAACCCAGAAGAGACTGAAGATTCCTCGGATCCTTCTCAAGGACCTGGTTATAAAAATCTTCAATTTCCCCATATTGCCCGAGCTCGAAAAGGACTTTCTGAATACGGTTGAAGACCTCTCCTGCTTTGGAGGCATCGACTTCGATAATCTTCTTCCAGGCCTTTACGGCGTTCTCGAGCTTGCCTTCTTTTTCATAGGAATCGCCGATAGCGATCACGGCTTCAGCCAGGTTGGGATTATATTTGAGGGCCGACCTGTATTCCACACGCGCCTCGTGAAATTTCTCATTTTTCTTGAGCTCGTCGCCATGTTTGAGCTTGAGTTCCGCCAGGGAGCTCTTGTCGTCTATATCCTGAAGCTTGAGATACTCCTCCTGGTGTTCCACTGCTTTGCGCCAATCCTTTTTGCGTGTAAAGAGCTTCACCAGCTTGCTGGCAGCGGCCGCCTTGCGATCAGGAATTTTTTTCAGCTCCTGCAGAACTTTTTCGGCTGCATCATACTGCGACAGAAGCATATAATCCTCGGCCAGCGAGAGCATCACCTCTGCCTTTTCATACTGTGAGAGATTTTGACGCAGGTTCAAATCGGAATCAATCTGCAAAGCTCTCCTGGCGTTGCCGTTTTCGCGCAGCAGATTTGTCAGGCGCAGGTAGGCGTCGATATTGTTGGTATCGGCCATTACCGTTTCCTTCAGCCTTAAAAGGGCCTTGCCCTTATCATTGTTCAGAAGAGCCTTCAATGCCTCCAGGTAGGTTTCATGAGGGGTGAGCTTCACCTTCGGAGTGCTTTTATAAATATAAAAGACAATCCCTATCAAAGCCAATATGGCTATTACCAGTATCCATACCAAAACGTCGAGCAAAATCTACTCCTCCTGCTCCTGGGGCGCATCTTCCAGATCCTCCAGTGCCCTGTTTCGCAGCGCAGACAATTCTACTTCCAGATTCTTAATCTGCCTGTTCTTCTCGCGAATGTCGCCGGTTATCTTGAGATAATAGAACACGGAATATATAAATGTAACAAACATCCCGATAATGAAAGCCACAGCGCAAACAAAAATTAGCTGCACATTATAATAGTCCCCCCAGGGGAAATGAAGATTGACCGTCTCAGCGGGATTATAAAGAATAAAGCCAACCAAAATTGCAATGGCGATTATGATGAAGAATAATCTAACTAACCACATAACCTCACCCCGTTAAGTTTTTACCATTCTACGCTGTTGACAGTTGGCTGTCAAACAAAATTTATTCCTTCTCCTCATTCTTTTTATCGTCCCCGCTCGGCTTTTCTTCTTTCTTTATAATCTCGACAGCCTTTTCTTCTTTCTGCTCCTCTTTGCCAACCCGGATCGATCTGACCATATCTTCGAAAGCGCGGTCATTGAAGCTGAACCGTTCCAGCTCGGCCACCGCTTCAATAATAAGTGTAATCTCGTCGTTCCGGAGAAAATAGATAGTTCCGCGCCTGTAATCCGATATATCCATCTGCTTGCGGGCGGGAAGGATCAGACCCTCAAAATCCTTGTATTTCATGCGGATCGAGGGACTGAATTCCGGCCGGTACTTTGAATAACTCAAAAGACCAAAATCCTTGATAGCCTGCTTTACAATATCGACCTTGCCTTCACGAGCCCTCACAAGAGCCTCCAAGCTGTCCAGTGAAACAGTGGTTGTGTCGGCCATAATTGTCAGTTTTGGATATGTGAACAGATGTGGATTCTCGTTGTATTTTGGCGGCATAACCGGACTGACCTTGGAAATAGTCACCCGATAGATATCGTCTGCATCCTTGACCCTGGCAATCTCCCAGCCATCCGCCACTTTTAATGTAAAGTCATAGGTAAAATCATGGTATATAGTATCATCAATAACTTCACCCGCTTTATCCCCGGCAGCCAAATTAGTTGATAATGCCAGAAACAGCACTGAAACCGTAATCAAAAAATACCTTTTCATGAGACCTCCCGTTTTTTGATAACTTAGAAAAGTTATATGGGTATGTCAATTAGTTTACATATTTACAAAAAATTCTACATCCGGAAAGCAATCTGGTTGCAGGCTATTTCAAGAGCAGCATCTTGCGGGATTCCTCGATTCCGCCCAAACGGCAGCGGTATAGATATATACCGCCGGGAAGATCATCGCCGTCATCATTGCGGCCGTTCCAGCGGTAAAGCCTGCGGCCGGGAGTGGCGGTTTCATTGGTCAGATTCCTCACCTTCTGTCCCAGAATATTAAAAATATCTATCTCGATTCTCATCTGATCCGCCGAGGTAGGTATATCCACCGCTATTAATGTCGACTGGTTGAACGGGTTGGGATAATTCTGTGAAAGCTCGAATCGTCTCGGTACAGGGCCGGCTTCGGGTTGGGGAAACTCGCCGCTGTAACTGAGGTTATATATCAAAAATCCATAGCTATCCAAAACAAACAAGGAGCTGTCGGAAATTTCGATTGCCCGGGCATAACCGGGAGTGTGATAACTTTCGACAAGTTCTATCCCATTTTCGGAATCGGCATCAACAATCAGGAGACCATCCTCACCGGCGGCGCAAAATATATTGTTTCCATCAATCACAAAATTTTCAATGGTTCCCTCAAATTCGAAAGAATCTTCCAGAACCCATGGCTCCGGTCCCTGCAGCTCATGTACCCTCAGGCCGAAATCTCCCGAGGTATAAATTCTATCGGCAATAATCTGAATCGACCTGATCTCACCCGGCCAATCATACTCTCCCCTGAAAATCGGCATAGCCGGATCGGAAATTATATAAATAGTCAGCAAATCCCCATTCGCAGCATAAAGATAGTCGCCGCTAATAAGACCGGTTGTGAGATTGTCCAGTTCGCTGATCGCGGCCGTGCTGTTTACCTGCATATTGTCCTGATTCAGATTATGCAGAATAACCTGATTTTTTAAAAACAGGGCCAGGTTAATATTTCCGTTCGATGCATCATCGGACGATATTGCAACGGCTTCTTTGTTATATGGTATGAGGCCGATAGTCGAAATAG